>JGI24159J19872_10001545_pt1 | contig 25640 bp, 14 predicted proteins | sample Ectturendosymbi4_FD_19872 | JGI IMG/M metagenome (IMG submission 19872)
AATATTGTACAAACACAATAAATTTTTTTCATGTCCAAGTCGCATCGACCAAAGTTGGTATTTTTATCCGAAGCAAATGAGGTTTGTATATAAAGCACAAAGGAATTAATTAGCTGCTTACGTTAAAACGAAAACTTCAAGCCCTGCAATTTGACTTGTGCGCGGGTCTGCCTGACCTGTTCTACATATTACCAGCAGGTAATAACGCTCATGGTCAAAAAACGTCAAATCCACAGCTGTTGGATCCTAAAAAACTTGACCACAGTTGCTGCCAGACCCGCTTCGGAAAATTCTTATAGAAGCCACTGCGCTTCCAAGTTTGTTAAAGATAAGTTGAATGAAGGCGTTGTTTGTCATTTTTCGATACGAAAATATCTTTTTGAAGACAAGAATACAGGGCAGACATTGCGAAAGGAAAAGTGGACATTTGGAAACACTTTCGAAAAAGTGCGGTGCTGAGAAAAATTTGGTGACTTAATTTTGCTTTTCAGGTAAATTAGTAGATATTCCGTCGAATCTTACACAATGCTGATCTTATTTCCAAAAAGATTTTAATCACCATCAGCAATATCGGACAATGACCAAGTTTTCAGGACAAGCGATTGCCAACCCTACTGAAAAAAACTTCGAATGTGCCTGTGGTCGCGATTCCAGGAAATATTGATGCGGCACGAAAAATATACGCGCATACTGTAGTTTAATAAAACGGGTGGAAATGTAACGCAATTCCCAAACCTTAGTAAGTTCAAACAGTTTTTTCCAAAAAACAAAAGTCGATCACGTGGAAAACAAACAGCTCTTACATATGTAACTCGTATCACTGACCAGCAGGCTACGTTCGTTTCAACACTTGAATGAGACCACAGCAGCACGAACACTGTCGGAAAGATGTTTCTGCATAGACTAAGAAACAAACAACACACACTGAGCCACTACACCGTATTCAACGAAAGGCACTGTTTCGAACAAAGTTGCAGCTTGCGAATGAAGGCACTGATAATGACAATTTGGGTACTTGAGCTCGTATTAGCAAGAAGTTTGAACTTGCCACTTTTATTATAACATGTCTTGGCGGGTAGCAATTACCCTTCCACCTTTCCACCCGTTTCTCTTGTTTGCCACTAGCTAACATCAGTCAAGGGCATTATAAAGCTATTTGGCTGTATGACATTAATTGTTGTGATTGGTCTAACAAATAAATACAAGTGCATGTTAGTAATTGTGCACTCACCGCACGAACGAAGATTTTGCGTTGACTCACGAGTTGAAAGCTGTTGCTGACGTCTAGCCAAGGTCAAACGAGGTTAGATGGCGCCCAAGGCAAGAAGCAAGTTTGGCGCCCATGTTCGAACCAGAGATCTTTCGGAAGCAAATATACTATATTGAAAAAAGTACTTGCGACATTGTCGGGACTTTTCGGCGCCCACTGCAGTGATTCGGCACCCGGGGAATTTTGCTCCCCCCCTTGCCCCCCTCGTTACGCCCCTGCGACTAGCGTTTGTTTTTTTTCTTACGCAGCTGGTCTTTAGGTTGAATAACGAAGTTAACCACTTCTAAATCAAGAGCCAGTGGGACTGACTACTTACAGCGTATGGTCACCTTTGTAAGAAAAATTTAGTCGATTGTGCGGTTGCAGGATTTGGATGTAGAAACACTGTGATCGACGGAATTTCATTTAAAGTGTAATTTTTGCTTCGCACTATGCTCATGAAGAAAAAACAACAGTACTGTTATCAATCTTCAAGTCAATGTAAAGCAAACTGCACCTTCTTCGCAACTTGCCGTATCTTTTTTCCAACCACTTCAAAAAATATTTGCTTATTTACAACACTTCTGTGACCAATGGACCATTTGCTGAGAGAAAAAATCGCAAACGCACACCACTTGTTGCTGTTAATAGTTAGTACAAAAAACGGCAACTTGCAAAGTGCTTCACTCAAAGCTGAAAACGTAAAAATCGCTAAAGAAAACAGTTTTGCACGCAAAATATTGTCCATTTCAAAGTTGCAATATGCAACAAACTCGCCGAATTAATCGCATTTGCGTGGGAACTAAGCGCTCCAAGCGGCTTGAGCACAATTTCGTTTCGGCTCGAGATGAAAGCGTCGTTATACTATTTCCGCGGTTGTGACTTCAACCTTGGCTTCTTCGACAGACTCGTAGATTTTGACGCCGGTTTTTTCGATATCCATTCGTTTAAGCATCGCTTTGTGATGCCGCTGCGAAACAAACAAAAAAATTGTATCGAGCGCTGTTTCCTGTCATTGCGCAGCTGATTCTTGTTAACTTGTTGGTGAAGCTCTTGCCCTTGTTGGAAATGATTAAAACTGAAGAACCAAAGTTGTGTGTTTAAAAGCTTGACTCAATTAAAAACCGTTTTTTGAATTGACCATTGTTTTGCTAACGAATTTCAGAAAACACGGGTACTGTTTTTTGGCCTGAGATCCGAGAAATAGCCACAGCACAATTTTTTTACCGCAGATAACATCAGTAAAGCCGCAAATATACGTAGTAGATTGAAGATGCTACAAAGATGAAAATTTGTATGAAAATTTACGCAATATGAAGCATAAAACAAAAAGAAATGAAATAAATTTATTTTTATTATTTGTCGGGAGGCATTCCCAAACGTTGCCTCACCAAATCTCGGCAAAACCTCTCCAGGACAGAAGAGACAAACTACAATCGAATTTTCGAATACAGGGCTTACTTGCAGACCGCAGAGCTTCAGCACAACGTTGGCTTTGGCGAGTCTTTCTGCACCGTGTACGAACGCTTCCGCGCCGCTGAAATCGAGGTTTGTCAGCTTCGAACAATCCACGACCACAACAGAACAAGTGTTGCCTGATGAAGGCCATAGGTTAAGCAAAGCGTTTATGTCAACGAAGGTTCCTGAGGCGTATAGTAGTATAGGCTACGTGGACGCAGGTCCGTCGCCATGTTTTAAAGTTTGGGGGGAAAAATACAATTTTAGGAAGGCAAGATGTTTGTTTTAATATATGTTCAAAACAATTTTTTCTGGGCACTACAAAATTTGGGGTGCACTGCCCTCGAATGACCCCAGTGGCTGTGGACCTGTATGGACGACTTTCGAAGCTGTTGTGCCAGATTTTCCGAACTGCAGGTGTGCCCAGCGGCACGTTTTTCCCTATTTGGGATTCGTCCTACGAACTTCGAAAACATTTGCCCTTTTGGTGCTTTAAGCCTGAACATAGCGCAAAGGTTTCGAAATAGGAAGTACATAAATATTTTTCTATAACCGGTGCTGTTGCAAACATCTGCTTCAAAACGGTCAGGAACTCTTTGCTTTGTCTCAGCAAATGTTATTGAAACTCAGCAGGTTTTGAGATTAATTAAAGGTTTTGCACAGTTTTTACTTAAATCGCAAAACGCAACCAGTCATGGCAGGTGACTTACCGTCTTCGATTAGTCCTTGCAGCTTGTCTTCCATGTATTCCGCCCCCGGAAAGTCGAGACCTCGCTTAATACGAATGATAACCACGCCATCTTTCTTTTCCGTTTTGGTGTGGGGCCTAAACAGAGGGAGCGTGGGTTATGGAAACAATTTTCTTACGTTCGCTGAACGGCTTGTCAGGCCATAGATAACGACAAGACATTTGTGGCGACTGATAAGTTTTTTCAAACTGTGGCGGGGGGCCAGTGCTTTTTACTTGAGATTACATGTCGGGTTTCTGCCAAAATCGACCGTAAAAATGCTATTGCCTCCCCACAATTCGAAATTTCATTTTATTTTATTTTTTTGTTTTACGGTAATCGAAGACAGACCGGAGCCTGGAATGCTATCTGCCAGCACCAGCAGGAAACCGGAAACATCATAACAGAACGCAAATAAAAAAGACGCAAAAGGATATTAGGCCCTCAACGCGAATGATACGAGACAATACAACTACACCAAAGCAATTGAGAGAAACTTGCAAACCCCATCATACAACTGCAAAGAGGAGGAGCGTTTTAGTTTGTCGTGACCAAATAAAAGAATGCTGACACCATGAGGCTTGACTGAGGGCATTCAGTTGGAATTGAGTGAATAACTGTTCTTCTAGCTAGGAGAATATTTCAAATAGAATTTAACATAACCTGACGTGAAGCAGTGATTAAGTCACATTCGAGCAAAATATGACACTCAGTCTTCAAAAGACCACACGAGCACAAGCGATTAATGTTTGTTATCTGGGTTCAGTGATATCTGGGTTGCGACTGTGACGCAAACGAAGCACACACAGCCAGGACATGGCACGCGGATTCACGCCACAGGGATGCAGTGCTTGATGCGACTCTCTACAGATTGAAGCAGTTACTATGGATCGAAACAAATTTGGTCCAAATGATTAACAGATGTGGGTAGAGAATTGAAGCTTTTAGGGAAAATGAACTAGGATAAAATACGGTTCGACATGAAGGAAGTTGACCGTTCCCACCATGACGCAGTGAGTGATTATTTATATTAGATATCGGAAAAGTTTGGTGGTAGATAGATCGGCAAGAAATGTAGGATATGGTCCAAAAAGAAATTTGTGGAAAATATATAAAATGTGACAGTTTCGTCGAAGGGCAGAGGTGTCGATAGACCATCTAAGCTTTTCGAGTACGAAGTGGTTTGCAAACAACCTAGGATGAGTTTAGCAGCCGACGTTTGTATATTTTTTAAGCGACAACTGACTGCAGCAGAGATATCATTGCAGGCAACATCACCGTGATCAAACAATGTTAGAATGTAGGAGATGAGAAGTGCGTACGTTGGCACGGATATAATCTAAGCTTTCAAGAGCGTTCAGTCTTGTGATAGCTTTGTAACACAATGATACCATAAGCAATGGCGTAACTTACAGGGGACAAGGGGGCGAGTCGCCCCCCCTGGGCGCTAAATGTAGAAACTGGGCCCCTAAATGCAACCTAAGTGTACAATCTGGGCCCCCTCTAGATGACATTTTGATATTTAGTATTTTTTAGGTTGTTGTTTTTTGCGTTTTTCGAGGTGTTTTCGTTTTTTTAGCTAGTACAGAGATCCGCGACATCCAGAAATTCACCATCATTTCTTAGCCATTTTCTGAGTTTTGACTAGTGGGCCCCCTGCAGTGACCAGTTGGACCCCTTCAGCTAAGCTTTGGATTATTCAAATCGTTGACAGAGCACTATGACGTTGGTAGGGACACTTTGAGGGGTACGATAGAACGGTGTCGTCAGCACAGAGGGAAATGGAAGTTTATATATTTCTTGAAATGTCGTTAACATATACCAGAAAAAGCAGAGGACCGAGCACGGAACCTTGTGGAATACCACAATTTGTACGTAAGATGTCAGACGTGACATTAGAAATTCGCACAAACTGAGATCTGCCTATTAGGTAAGATTCCATTAAGTTCAAAAAAAGGTCCGCTTGCACCCAATTGTCGCAGCTTAAAAAGGAGGCCGGAATGAACAACTTTGTCAAATGCCTTGGAAATATCTAGGAATACCACACTAGATGAATGACCATTTTATTTGGCGCGGAGCAGTCTGTGAGACACTTCAAGCAGATTAGAAGTGGTAGAGTGATGCTTATGGAACCCGGAATTTCGACTGTAAAGCAGATCGTTAGATTCTAAGTTTGTGTACAAATGGTTGTGTAGTAGTCTTTGGAATCATTTTAATGCTGTTCTCAGCCAGACCAGATGTTACGATTAGGCAATCTTCTTCAACAAATAGCAGTTTTTCTTCCTCACCTTGCATGTCCGGCTAATAAAATTACGATGGACAGACCGACTCCAGCCATGATGCCGTACGCGATGTCCCAGAAGCAAAGGAAAAAAGTCACAATGAGAGGCAGGAGGTCTAATTCTGTTGGTGAAAGAAAAAAATCAAAACATTGTGTTCACTTGTTGACAAATGAATAAAGACACAGCAGTTTACTACCTTACGTGATTTAGCCCCACATATGTTTTCAAATTCAAATAACATTAGCATTTCAAAAACGATATTCACACGCCAAGATCATATATCAACACANATTCGAAGTCCTCATCACTTGGCTAAAAATAGACTTTGATAGTAGTTTAGTTGCACATGAAATATTCCCGATGACTTGCTGAAAGCAACGAGTATCCAGAATATCAAAACCAAGCTAAACTTTTTGTTTACAGGCCATTTAAAAGCATGTATCGCAATACTACAGTAGAACGAAACCTTCGAGACAGAACAGCAGTGCCAGTGCTTAAAGTGAAAAAGTGACCTTTATAGAAATGAATATGCAGGTCGTTGCATATTGGTGAAAAAAGCAGCACAGCAAAAAATCGACTGGTAGAATGACATTTTTCTTTTATATTCGAAAGGGTGAAGAAATACGAGTTATGTCCAAAGCACTCAAGCAGTTTTTAGAATATGTCCAACTAACAAAAATCATTGCAATTGTTTTCATCTCAAGTATACGTCAAAAATAATTGCATAACAGTAACAAAAAGTTTTAGAAAAACACAGAATATTTCAGCAAATTTATTGTTGTGATATGTGATTGCGAATCGTTTTTTTACTACAACTGCAGTTCTGATGAGTTTGGGCCATCATACCGCAACTGAATAGAAAAGTAATCAAATCGTACGCAAGTTTCTGAAACACGCTTTGAAAACAAAAACAAAACTTTTTCGCTCACTGTTAATGTGCCAAATGTGCTTCATGGCAGCAAAGTCAAAGAGGTTGATGACTGCCATGATTATCACAGCACCAAGAGCAGCCGCAGGAATGTATTGAAAGGCGCGTGACAAAAACTCCAGAGCGAGCAACACGATCACACCAGTAACTATTCCTCCTAGTGGAGTCATGACGTTGCTTTGATTGTTAACGGCAGATCTACAGAAAACAAAGATGAAGGTGAAAATGGTGTTCTCCTGCTTTTGTTGGAGGGGAACTTAGATTTAGTAATCCACACGAAATAACGATATTGAAACCAGCACGCTCACCACTGAGGTAGTTTCAGTTGTGGTTAAAGGGTGTGTACAAGAGTACTCGAAAACAGCTCTTTAGGGCAATCCTTTTGCGGCTTTCCAAACGAAAGGACAACCCTATACGTCTGCACTCCACGGCCACACCAAGCGTTCTCCCAACCGAGATCCAGCATTGGTCAGAGATCCGACGATGAAGTAACATATTCTAATGGCCAAATCATATTATCACAAATATTCTTTGCTATGTTATCGTGAGTTCAGCTTCATAAAGACGATTTTAAAGCAACACATTATAAAAGAGATTTTAACAAACATACTGTTGATCCCTTTAGTTTCAATTTTTGTACCATTCCTAGTTTTTATATAGCATTCAATACTTTAAAAAATGCTTTTGTTGTCTCTACTCGTGAACGGATGTTTTCCTATGTAAAAAAAACACAAACAAACCTTCCAAAACTTCCAGTAATGGGGTATGCGCTCACAAACGAAGAAAGAAAGTTCCCAACTCCAATGGCTAATAGTTCCTGAGTGGGGTCCACTCTATAATTGTTCTTTCGTCCTGTAAGACAAAAAGCAGTGGTTGCGATTGATTTCGTTGTTAAAATAATTCGTTCGGGCAAAGGTTTGTCAGAAATGTTTGAAATCTAGAAAAAATTGGATATTGACAACATCACTTGGAAAAAATGGGTAAAAACCGGGAAAGCACATGCGTACATGGCTAAATTTACATGTGCCACCAAGGAGGGAGGTGATGAGCTGATTGAGGTTAATTTTCAATAAATGGTGATCGCAAACGGCAAAAAATTCAAGAACTGCAAAAAAGCAAGATATCTGATAATTTTTGAAAAGCATCATGTTATCCATGAAGCTTAAAACCTGTTAACGACCGCGGAAACGCACACATTCGACTTTTGAGAGAATTTCGGACATTGATCGTCGACCGATTGCGCTACAGAGTCAGTGAAGGCATAAGACGCGGATTCTTGTGCACATTCTGATAAACAAAGACAGGTGCCCTTTGTTCTTAAAAGTTTGTCATTGGTCACAGGGACGCCGTGGTGACGTCATACTGCCGGGCAAAGTTTCAAATGCAAAAGTACCTGTTTCTTGTTTATCCGAATGTACACAAGAAACCGTCTCAAAGTCACTGCAGCGGTCATAGGTGGTCCTTATTTAACTAATACAAACTTGTCACGCAACTTACCGAATGCTTTGGCAATCGCGATTGCTTCCAGAAAGCCCATCAGTGGAATTACAGCAAGAGCGCTTCCCAATGTTGACAGCAATTCGGGAAACTGAACAACTGTGGTTGAGTTCGGGACGGCGTAAGTGAAGTCGAGCAGTTTGAACGGCGGAACGCCGCCTTCTATGTGGTCGGTCAATGTCAGCGGGCGCTCCGCTACCGGCAATTCAATGTCGGTGATGCCATAAGCGATACCGGCGGCAACGACCACGACAACAGCGTTTCTACCTGCGTCATAGATGCAAGCAATGTTGCAAGCTGATCAAGCGCTGGGCTGGTGCACTGAAACTACACGTGGTTTAAAAGGTTGACTAAAGTTTGATTTTTCTTAATTGTTACCTGTTCCGAATATCCAAAGGATTTTCCTCAGCACTTTCTTGATAGTACTGTCCTCTGCGGAGTTCTTTGACGTCGACCATCGGTTTTTAGAATATTTCAAGACGAACAATAAAATCATGCAGCTCACTCCCAAAACCAAGTCAAAGACTCTGAAATATGTAGGCATTATTCACAATGTAAGCAGTGCACATGTCAAACCATTTGTTTTCTTGTTGTCAAAGAGTCAGAAGAAAAGCATCGTCAAGCAAGAATATATTTTGGAAGTAACTGGGTTACTGAATCGTTTCAAAGATTACTGTAGATGCAGAGCTTTCAGGAAAAAGCCTTTTAGAATACGTTGGGAGTGAACTACTTACACATAGATACAGTTCGCTCTTTTAGGAAAAAAGTTGTTGCGGTAAGAGCTTGACGCTTATTAGCAAAGGCCCTTACATANACGTATTTGTTAGAATCCGNATTTGATNTGGGATTTGTACCCAGGCTTAAATCAGCTTGAGGCTACAGTAATTTCAAACTAATCAACCGTTNACAGTCCAAGGAAGCTAAACAAAGCCTGTTGCAGTGAGCACAGACTACCGTAATGAAACGAGAAGGAGATCCATATCTTTGCGCTTAAAACTTTTTCGGTTGTTTCAAAGATTGCATTATATGAATGTTTTGCAGACATTCCACATTAGTCACTGGTACGCGTGAAATCTAAGTAGCACCCGCGATTGAAATCCTGCTTAGAACAAATGTGCGCAAAGAATCTTTTGACAACCATCGTTCCTACAAACATAATACTCAGGAACCTCTGAATATCAATAAGCCAAACTCTGCTGGGCGAAAGTGGAAAATTTCCATGCTCGGTCTACAAATAATCTAGTAATGGCTACGCATTACGCCAAAGCTCCACGTCGCTCAAACAGTACAGCAACAGTGCTAAGCAGCAGAAGCATTCGTTCAAAATCACAAGGCCTTGTGTTGAGAATACCAAAACGTAACTANCCAGTCAACAAAAAATGAAAATTTANCCAGTGTAAACCTACAGAACAACCTGGTTCCAGGAAGAATTGTTTTTTCAAACGACAACATTAGGGTAGTTATATTTAATAAANATTTACCTGGTACTTGCGATGTTTCGGAGCAGTGTATAGATGGTTTGGAAAAAACCCCGGGGTGTTTTAATGCCAAATATTTTCTGAAAAAGGCGAAAGCAGGAGTGCAGTTCTTTTTTAAGATCAACAGGTAGACGAACACACCTCAGACAAGAAGACAATTTTCGCGCAATCAAACTGAAATTATTAAAAACGCAAAATCCAATTATTTTTATGAAACCATGCTGGACGTTCCAAACACATTGAATTTCGTTCACGATCAAAGTAAGTGTTTTCAAAGCGTTTCATTCCATTTCAAATTTGATTTTGTTCTATCTTGAAATTACACAAGAAAATTCAAATCGATTAAAAGTTGTTCAGGTGCATTCACAATGCGATTAAGCATCACAATGCGATTGAGCATCACAATGCGATTGAGCATCACAATGCGATTAAGCATCACAATGCGATNTCTTTTGAGAAGTNTAGCTCTGAAATATCNTTGAATTTTTTCATATTCTTNATGCTATATTTAAAAACGTTTTCTGTTGGTTTTCGCCGCAGTAGGTTCGGCGGACATAAAATATCCATTTAAATGTCTGTCTGTATTTTTAGCAACACAGCATAAGTTTTAAAAGTCTCAGATGACGAACCGTTGGATTCTAGTTACTTTTCTTGCTTTCAGCTTTATGTGAAATCACCGAACAGATGAAATAAGAAAAAAATGCAACCAGCAAATTATTTTGTTTTCTTTGATAGAACCACATGACACTCTACTTTCACTTTGACGACCAAAGACGTAAATGATTCCTTGTTAAACTTGTTTTGAGTAAAGATCTACTTTGAAGGATGAAAAAACAAATGTTTTTACCGTATATTTTTTAATAACGCACGTAGCTTCACTTCCTTATAAACCATCCTTTAACTTTGATAAACGACTTTTTAACAATAAGATTGAAGGTTACAGCCATTCGGATGCAGGTCCAGCGGTCGTTGGTTTTCTGGAGTGCACCCCTGTATCCCCTAAATCCAACAGATATACTTCCTTTCATTCCAGGGTATTTACCTTCAGTTGCGTCATGCTGATGATGATCGCCGCAGCGGAAGTGAAACCGGATATGACGGGGTGGGTTACGAAGCGGACAAGGAAGCCCAGTTTAAAAATGGCCATCAGTATTTGAATAATTCCGCAGGTGAATGAGAGGAGGACCGCCAAAGTGACGTTTGTCTGCAAATAAAACAAGCAAGGAATGTCTCAGCTTCGTTATGAAAACATAAAGATGAAGGACACGCCGAAAAGTGTCCAATGGGAAGGTTCAAACATTATAAAACCCTCACTGCAATGCGTCAAGTGATTCGCAACTACTGCAACTCTCTGGTCAACAACGTGTTGCTTCAGCTCTAATTGCGGACGTTTTTCGTTTTATTCCGTGGTTTCCAATTTTTGCTTGGTCAATGGTTGATGCGGCATGACAAGTCCCATTTAACGTATAAAGATGGGCAGTTTATGTAAATGAGCAGTTTATTCAAATTTTTGCAGCTTGCTTTCAGTAAAAATTGTTTCGCTGGAAGCAGTGGGCGTCGGAATGATCTTTTCTACGGGGGACCGACAGACAATTTTCCCCAGGGGTGGCCAAAAATTTTTTTTCCAGGGGGGACCAACAGTGGTTAAATTTCCTTTTACCAATACCGAAACTAAAAGAAAAACATTTTTCTAATAAAGTGTTAGTAGCAAAATATCAAATTTACAAATCCAGGGGTGGGCCTTGGATCTTCCTTGTTCCCCCTCTCTTCCGACGCCCATGGTTGGAACTGTTTGAACGCAACATCATAAAAGATGAAATCAATGTTTGAAGCGCAGCTGTATCAGCTCAAGAAGAAGGTAATATTTTTTTAATTATGATGAAATGTAATTTGTATCAGCTCGAGAAGAAGGTAAATTTTTTAATTATGATGATGAAATGAAATGAAAATATTTTTAATTATGATGAAATGTAATTTGCAATAAGTTAAGCATTCACTAATTTAACGATCAATCAATCCACAAAAGTAGGCCAATTGTTACGACTGAACGATTTTATTCTTCTTTTCATTTGAAATTGCGTGACTATGCTAACCATCCCCCATTCTGTCAGCAGAAGCGTAGTATCATTTGCAAACATGAACCTGCAACCAATTCGTTAAGTTTATGCTTTCGTTTCGACAGAGAAAGGTAATTAAAAAACGGTTTCCGCAAGTTTCGATAAAATAGACGAAAATCTGCTTAAAAGACCAACGTCAGCAAACAAAGGGTGAATCACGTAGTCCAGTCATGCGTTAACAACCCGGGAAAAATAATGGACCCTGTTTGGGTCTTGAGTGCAAGAATGGGAGTTGATGCATGACGACAGCATTTGGCACCCAAACCTACGACTGCAAACGTTTGACGAGAGCAAGCTTGGTCGTTGCGCAATGCACACGCAAACGCACACGTGCAAAGCATGAGCAGCGCTGCTTTAATCCCAACAGCCCTTTGATGAACGCTCAGACAACGCACTGTGTCCCAAACAAAGAAACTGGTGGTCTGACTCTTTGGAAACAATTGAGAGATCGTTTATTATTCGTTATGTACATGCGCGCAAACTTCTTTTGAAGCTAGTTTCAAAGCGGTTTTTCAACATTGATTTATAATTAATTAATGGTGTTCTGAGGAACAAAATACGCCTGTTCTTTGCTTGCGCATAAAGCATCACATAGTCTCGACAAAGGCGGCGCAGTCAAATCTATCAGCAATTTTATTTTTTTTTTAAACTAAGATCTGCATTTATTTGCCACAGTTAGCCCGTGCAGGCTTCGGCCTCGAGCTGTTGAGAAATGAAATCGATTTCTTAGGCAATATATGCATTCGTATTATGTCGTCTATAGGTGGTCATACGCTTGGTTATTGACTCTGCGTTGATTGATTTCAGACCAAGTGGAGAATTAATTTGTTGCAAAATGAAATAAAGATGTCTTTAGTGCTGAACTTACTGCACAAACGCTATTTAATTAAGCTTTGATAAATTTAGTGGTTATTGTTCTGCTTAAGCCTCCAAAATCCATTTACAAGCTTTAACAACTTGCAGTACGAGTATAAACCTGGTAAAGATAATTAATCTGAAATCGGTTTAGTTACCATTGGAAGTGCAAATAACGTTCACTCCCTGGAGGTGCAAAAGACATTCCTAAATGTTTGTTCACGAGGTATGTTTTGCAGTGCTGTTCACAAAGTTTTCGCAAAACAAGTTGCAATGCAATATGCGTTATGAAGAACTAACAGTCACACTCGACCCACGAAATAAGGAGAAAGACACTTTTAGAAGTTTTGTTTGGATGGGAAAACATGGCTTACCGTTAAGTAAAAGCTGATATTATATGTGTCATCTTAACAATACACAACCGTTTTTAGTTCTTTGCAAAGAGGAGGTAGACTTTTTTATTATTTAGAAAAATTACTTTAATTGGTTCTGCAGTATACGGCAATATTCAAATTTATTTGCGGTGTGCACACGACTTTGTATCAAAAAAGCAACTTTTTCTGTTGTAGAATTGTTGACTGCCAGTGCCAACCTGTTACGTTCTTTTCTTGAGTGAGTAATTTTGTAATCTTTTGCTTTACTTCTGAATTCTGTTTACATAAGCTCGCCATTGCAGGGAAGTGCACACCTTAATTTAATGATAACATTGTCCAGTGTATATCTGCAAATAGCGCTACTTGCAACAACTTTCTACGCGCTTATTGCACGATGCCTGTTTTTTCCCTTAGGATAAAGTTTCACAATGCGTTCTAAAGCTGAAAAGCTTTTTTAGTATGTCAGCCCTAAGGATGCTTTTTATTTTATTTTTGATACTTTTTTCATTTTTTGCGAGTTATTGTTTTTTCCAAAACTATCTACAGCAAACAATGCACTCTTAAATATACTTCATTAGCCCTTCAAGGCTGAGCAATAGATGAAAAACAAGCAAAGATTTAAAAGAATAGGAAACGGACTCGCAGCACGAAGACTTTACCGTGTGATCTCCATCCGAGTGCGACCACCTGTCATGAGCATATTCGGCAACCAGTATTGACATGATGGCTGTTGGTCCCAGGGTTAAATCTTTCGAAGTTCCCATGAGGCAATATAAGAAACTTCCAATGAATGCGCTGTACAGCCCATACTGAAAAAAATATGAATCAACAAGAGTCTTCAACACGTTAACTGCAAATCCGTGCGATTATGCGCATAGTGCAAACTGTTTTCACAAATAGGGTTGAAATGAAAAATCCAATCCACGGTTAACATCGTGACCTTCCATCAACATACGAAGTAAGCTGTTTTATAAAGTTATTTTACTGCAATGGAAATCATTATTTGGAAGTGATTTTGGTGCTGAAACAAAAGCAAGCAGCAGCAGTCAAATTTTTCTACGCAGTTTCTGTTATCCATTGATTACCACTGAGCGCTGAACATGAACCACACTTTATTGCGTGATAATAAATATTTGATCGGTTCTTCATGCAACAGTCAAAGAATTTTCCCCAATTGTTTTTAGTGCTTTCTTCAGTTTCCATTAAAGTCTTTTTTACTTTTTATGGGTTATCATCAATAACTTTAAAAGACAACCGACACTCACATGGATTGGTTAGAGAGATAGCTTTGAAAAAGAGTTGTGTCCCTGTGAGGCACCTATCATTGACCGCGAAGACGATTCCTATTTTAATAGCAACTGCCCAACGTTTCAATACGAAATTAATTTCCGTTACTACTTGCAAAACCAACGACCTTGGCGCTTGAGATGTATGCAGCACTTTACCTTTTAATGTTAAAACCAGTTTGTAATTCTCAAGCATCCGCTTTAACTACCGCGTTGCCATCGGCAGTGAAGCATTCTAAACACATTCACAAATCATGTGCTGCAGTCGGCGGGTCTTCCGACGACGACGGATAAGCGGCGGCAATGAAAAGTTTTAAGTGTTGAAAGGTATCTTTTATCAAAAGGAGAAATTCGTTCCAATTGGTCCGTCGCGCGTGGCGGATTTATCACGTTAAGCGGGTGATTCAAAACTAGCGCATTTCAATGCACGCTTCATCATTAAACGAAAGCTTGTGGAGCCTCATGGCCAATCAGTGCGGAGTGCAGAGGTCACCTGCAACAACGGCTTGCTGGAAAAGATTTAGTTTCAGCAAAGGATGTCGATCGAATGAGCAAAGTTTGAGTTAAATGCCAACTACTTTTATGTTTTGTTTTTTTATCCCGTGGAATGATATTACGCCGAATGGTAAACGTTGCTACATTTGCTATATAAATAGTTCCATGAAGTACTGTTGTTATCTCTTACCTAATTTGCTTTTGTTGCGTTCACTGCAAATTGTTAGTATTTTGGGCATTAAAGTCTCGTTTGGTCTCCGATTGCATTGCGAACATTGCAAATCATGTGTTTACGGAGAAGTTTACTAATTTCCGTTCCCATGCGTGAATAGTCACAGGGACTGAAAATCCATTTCCCGAATGCGTGAGTGCACATATCGTTGACAGCCTGTTTGATTTTTGTGACACATTGTAGCGCTGCACTATTCCACAACTGTCGTGACGCATTTCCATTTCCAGCTATCACATCGTATATTTAAACATACACACGAAATCTGGAAACATTTTATGTGGCAAAGTTAAACCAATAGTATCTGGTGGCTTCAATTTCCCTACATTGTATTTTGCTTCCATTAAGCGTCTAAATGCATTGCGTATATGCTCAACGCAACAGACTTATTCTCATTTGTATTAACTTACTGTTCCCTTCGTACTACCAGTAATTTCGCCTTGGCAAGGACTGCAGTCAAACTGCCCCCAAGTCCTTCGCAGCTTCCCAAACGCCAAACATTTTACGAATCGATCAACTTGGAGCTTACCACAACAGTATGCAGCAGTAATAATTATCATAGTAACCGCGTTAGAGCCATTTATGTGTATGTTCTTCGCTAAGACGGCACATCTACACGCGGTCTTTCATCTGTCTGTGCGCTCCGTTGTAGCGCCATGTGTGCGTGAGTTGTACTTAGTTGTGCGTGTGTGTGCGAAGACACTACACGATAAACTTGAGGTTAGGTTGTTTGGTAGTACCGAGCTGTAAGTAGCACACCCACCTGGACATCTACGCCAGCCGCATTAGCAGGCTAAAGTGAACACATACAAAACACGATGTAGTACTCACTTGAAGATCTAGGCCGGCCAGGTCGGCATAGGCCATTCCCTGCGGGATAACTGTAAGGCCCACAGTTAAACCAGCAATAACATCGCATTTCAGTTTGGATAGGCGATACTCTGGCAACCAGTTGATGATAGGCAGTCTTCTTTTCAAATGATCGACTGAAAAAAAGTCTCTCCAGTATTTTCCGCACTCAACTTTGGTTCGATCCGCAACAATTTCGACTCCATGCTGAATTTCGTGAAACCGTTTCTGTATTTTCCGGTTGGCGTTTTTGTCCTTGCATTTGGTGGATGCTTCGTCGCCGCCGTTGGGGATCGGTGTGTCCATGGTGTTTTTTTGAAGCAGGTTGACTTGCTCTGTGCCCAAATCGGCTCGGTTGTTACCATTTGCTCCCTGAGCGTAGCTTTCTTTTGCCTGTGGCTGCGCGTTGCCATTGCTTTTATCCTTGTCGGTCGACATTTCAAGCGCCACTGCCTTTTTTGCTTCCTCCTCCGACGTCTTTCACGCACGGTGAAGTTCAAGCAGCAGAAACGTTGCACGAACCTTAAACAAGGAAAAATTTAGAAAACTGATTCACTCAAGCGCGAACGACTGCCGGCGCAATCCTGCCTATTTCACGTCAATGAGCTTGCGTTCAATTTGTGTTGTTAATTTGTAAACTTTCGCGCTTCCTGTTACGTTGCGCGTGTGTCATAAAACAATTCATTAACGCCGGGCATTGTTACGCTACTTTATCGCTGTTTCAACTCAGCAATAATCGACATTGTCAATATTGTGCAAGAATTTTTTCCCGGCAACCTACGTTCGGTCGTTGCGAAACATGCAACAGCATGAATCCACGCACTGACCTGGTCAGTTTGGTAATTAGATCAAACTCTTAGAGGCATATACATAGGTGTAAGAGATTGGATGAGGTCGCATCTTACACCACAAGCTTGCGAAAAATATGGCAAAAGTGGTAAAAATATGGCTACACGGTTCGAAGAATTTTTTTAATTCTATAAATTTTTCAATTATGTAAAGCATATGTGTCATATTATTGAAAAAAAGTGTAAAATATAAATTGCCATTATTGCTTAATGTTCTTCAAAAAGGTGTGCAACAATTACCAACTTGTATCGTCCAGTTTCAAACAAAATTGGGCAAAATTTTGGTAAAACTCCTAAAAATGTTTTTATTGTAAAAAGTCTTGTCAATAATGTTGACGTATCAAACACCTTCCATAATTTTTTCAAGAAGAAAAACAAAGTTATTGCTTTTCGTGTTAGTGTGCAAAACAGTAAATCTGGAACATTATGTAAAATTCTCAAACAAATTGGGCATAATATTTTCGAGATAATGCAATTTTTGTTCCAAATATGTGATAAAACGCAATAGTTTTCATGGTTTTCGCAAGTATCCCCGTCACCAAAACGGAAACGAAATTTGTAACTTTTCTCTGGTTTTCACCAAATTTCACATTTTGCTTAGGCTGTGTTGTGTATTTAAAGGCTGCATAAAAGTGGGTGCTTCATTTTTCAATACTGTTACAAAAAGTGTTCAGTCGTTTGAGGTACTGTCCTTTTCTTTGAGTTATTTTGATTGTACGATACTGTGCAGCTGTCCTCACTTCAGCTTTCTCAGCAGTAACTACACAGTTTGATCACTTTAAAGCAAGGGTCTGTCTTTCTATTTGAATGGGATTGTGAAACATTGTGGAGTTCCATCCGTAGTTTCATTCCATCTTTTCAACACAAGGTCGGAACAGTTTTGATTTTGTATGCAGTATAAGAACTTTCTAATGAACAAGTAGCAAGATTTTACTCGTTGAATAAACGTCAAATTTGTATTAAGTCTTAATGATTGGTGAAAAATTACAGTAAGGAGGCCTGATCTTTTTATGATAAGTGTTGTTCAGTGATATTTTTTTTGGATACAGCACAGTGGTCATACAAGGTTAATTGCAAACCTGTTTTGCTGTTGGCGACTGAAGAGGTGTTCAATCTGATGTTATGTATACCCTTGAAAAGGTGATATGATATTTGTGCGACCCTTCGCGCCCTACTCCGTTATCGTGTTGGAAGGCAATAATGTCAATTTTTGTTGTTTTTTGCTCACTGGCAGTAATTTAGCACTCCTCTCTTTTTTCGAGTAAAAATCCGAAAATTTGAGCAAGGTGATTTGCAGTCCCAAACAGTTTTGTTCCTCTGCGTCTAGGGCTATGGAAGCCTGCCACCTAGTGTCCCACCAGAGCTACACTCTGCTGCAGGAAAGCCTGTTTTCCTTGTAGAAACTTATGACTAAGCTGGGAAATAAGTGAAAGAGAGGTATCATTCAGGATGGCATATTTAACATTTGACGTACTTCGTAGGAAGCCGTACCACATTTTAAGTTTTAGTGCATGCAGTTACGTACAAGTGTGATAACCGTTTGATCTCCGTATGAAACAACTAGTGAATATTGCACTGATAAGCGTCTGCCGATATACGTAAGGCTGATATTTAAGTAAAAATAATGAATTCTAACATTTAATTCTGCAAATGATGTCAGTTATCTAGCAAAGCAGAGGAGATTTGAAGCGTTAACGTCGAACATAAAGTCTTCCGAAATTGCTTTGTAAAATAAAATAGCAGGGTGTGTCTTATGAAAGAGCTGTGTGATGCTAACAAAGTCAGGGAGCCCCGAAGATCTCGGTTTCTTTAGATGATAAATAAAAAGAGGGTAACTTTCCTCTGCGTGGACAGTATTTAACTCAAAATAATATTTCCTGTGCAAGACCTCCAAGTGCTTGCGAGCGAGGTTGACCACCGCGTACCCGTTTGCCAACAGCAACACTGCGAGGAACATTAGATCAACTTTATGATCAATATCGCTTTACTCAAGTCTGTGATCGTAACACAGAATACTCGTTGGCAGCTTGATTTAAAACTACACCATTGGCAGAACCTTACTGACAGGTTAATTTGCCTTGTTTCTGAAGTCGCTTCGCATATGGAATAGTAAATAGAAGTGACCAAACCAAGTCTGTTTTACACAACCCATACATGTTATGAAACGTGATTTATGCTTAGCTTTATACCGACTTTTTAATCACAATTTTGAATAATCGCACAATGAAAATAAATTTATTTACAAGCTGTTGTCAAGTTAAAGCTTCTCTTTCATTAACTCGTCTTCGCAGCAACTGAAGTAAGTGGCTAAAAAACAGATTAAAAGCGTTTCATATCCGTTGCTGCTTTTTCCGCCAAGCACACGGTTGAAGCCATTGCATTAAAATTAAGGTTTATAGCCAGTTGCTATATGCTGAACAAGCAGTGCAAGTCAAACCTAGGTGCGTTTTTCGCTGGGAACAACCAGAAAGTGGTGCAAAGACCGACGTTTGTATAAAATTACGAACAGATTGGAGACTTGCAAGCAATGTGTTTTATCAAAATAAATACAAACTCGATGAAGAAATGGAGTCATTGCACACAGAGCAAATATCATGAGCTGTTTCAATTTATTGGAAAGGACGTTGTCCACGAGCCCAAAGGGAAGATGTTATAGGCTTTCATTCTTCTTTAAAGCTGATTTCAACCTCACCGTATTATACAGATATTTTGTGTGCTAATGAACATCACAGATTGAGTCGAAATCACGTACTTGCTAAGTCTTTACAAACACACTTATTGCTTTACATTCTATTTTTAACATAATGTACTTACTTCTCAGATTAGACAATTTCCAGAAAAGTTTGTAACATTATGTCAGTAGCAAACCTACGAGGAAGCGGTAAACGAAAATCAGTTTCCTGCAAACATAACCTTCTGTCCATTAATTTTTTGCTTCAAGAATAAATATACGCGGATAGACAAAATAAAGACAAAGTACAGTGAACTATTCGACATGATTTCTGAGAACAGCTTATCTTACAGGCTGCCAGGGCAACATTGGAAAAATCCTAAAAACTAAATTTTTTTGGCTTCAATCAGCTTCAGCAAAAAACTGAATAAATCAAAACACAAGCAAATCTTTCTCGAAAAAGATATATTCTCCAGACTTAATTATCGCAGCTTGTGTTGTTATTTATTCACTTTAGTCTTGAGTTTGTTTGCTTTCTCTGCTCTTTTTCAACCTTTCAACGTTTCACCTGTTAGCATTTCTTGCAGATTTCAAGACTGACGATGCGTATTGTTACGTGAAATCGATTTCGTATTAAAAATTTGCAGATAGATTCCTTGCTTCTCTCGCATGTGAAGAGTAGTTACTTGAATAAAGATACGTGCAAGTTTTAACCATCGCGGAAAGATGAAAGCAGAGCCCAGTCAGCTGATTCCTCGAAAGCATACAGCAAACCTAGAGCTTTTAATAACGTGCGTTCGTCGGATTTTGGTATTGTAACTGGTTTGCGGGTACTAATCATGTCAAATATTTTTTGAAAGAGGCTTTTATTATAAACCCGGAAGGGCAGGGAATCACGAATAATCTTTGCTGCAATCGACCGCATTACCTCTTCAGCTCTGACTTCTGATCGCCGCTGCAGACGAAATTCATTAAATGCACCGCTGAGGTTCCGGCTAGCTTTAAACAGAGTCACGAAAATTTACTTAATCAATTTCTAGCCAGACATTAAAAGCAAACAAACCACGAAAGATCCGAACTTTTCTAGAAAATAATTCGTATGCCATAAGGTGCGATCGCCAAACGCCAATCATCAGAAACCCGCAAACTATGCTGCATGCCCTTTGGCGATACTGTTTTATCTACACCTGAACAAGACACCAACCCTCTTAGAAATGGAGACAACGAACGTCGCGCATGAGCCTGTTGGGAAATAATTAAACCCCAATGCTGTACACATAGCTAATGTTATTTTATAAGCGACATTTGAAGTTCGGCATGCTGGTACCAACATTTTTTTCGTTTTTTTCTAAGCCAAATATTTCAGTTTTAGCCAGCAAAAAAGATCAACTATCACAGATCTGTACTCTTTCAGCAGTATCTTTTCAGGATGCGAGCCACGGCTATCAATGTTTCAACTGCAATTTTCAAGAAATGAAATGATGGCGTTTATCATCTGCGATAAAACGATTCTATTTTCCGCCAGGCACCGCAGGCACAATGCTGTATCATAATAAGCAGGAGCTGCAGTTCCAAATAGAAAAAATTTCGCATTGTTTATGGTTTTATGACGTTAGAACTATCCTGACATTTTTCTCTATCTTTAATGAGGCAGTTTCAAACCGAAATATTGGAGAAACTCAGTTCCAGATGCAGGTTAAGAAGACCTGGGTCATAAAGTTGACGAATTGTTTAAAAAAAAACAATATCTTCATTCGGAACGAATGGAGCTGTCTGCATACTGGAAGTGGACAAAATGTCATTTTTGTGATTCCGCATCCATTCCAGTTCTCCGCATCCACTCCGGCTCCCCCAATTTGGAAATTTTTGCTCTGCCTATAATTGAGAAAATTTTAAACACTACGGAAATATATAAACATGTTTATCGAAAATTAAAACTCCTCCTCCGCTCCGCCCACGCACAAAGTTTGCTGTGCCCGCCCCCTAAAATCCGTAACTCTGATTTTTGTCCATCACCGCTGCATGCCAACGCTGAGATCCATGCGGATAATTAAATTTTTTATGCGCTCGATCTAAAATTTATTCGTGTGCACAACTTGGAGGAAACACCGCTGATTGCCTGGCATTAGTTAATAACAGATATAAGAGATGAGCATTTGAGTGGATTCGAACTATAGTGACTTTTTGACTTGGGTCCGGACTGTAAAAATATTTTGAAAGGTCAGAATAGGAAAAACGGTGTTGGGTTTTATGGAAATTAACTGCAGCATTTCTGTTGTTAAAAAGCTGTAGCTTAAAGCAGATTTAAAAAGATTCTATTTAAATTAAAAAGATTCTATTTGAATCAGTGGCGCAGCCGGCCCAGAAATTTTTTGGGGGGGCAAAATGTTTGATTTTAGGCGAATAACACTATTTTGTTTGGAAAAACGCCTCTCAAAGCACAAAGTGACTATATTTTCTAAAATTTTGGGGGGGCATGGCCCCTTTGGCCCCCCTGGCTACGCCTATGATTTGAATAAGCATTGCTTGCAGTTTCAAGGACTGACGATGCGTAGTGTTACGTGAAACTGATTTCGTATTAAAAATATGCAGACAGATTCCTTGCTTGTCTCTGGAGAGTAGTTACTTGAAGCTGTAACTTGTTAAATTTTTAAAAATCCATTTGGATTTGGACTCTGCATTTTTTAATGTTTTAGACCAGCGCTTTTCAAACTTTATTTAGTTACGGCACACTATAATAAATACTAGATTTGGCCGCGGCACACCTACTTTATAAAAACCTATTCTTCACAAACTTTGTAACGGAAGTGATGCAACATACAGAAGGTTTTGTCAAAACAAAACATTCGCGGCAGACTTCAGCCTCTTCAGCGGCACACCAGTGTGCCGCGGCACACAGTTTGGGAAACACTGTTTTAGACTATGCTTGGACTGGGTGTTAAAATTCAGGACTGGACTTGAATGGTGAAATATGACTGTCCGCTCATCTCTGAGAAATTCAAAAACTGACCCTGTGATACATCTTTCATTGCAAAAATCAGTTGTTAAACAGACAGCTACATTAGAAATTTTGTCGCACACGGTAAAATATAGTATGCACGGTTATATGCAATATCAAGACGGCTTTCATGAGGTGGTCAAAACGTCCGATCAGCGGGACCTAAGTACATACTGATAGTACCAAAAACTGACATAAGTGGACATCAGTTGCCATTTTGATGCTTTGCTATTCTCCAATGTAAGAAACGTTCACGAAATTGAGTTTGCATTTACAAAAAAGGGCTTGGTCGGGTCTTAACGACCTGACGTGGTTAATCCATGATCGTACAAGATAAAATTTGCTGAAATGCGCAGTGTTGTTTTTGATCCGATTACGGCGTCGAATATGGGCATGGGATTTTAACGTGGTCCAAATAAACTCGAGAAACTAGTGTATACACCACGCTTATTTGATTAAGAAAGTCTAGAGATAAGCCGCGGTTTGCAATTCCGCTTTATCTTGTTTTTGTTCCGCTGGTAGTGCAGGCACATCTGATGTTGAAAGATTGATAAGCACTGAAAATATCCTGCGTCAAGGTGCAGACTGTGGTTATCTTTCAAAACTGGGAGTGCCCACGGCATTACCTAATAATATCATGGTTTAGCGTTTGCGTATCCAGTCTTCACGATTGCATGACACATTAAAGATCAAATTGTTCTGAACCGGTCTGACTACTTCTCAAGTAAGCTATTTCATCACGTAGTCTTGATCGCCTCCCAACTGCCTCAAAAAAACTCTGCATGTGCCTTTTGTTTCACTGCAAATCTCATTGCTTTAAATGCAATAAAAATCAAGAAATAAAATGCGATATGAAAGCAATATAAAAGCAATATGCAAACAATATAAAGCAACATAAAACCCATTAGGAAGTCTTGCGGTCACGGTCACGCTGTGGTGGAGCAGCGCCATTTAATAAAGTTACGACTCTGCGTTCATGATTTTATAGCCGACCCAGTAATGGGCTTACGTCAAACTTTACGGAACGTAACAGTGATGAGCTTTTGTCAAACATTACGGAACGAGACGGTGATTAATAACAAGTTAATGACGATTCGAGCAAATACTAAGCCTGCACGGGATTCGTTCTAGAATGTTTCAGAAAACCGTTTTGCGTCACAGCGCCAACTTTAAAATGAGCCGCTGTCCATAAACTTAGTCGCTATGGATCAATAGCGGTAACTCTACAAAACGGATGAACTGCGGTATGCAAAAAATTGCTTTTGGCAAAAGTTTGAACAAGATGCCTGACAAAAGCACATAACTCTCTGCAGCATTCAGTTCATGGTACCAACTTAACTGCTCAGACCGTCACATTAGCAAGCTGATATGACAAAGGAACCTGCTCGTTACACGCTTTTGCTACAAACTACTTTCTCACCTGAAGTCTTGTTATCGAAGAAATTATGTGCGAGCCAAGTGGGCCCCGGTATAGGGCTCCGCCGACTGTATGCTCTGCGCACTTGCTCACGTCATATCATGGGCGTAGCGAGGGGGGAAAGGGGGGCACAATTCCCCGGGCGCCGAGTCATTATGGGGGCACTAAATCACTGCGGGGGTCACCGAATGGCTGCGGGGGGCGCCGAAAAGTCCCAACAATGTCACAAGTACTTTCTTCAAAACAGTACATTTGCTTCCGAAAGACCTCAGTTTCGAAAATAGGGGCGCCAAACTTGCTTCTTGCCTCGGGCGCCATCTAATCTCGTTACTCCCGTACGTCATGTTCATCCGCAAGAATTTTTGCAGAACGACACAATGCTTGTTCTGAGCAGCAGCAAAAGAATTGAGGTCTAACAGGGTTTGTCAAATAACGGGGCAAGAAATAAAGGAACTGCAGGGCAGCGTGCGATTTATATGTGCCTATTGCACTCTTCGCTAATCAAACGAACATTTTAGTTCGTCCCGATAAGAATGAGTTAAGATGATTTCAGAACCCTATCAGCCGCATTCCATACCCCCAATTGGGGGGTCGACGCTGTCACAGGGGCCCAAAATTCAATCCCGTCACCACTTAGGCCCCCAAAGAAAGCTTCGACCCCCCAAATTGAGATATGAAGCACTAGAAATCAGCGAAGTTGGGGGCCCTTTTAAAGAAAAGTGCTAATACATTACATTTAATTTGGGCCCTTTTGAAACTAAGATATTTACAATTGCTGTTGGGGTCCCCTTTGAAAGCAAAGTAGCCTACCTACACAATGCAGTTGCTGTTGGGCCCCTTTGAAAAGTACTTTGCACATTACAGTTGTTGTTGTGGGCCCCTTGGAAAGCAGAGTAGCTTACTTACACATACACATTGCTGTTGCTCTTGGAGGCCCCTTTGAAGGCAGACTACTGAATTATGATGTGGTTCGGAAAATATTATATGAGCGGATAATAATTATTTCACCAAAAATGAGGAATATTTACGCGCGAAATACTTTGAGGGGGGCCCCTGAAAAGGGGAGGGGCCGAGGCAAGTGCCTCGCTTGCCTTCCCTTAAACACACCACTGTATGTAACCCTTGACAATTATCTTATATGAGAATATGAAACCGATTGAACACGTTCTCTGCTTCATTCGATATGCGTACTCTCTCACTGGATGTGCGCATGTTATGTAAACAATGTATGTAAAGTTATCTTCATATTATTGAACACATTGAAGTTGCTGATGAATTTATCACTTTCAAAAACATCGATTTAACGCGATTTTTCATAATTAAGCCTAGACACCCAGGCCGACCAAAAAAACAGATCTTGGTGGAAAAAAAACGCAGCAGGAGCCCTGGTTACATGCAGCAAAACGCTTACTACACCGTACCTTGAAGTGAACATTTGAAGATTTATTGCTGTGCTATTGTTACGCAATAAAGACCAAGAGTACAACAATCCGCTAGCAAGTTTCGCAACCTGCCTCTGCAGGCAAAGGATCGGAAGAGAGATGAAGTATACTTCACAAGGCTGCTGTGACAAAACAATGGACGGCAAAACGGCCTTACATCGCGAATGCTATTTTCCGAATTGTTCAAAATCATGGTGAAAAAAGTTGCTTTTGTAGGCTTTAGGGGGGGGATCGTTCCAATCGCCCCCTCCCTGGATCCGCCCCTGCGTCCAGAAGTCAGACCTCCACTTGATCAACGCGTTATGTGTAGTGATTGTTGTAAAAAATGTACTATGTCAAGCCCAGGTAGTCTTCTCTTATTTTGTACTGCATAGCAGCAAGATACCTTTGGTGCTTACGACCAAAGTTACACATTTGCGCAGCCTGCTGTTCAGACAGC
>JGI24159J19872_10001549_pt1 | contig 25608 bp, 16 predicted proteins | sample Ectturendosymbi4_FD_19872 | JGI IMG/M metagenome (IMG submission 19872)
CCGCTCGTTACGCCCCTGGTGTGACACTTCGCGACAAAGTGCGCAGCTGTGAAATTCGCAGTGCCCTGAATGTCGAACCACTTCTAATTGAGAGAGTACAACTACATTAGTTCGGCCATGTATCCAGAATGCCCAGCGAAAGACTGGTGAGGCAAGCCCTGCTGGTTAAACCCACGGGAAAGCGACCCAGATGTCGTCCAAGGCCTGGGTGGAGTAACTGCGTCTCCGACCTTGCTTGGTCCCGTCTTGGTGCGGAGCCAGCAGAACTATCTCAAATTGCTGTTGACCGTTCTCCTGTGGATGTTCCCCCGCAACCCTCCCTAGAGGATAATCGAGCATGAAAATGAATGAAATTAATAAGATGTACGTTAGTTTTTTCACCGGTGTTTAAAAGTGCTCAGCTAGCGAGTGAACAAATTCCTTAGACGGCTAGAATTGATTAATACGAACGTAGAGACGGCTAGAAATGATTTGCCTATAATTCGTGATACCTTTCGCAGGAAATAAGGTGTGAAATTAAGTTCAGGTACCGCTATTGTTGCGTCAGCGTCATAATGCGCCCCGCAGGTTACCTTGTGCGTCCTCATGTGGCCCACGGAGCAATTTGAGTTTGAGACCCCTGCCTGAGAGTCTCCTGCACTTGTTTCTTTTCCATGACCGATGTTAGCACGTTCATGTTCGCTGGATGCCCTGGCGGCTTCGGTTGATGACGTAGCGTGACACGTGAGGTACTCATCTTGGTTGCTTGGCGCGTTGCTCCGCTTGATTTCTTCGCCGTAATCCTCATGCATGTGGAGATGTTTATCGCGAACTTCGCGCGATAAAACCGTCCTAACACTCGGTTCGATTGAAACTTAACAGGTTTGAGGCTGCTGCAGTCAACAATGAACTTTCATTTAGCCTGTGGTGTTTTCTTTCACAATGTAAAAGTCATTCTTCAACATTGTAAAATGTTGTTGTTAGTGTTTCCAAAATGTTATTGGTAAACAAATTTCATGCGTAGTTAGCAAATTCACTGCACACATTGCGTACACATTACGTTTTTGGCATGTTGTGGCTATGAAGTTTAAACAGGCCGTAGATTTTGCTTCTCGCTTCGTATTTTGGCCAATTTTTTATTTTTCCCAAATTGTTTTTTCGCAAACGTCAGGGCATTTGTAATGGTCGGTAAAACTGCTAAGCGAACCATTCCAAGCAGATCTTTCTTGATATAACACGGATATTTTACAAGAAGTATGTTGCAATATGCAGATGATTAAGAGTTTGTCTTGTGAATTAACACCTGGCGACGCAAGACACAAAGCAAGAAAATTTCAGGAACCTTCAATTTGCTTTGAGCGATGGGTGAAGTACAAAGGCTGGAAAATAACTTCACTTAAATCAGATTTACTTCCCACATACAAGTAGTGCACTTGACTGAGCACGCGCCACCAAAATTGATAGGTTTGGTTCGATTCCCGGTCGGGTCTTGCCGAAGACATGATAAACGGTACTTACGGCCTGTACAGCCTCGTGCTCGGCGTTGATGGGTGGGTGCAAGGGACAGTTCACACGCGGTGCTGCCATTGACTATTCACTGCATGGCCCACGGCGCAAACAAGCGGAGATGGGCGCCTGAAGACCACTCGTGGCATTCTCGAAAGGTGTACAAAATCGAGAATAACGAACCTAAACTGAAGTGCAACGATTACCTAATGGAGATGACATCAAACCGCTTCCGGCGTCCTCACATCCCGAATGCACGGGTTGCAATACCAACCAGCATGGGCAAATTTGAAATACAAAAAATTGCACAGGAATTCATCATTGCCAAACAGTTTACCTAAAAAACACACGATAGTTTACCTAAAGAACCATAAGAACGTGAGGCGTTGTTTTTGTGTATGAAACCAGGGTATCATGGAAAGGCACATTTTTTAATGACGAATGTCTTCATCTGTACAAATGTGAGAAATTGTTTTTGGAGCATCTGATGTTCATCTCCCCCCACGTGTAGCCCAATTCCTTGCGATACTCGGCGACGTTTGGTGTTGTGAAACGTGCACTTCGTTACTGCACTTAATGCTGATTTTCTGCAACCTCATGCCGCTTTTTATTGCATCGGCGAGAATCACTACTTACTGGTTGTTTCGGATTGCGAAAGCACTTGTGCGTGACTTCACTTGCAGCGGGTAATAACATTAGTAATTAACAGCCTCAAAAGTAATATTTTTTTAGATCGATGTAGACTAAGTCGATTTTTTAGTTGTGAATGAAACCAGCTAATGAGCTCAAAAGCTTTCACTATGTCCAAATGCATGCAGAGTGTTTTTATTGTACAAAAACTTGTTTCATTTTAAAAGAATATGTTTTGTTGTGTTTTTAAAAAACTTACCAGCATTTTATTTCTATCAATTTTGTCGGGCCCGGGGCGTATTGTCAAGGTAACGAAAAAAGGCTTGTCCGTGATTTTTCAAAACGATGGGACTTTTTTGTCACAATTGTTACACATGTACTGGACACGCCAAATCTGCCAGCGTCTAAAGTTTTTGAGGAAAATTTATATTTTCTAGACTGGTTAACTTGTTATTCAAAGTAAACTTCAGTGGCATTTTTGAAAGGGAATCGGGTTTAGCCGTTAGGTTCCAAAATGGTTACTGAAAAAGACTCCACAGATTTTTGTACTTCCATTCAGTTCACTACGCCGTGCTTCAAAATAGTGTGCATCACCCACGCTACAGAACTATGTAATATGCTAGTTTCTTAGGAAACTTTTCGATCACATAGAAAATTTTAGAAAATTTTGCCTCAATAAGTTTTTTTCCCGGCCATGCACCTAATCGAAGAAATTGTAAATGCAGCATATTCATGCTGCCGCCGATCACCGGCGCTGCGTGTGGCAAACCTGCCTTTCTGACGTGGCCTTTTTTTCAAGGAACGGACTCTTGATAAAAGTTGCCACAAGATGGAAGTAGAGATTGGACCGGAGCCTGACGCATCGTTCGTGGTTGCGCACTTCAGGGCGCACGCCGACCATCCTATAGCATGCATGCGTTCATGTCCGTCGGGTCGTCTTTTGGCGACAGCAGATGTATCTGGGCACGCTTTCCATGTCTTCTCGATCTACCCTCATCCAGGCGGCCCGACGCTGGCTGCTGTGCATCATTTGTACATCCTGAGAAGAGGAGAGACAACTGCCGAGGCAAGTGTCACAATACTCGTTATTTTCGGCCCGAATTGCGACATCGGCATATTTTGTGGAAAGGAGGTCCCAGCGAATGACGAATTCTACGTTTAAATTCGCTTTTCTACAAATGTTGTCTTGTTACGGCATGCATGGCTTCACCAACAGCAATTTTGCCTCCAATCTTAACTTTAAACTAATTTGAAGCTCAACGCACACAATGGCTACACTTTCGGGTTCGAATAAAACCTTGTTCCAACGAGAAGTTTCAATACAGAAACAGTAAAACGATCATAAGAGCTCTGAGGTCGGCATTGTAAAATTTAAAGCTCATTCAGTTTTTAGCACTGCTGTTATTCATTTTAAAACCACGTACGTTACTGAATTTGTTTAGGTCTTCTTGGTATGAGGCCGTAAATGACTGAACTGATGTATGTAGAGAGTAAGCGCTGAAAATCATTTTTCTTTAGGCGTGATATCTTAAATCGGGCTTCATATTCACTTCACTAAGATGCTGGTGTTTTATACAGCTGGAAAAGAATAGCTCGCAGACGATCAGACATACTCAACAAACGCATAAATTTAATGGCACTGGAACTATAGAATCGAAACAAATAAAACAAGAGCAATTTTTGACTCTTACGTGCTCGGACTTGGCTTGAACGCTTTTTCACCCTCAGGTTGCAAGGAATCACTTACAGCGGTTTGTGATTTTCGGTAAAGATAAAATATCTGATGTAAGCGTCTGTTTCAGAAAGTTGCACGACATCAAATCAATATCACAGTTATCACATCCTCCGATGTAGCATGAGATTGTTCTTTGCCACCTATGTGCTTTGTTGTTTTGTAAAAATGAACACGTGCCAGGGAATTTTTGCGTCAGCTTTGTGACATTGACTATGCTTCAGTACGTGCTTGTTCACACCGTTCCAGATTCAAGACCTCCAGTTTAGTCGCGACAGGCGATGGCTGGTCGCCAGTTCGCTTCGTGGGACATGTCACCTTTTCCCGATCCTGCCGTACGGGGGAAGACCCTGCGTTAGAACTCACACGACTGACAGGTATGTGCGTGAATCAGCTCTCTGCTGTCGAATTCGTAAAACATCGGTTTCTGAGACCGCTTACAGGATATATAGTGGACATCGTGGTAATCGATTCAAACGATAGCTGTCGTATCTATTGTGTGGCGTTGCTTGTCCCACGGTTGTTTACGTGTAAAATGTGTCGAATGAGATTGAAACTATTTTGAAGAACGCAAAATCACGATTCCAGTGCTTGCATTTCGACATCACTTTCCACCTTAAAAACATTGGGCAAAGTCACTCGCTGTTGTATTGGAAAGCAAGCCGAGATGCAAGTCGCATATTGCGTTTCTTAAACGTGTACTTCCTAAAGAACAAATCTCCAACTAGTGCTGGAAACCACCAGACGGTTAGAATCGATCCTAATCTTACCTTTCATAGGACCTGCATTCCGGCGAATTGCGCCCATTTGGTTGCCAGGAATAGAATAATTGCAAGGCTGCTGTGTGAGTTGGACAATTGTCGATGCGCGAGAAGCACACACCCATGAAGTTTCTCAGCGTTTGTAAGTTCGGCCCAAGTCTGTTATCTGCGTGCGACGCACCTAACTGCACAGTTGCAGAAATTTAACAGCAACAGTTCACGCAAACGCCGTCAACTGACTTGTTTCTCCCGCCTAGGAAAGCGTTTTTAACTTCTGATATTCGCCGTGGAACTCTTCGTTACCTCGTTTAAGTTGATCTGCTTCAATCAGTTGGTATTTTGAAATATTCCCTTGGCTCTGAAAGGTATATGGGTTGTCGTGGTTTCGCATTCGAAGCCGAATTCTTCAAACTAGCTTTGATGTCTTCCACGCTTCGACCCAATCGATAACTCACCGCGCCTCCTTCGTAGGGCGTCTGGTCGCAGGATTGACGCGTATAGACTTCCATCGGTCCGTTATTTTCCAACAACCAAACGCGCCATTCAGATTCACCACAGCCTCCGCCAGTTCCCTGCTTCGGCGTATCAGCACCTTGCGATCACTTTATCTGGCGGCAACCCGGCAATCTGCGTGTTTGCCACAAAGTCTTTTCAACATTTTAGCAAACCGCTATTTCCTCATCAGTGCAGTGAGCCTGTGTCTTCGGAAGGTGGCCTGTCAAGACCCGCTCTTGCACCGCATGTTGATGAAAACGCGATTGAATGAGTCATAGGTTAAAACAGGGCTGGCCAAACTTCGCTCGCCATATGCCAATGTTTTCAAAGACGAGTACCGATGCGCCATACCGTTGGCTATTTCTTGTGACGATGTTATTTCACGTTATTAGTGCTTTATCAGGTAATATACTGAAATGCAAATGAAGCATCTGGTAAATCAGCAAATAAACTGCACATTTACTTGCTTTTTAATGAGACTTCTATGTTTGTTTTGATTTCACCAATTTTTCATTGTTTGGAGTTAATTTTGTTATTGAATGAGAACAGTAGAAAATACAAATTTAAATCAGTCAGGCGCGACCTGGTTTTGCTTTCAATCAATTTCATGGACGAAAATGATTGTTCGTTTGTGTACGTCGTTTCAAAAAGACATTGTAACTAAGCGAATTTTCTTAGGTTTCAGAAATTTTCACAGGTAATCCCAGTAATTAATCACGTCAGAAGCAACATTGACTGAAAAACACTCATCAAATTTCGTTTTCAATGTTGAATTTATTTTAAAGTAAATGTGGCGCGTTTGTATGTTACTTGGCATTTTCATTATCTATTGTTCACTAAGTGAAAATGGGTTTGTAAATCCCAAAATGCAGTCTTCTTGTTTAACAAAATCACGAAAGCGACTTCCAATGAGTCTTGCGGTAACTTGATCTTTATGATACACTTAGTTTGCCAATTTCAGCAGCACATTCGATCTGCTCCTTTAAATACCGCAAACGGCTCATATCTTCATTTTGTAATTGCGAGATGAACAGTTTTAACATCAACTTGAATGCAGTGATATCATTCGCTAATGTTAGGAAACAAGTTGTTCTTGCCCTGCAGTTTCATATTCAGGTGATGTAGATCCATTAGGTGGTTAGTAACATCAATTAATAGAACCAGATCAAATGGCCAGTTGCTATCGTATACGAGAACTCTTCCTCAAGAAGCTTCGATTTTCTCTTCCAGAAAATCGTGAACAGCTCGTTTCAAGATGATAACTAGCAACTCACAAGGGATTACTACGAAAAAAAATCGATAAATATATTGGAAAGATTTACTATCTTATTATTAGGATAACAGGGATGCAAGGCGTCACTTCAGATTATCGACTGCGCCATAGGTTGGTCACCCCTGGCTTAGAAGAACCTGCTTTTAACCGGCACCTTTCTACTCGGGTGCATCTCCAAGAATTGAAACGAAGTAGAACATCGTGGCAGCGACATGCTCAGATCTGGATGCTGGGGAATTGTTTCAAATGAAATAGACGCTCAATTGCTGGTTCGGAAGTTAATACCTACTTAAATCATTTCAAACGTGACTAGCTTAATGTTAAGCCATCGATTTGTTAGTACAGAACGGCAGTATGCGATAGGTCACACATAAATTAGTCTGACAAGGCCCACGACTAATCACTGCGTGTTTTACAAAGTTCACCTTTAGATTTGGTGCTGCAGAGAAAAAAAATCTCAAACGGATTTCACGAACACCCTGCGATATTTTGTCGTGTTTTCCGACATGGAATTTTTTCGCCTTTAATGTTAAATCGAGAAATGAGAAATTAATTCCTCGAAACGTTGCGATTTTGTTGGAACACAAGCAAACGTGACTGGGGAAAATAGTAAAGCTGAAAAGCAACAAAGCCGGGTACGTTTGTTTGCCCTTGCTGAGAATTTTGAAAAAGAAAACAGGGGCGCAGTTCGGCAAACGTGTTGACTGTCAAAAATAGATCGAGCCTCTGTTGCGGTCCGTTATCGTTTGTTTGTCAGCGATATATCTCGCCCAAACGACTTCCGCCGCGCACAGACACAAATTTTGACGCCGAGGCGTGGGCTTCTTGCGAAAAGGATGCGCTCGCTTCCTTAAAACTCTGTTTGACCCGCGTCAGTCGCGAACGTGTGCGGACTCATTTCATCCGAAGGAAAAAGAAACTGTCCTTTACCTTTGGCTCGAAGTGCGGTAGTCCACCGACTGCGTGAAGACAGCGGATCATTTCTTCTTCTTCGCCGTGTGTACGTGTTCAAAACCGCCTAATTTTTCTTTCCCCGAGCCGTAACTGGCCAAATATGGCAAATACGTAAATTGAAAATGCGTGCAGCAATCCTGTGTAATTCGTGATGCTGACGTTCAGATAATTCGACGACGATTTGTTTCGCGTTGCATTCTCACGCGTGCATTCTTTCTGAGGTATCCCGCCAGGGAATGCATTGAAACAACGCTGTGACAGGAAATCCTCAAGCCGCATGTCACTGTCGTCGCAATTCGGCTTACGTTCGAGATGTGTTACATTAGTCTCAATGTTTATGTAATGACTGCTTCTGGCTACACAATTAACCTTTGCCGTATTCCGCACTGAGAACATTCCAAGGACGCTTGGATCGTCAGAAATTTCAAAGAATTCTCCATAAACAAATTTTGCAACACGTGAATACCACACGAAGCCTAAAAGGATCCGGTAACTTATTGTCTTTTTGTAAGGAGCATTCCTTGATTCATTTATGACATAAATTTTGGATCCGGTAACTTATTGTCTTTTTGTAAAGAGCATTCCTTCATAAGCGGATCCGGTAACTTCGTTCCGCTCCGCGTCCGAGTTATTCAGCGCGGGACTTTTACATTTTTTTTTCTCTTTGTCTGAGTCGGATTTCTTGGCTGAGATCAGGACACTAGAGGTAACTGGAAGTTAGTGACATGTCACAGCATCACCCATCGATTGTTCAGAGTTATCTGGAGACCATTGGTCACGATTTCGCAACTGTGCCGCATAACAAACATGTTCGATGCGAGCATCAAACATGTTGCAACCGCAGATTTAAAATAAACCAAAGCGAAAATCGTGCGACAAGTGCTGACGGTAATGGGAGTGATGGATATGGAATGGCGTTATTTTTAGAAAACCGATTTTTCACCTGAGTTTTTGCAAATTGCATCTTGGACTGCTAAAGCAATGGAAAGTGCTGGAATAAAACTTTTAAACATAAGCGATGTCTTATTTGCGGTATGGCACTCACTCAATCTGACTGGAATAATAAGTGCCTATTAAACCCGGCGTCCTCCACTGATAGGAAAAGCTGCATAACCGTAAGAGGCTAAAAACCACTGCTACACTCAAGTCTCGAAGTACCGCAGAGATAAAACGAAAACAGTCGAAGCTGCTCGCAAAGCATTTTGCTGCAGATCGATTTCGCGTCAAGTACGCATTTTCAATCCTTATTCAAATTGAATCTTTCTCTGCGGTACTTCGAAACTTAAATGTTGATCAGTGCAGTCAGAATACTTGCAGAGTTATGAAAGCACAGCGTGGCAGGAAGATTCCTCGAATACCCTACACCACTGCTACATATCATGATTTGATCCGACACTCAGTCAGTGTATAAGCTCAGAGTGAAATTTGGCGTTTAACGAAAGGCAAGCCAGACTAGGCTTAGATGAGCAAGCCGTGCGCCGAACAGTGTTTATGTGACTCATCACAACGGTTACTTGAAGCTAGCCGTCCTATAATTGCCGTTACGTGTGCTTTTTGACTTCGATGATAACAGCATTATGGTCATAGCGTGTGTTTGAAACAACCGTTCGCATTCTTGCTCTAACTCTTGCTTCAGTTCTTCACCATTTCAACCGTAAGCTTTTGCTTGCAATTTACAGAACTGACGATGCGTGAATGACGCGAAATCGATTTCCTTGTAAAACACTTTGCGAGCCGATTTAGCTGCTTCGCGCTTGTGGAGGCTTGTTGCAGAGTAGGTTTAACGTGGAAATTATTGCAGTTGCTCACGTTTAGCTCTGAACAACGGCCCAATCAAGTAATCCGATTTAAACAACAAACGAACGATTGCGCGAATCTGCAATTACTCCTGCGTAATGCCGGTTTACAGGTCTAAACAGCAAATGCCGCGCTAAAAACTTGTTTTCTGCAGAAATTTAGTTGCTTGTTCACCGTCCTGAACGTACGTTTTCATTGTGATCTACGCCTTGCTTGCAGCTTTAAGTGAACCTTTGGAAGAATTAGACCTTTTGTTTGCTGTTTGTTATAAAGCTTCCGAAATCACTTCACCAATATCATAAATAAATTAAAGCGATCTTGCATGAACGCAAACAACGACCCTGATCAAATACCCTGCGTGCGAAAACTAGATTATTGCGACCATTCCTGTGGAGAACGCATTGGTTGCCACGGTGATGCTTTCGATTTTAGTCGCTTTGTTGCAGTTCGAATCAACATCTCGTCTCTGTTGCAGCGTTAAGTGCAAATGACGCGGTTAAATTAAACGGACTCGACTCCTATTTTGTGTAGAGTGGTGAACAAACTCAGTCGCTACCACAAAAGCGCCGGATTGGACGAAATAGCCCTGGAAGACCACCACCATCATCACCAGTCTCCGCGTGTGCCCAGACCGCTGTGTGATGCATCCGCACCTGCCTCGCAAGGAGCGCTGGGATACAACAGTGAGTCGCCTGTGCTGAGCTGTGAGCGGGTGATAGCTTTTTGTCGCAGTTTTCAATCATGTTTAATTTACCAGTAAAATAGGATGCCACTCAGCTGGTTTTCGCAATGCTGTTTGGGTTTGTGAAGTTCAATTTACTCCATCCCGTAACTCTAATGCGAACGAAAAAACTTTTGACTTTTGGACGCAGGTCTTCCACAACATTCGCCTTTCAGAACATGAATACAACTATTGGAAGTGTTTTTTCGAAGTCAAAAACGGACGTGAAGTATTGATGGCGCTCTAGCTCAGGGGCCTGTCTCCGAAGTTTTTTGTCAGAGGGCTACATAAGTTATTATGCAACAGTTCAGGGGACGCACATACTACGTTACGTAATGAGATGTTCCGGGGTGTGTTACATTCTACCAAATCAAATTTTTCGTTAAAATATTGTTTTTTCGTTATTGACAAAATGTCCTCGTGGGCTAGATGAAATGGCTTAGCAGGTCGGATTTGGCCCCCGGGCCGTAGTATAAAGACCCTACTCCAGCTAAATAAGTTTCGTATTGCTAATCGACTGATGTCTTTGTTTGCTTTTTCCCTCATTTTTTCTGTTGGTAACTGGTGACCACGCTAGTTGGTATGTGCATTGTACCATTTGCTGGCGTGCCAGCCTCAAGTTCTACTTTGCTTGCAGCCTCAAACCGCCTCCGTTCGTCGCGTTGTTTGTCTCTGAGTAACCCACGCTTGCCTCCCCTACCGGTCCCAGTGGTGGTTCCCGCCCTGACGCAGATCCACTTGGGACCGTCGACTGCTGTTCCGTCGGTGCTACCTGGACAAAATTCTTACACGTCAGCAGGGAATGACGCAAGTGTGAAGTCTTTTTCCCGCCACTTCCGGGTTGCAATCGCCAGCCGTTTTCTGCACTTGTGCGGATCTACTACGTCGCATTCAGGTACCAAAACATATGACATATGGGTTACTGATGCGTGCTGTTGTTTGATAGTCAGCCTCGTGCGGTTGTAAACTTGACTCCGCACGTAGTAAAGTTTGGACGCGACATTTTTATTTCGCGTTTTCCACGCATTGTGTCGAAAATAATGTTCTTGTTTTTTATCGACAAGTCACTTTGCGAGGCAACTCGGACTACCTTTTAAACCAGAGCTTATAAAGGCATTTCTATATTTTATTTCGTAATAGGTATTACTTCGCTGAAATGGTGCTCGTAGCTACCGTCTGAAAAATACTGTAAATGGATACGGTGTGTGCCATGACTAAGCGAAAAATCAAATGAGGCTTTTTGCGAAACAGTCTGCCGCTTGGATCAATTGTTATCACTGGTGTGCGTGCTGCAAACAACATTGGACTTTAAGAATGTGCAGCATGTTTTTTTCCGCATTCAAACTTCACCTTTCTACGTTGCTCACAAGTATCAGAGTGACGCTGCCAGCCATAGAATTGAAGAATTAAAAATTACGGATTTTGTTTGAGTTTTATGTTAGTGTGAGGCCCCCTCATCTTTTACATTTCTTGGAGGTATCACCAGGTTCGCAACCACGGCCAGGAGGGAAACCGGGAAATTGCTCCCCGCCGAAATTTTCGAAAGCATTTGTAATTGCTGAAGTACAACAGCAAGTTACAGTCATTTTGCCCCCCCTCCGAAGGTATCAGCTGAATGCAGCCCTGGGTATCACTGCATTCCAGGAGAAAAGGATCGAAATAACTGCCTTGCTCTTGGTTTCTCGAAGTTATTGTTGTCAGAGCGATTCGCAAGTGGTATCCCTCGTCCGACCTGTGCAAATTTCATGCGTTTGCGAAGAGTCGTGTGACTCTTCTGCGCGAATTTATGACAGTGTACGCGAATTACGCAAATTTATGCCGGATGACCTGAGAAGCTCTGCTTCATACGAGTGTTGACGTAAGATGATTGGCCAGCTTGCCTTGCCCGCTTTGTTCACGTGATTGACATGTGTGCGACGGCCAAATGACCCGAGCGACTACCGTGCTGGGGCACGGCTATTCTTAGCGCGAAACCGCCATTCGCGCTGGAACTTGCCTGACGACTGCACGGGTGGACAAATTTTTGTGGTGTGGTTGCCATTCCGAAGTTCGCCTCCAGGTCGTTTTGCAGCGATCGCGTTGATTGGCAATTGGATACTCGGCCAGTGCTCGAGCCGACTTGTCGCTTTTCCGCTCCTGGCGGCAATTGCCGATCCAAGAGCAAATTGAGTGTTTCCTCGTGAACTAGCTGTGAATGGTGCAGTATGCGGGTGCTCACTGCTTGCAGCGGATGGATCCAGCATTGTGCACAGCTTTTTGTTTTTTCTCACTCATATGTGATCTACAGTCTACATAATTTGTAGACTGCATTCTCACTTGGGGCCTAGCGACATGTGGCAGTTGAAATTCATGCACGTTCTGTTTTTTTGTGTTGTAGCGAGAATGTTTTGCGCAGGAACCAACCGCCAAAAGCAGAGCCTGATGAAAGCTATACGGTTGCATAGATCAAATTGCCTGTTTTTCTTTGTATAGTTCATTCAAAACACCCTGCCCACAGGAAAAGTCACTGTCGCTTGTTTCCATCGCAAGTGCTTGGATTTACTACAGAACACTTTAAACTATTTTGTTGTACGAAGGTGTTTATGGAAGAATTAGTTGCAGAAGCCAAAAAATTAGCTCTCTGTCGAACGTGTATATTTTGAAATGGCTCATTTCTGCCCTTATGATTAGGTATCTTTTGCTGTGTTATTAGAAAATTGCGCATGACTAATTTGGCGTTTGGTTGTCTTAGAGGAGGGGTCTCAAACTCGAGTTGCTCCTGGCGGTACTTGAACCTTACTAGAAACTGGCTTTACATCTTTTTTCCTGCGCAAGGCATCGTGATCGAGTTATAGGCAAATCATTTCTGGCCGTCTCTACGTTAGTTAAGGAACTTGTTCAATCGCTGATCGAGCACTATTAAACAACAGTGAATAAAACTAACAAGCTCAAACGTTAATTATCTGAAAATTTCCGAAAAGCATCGCGGATCGCAGAAAGTGCCTTCGCGGGCCACATGTGCCCGCCTCTTTGAGGTCCCTGTCTTGAGCAAATGTTACCAAGATCTGTGCTTCTGCCACACCTTCGATTTGTCATGACATGTTCTAGAACCCAAGTTCACGCCTAAGCTTTTGTCAACCGTCCGCCGTGCTTACCCGTGGTCAGAAGCATAGGCAGTCCGCTTCAAAAAAGTTGATCATCAACAAAAGTTGATCAACAAAAAAGTTGATCAAAAAAAACGAATGATGGCAATCAGGTCCTAATTTAATTTGAAACGCTGGCATCCAGGATTTCAAGCTTGCGTTTGCCGGGAACCCAAGATGGATGTTGCGCAATGGAGTCGTGTTAAGTCATGCTCCATGTAGTTCTCAACCTTTTCAAGCATATGGCCCAATTAATAAACAAGCAGAGGGTTCGTGACCCACCGACTGTACAACTTCTCCAGTGCGACAACTGTTGCAAATGCACAGAGCAGAAATAAAAACAAATGAAAACAGCTTTTAATAACGCAACATGCGCTACAATCAATTCGAAGGCTGCGCCTGTTGTTAGAAAGCGTAAATATTCGGGGTTCAATACAGGATAATGTATAGATCAAGTCATCTTCCACACTAAGCCTGCTTCTAGATTGTGTTGACATGGCAACACGAGCCGCCTGCCTGCCTCAAAATGACTTTAGTAACTGCATATGTGGAAATTTCCATGTTACAACAATTTCTAACATAATGACGAAAGAAAGCGTATTATGACGCTTGGGACTCAAGAGCCATCTACGTTTTCGATCAAAGGTTCAACTTGAAAAGCGTACTCAATTTCAATAACACTAGGCCGTGACCCGTCAAAAATTCTTCCGTGGCCCTCAAGTTGAGAAACCCTGATCAAGATGGATTGACGTGATAGCAGCTTATTATTAGCCAAGCGTGATCAAAACCAAGTGCAGAAGTCTTTTGTTTGCTACTTAATTTCCGTGGTATTTTCAAATTGCCTTGTTATTGACGAAAAGGTGGTTGAGTTCATCTGATTGTGGGAAAAAGTGCGCTATAATCTCCTGAGACGTCCTGCTCGGTGTTTTTTTGACCGCAGAGCTTAGTGCGTTTTTTGTTTTCACGAACCAGCGGTGTTGCAGTTTGTTTGGTTGTGGTGGTTGGCGCATTCACGCCATCCAAACGAACGGAACTGTTCGCTGACTGCAAAAAAATCGATTCGAGGTGCGATCGTGCCAAAGCCGGAGCGTTCGTCACATCCTGGCACTTGGTACGGGCGATGCAGACCGGACTTGTGCGAGTTGTGCTTATAATTTGTCTCGCTCAATGCGTCGCATCGCGCTGTTCAGTAGCGGGGTCGATTTCTTCCGACAGTGCACAGCACGCTGATGCCAAGTGTCAAACGCTGCTCTTCTCGGCAATTGGCTGTTTGATGAATCTTTTATTCATTTATTTCACGCAGGTTGGTACGTGTTTTCTAAATAATCGTGTTTTTCTTTAATCTGGCAAGCTCGCCTGACTCAATGTGCATCCACTGCGATGCAATCTTAAATAAAATTAGAAAACGTACGTATTACTGCATTTGGAATCAGCTCTAGCTGCGTAACCAGATGGAGAAAATAACGTAATTGTATAATCGAAACGTGTTTTTCAACCATTGCAGCGCCAGTAAGATCGTATTGACGCTAACGCGCGAACATGGCGTACCGGCTCCCGCAGTAGTGCGTCATACCTAACACTTACAGCTGGTCGTACATAAATCGAAAGCGCGCCATCGCAATCGAATTAAATTTTAGGATGCTTCCGAAAGGCAGGACAAGCATGCGGAATGGAAGGCAGCGACATTAAGGTCTGCTCCCAGGCAGTTTACTTGTGTTGGCGTGCACTGGAGTTTAGCCGGGATGCTTAACATGCTTTTACTTCGGTTGCAAACTCAGGCGCAGACAATGAACTTTTTATTGCGTTTCGCTCTATCTGTATCATCTACCAAAGCGGTTGTGGAAGGGTTGGATGGATCGATACTAATTTCAGATTGGAGGTCTTATTATAAGCGTGTTCAGTTACAGGCAGCACCTGAGGCAACTGCAGTCATCAATTTTGATTTGTTTAATCTCTAAATTGAGCGTCTAATATCGTACATCTGACCCCAGCGGAGAAAGTCGGACGAGTAGAGCAAGGCGCAGTTACGATGTTTCGTGGCTTTCTCACTGTCCTAACGAAATACGTTGCAGAAGCTTCTAAGCTAAGTTCACTGGAGCTTTAAATCGTGATTTCCGGCGTGAATCAAAACATTGCCGCAAGAATGATTGTTGTCCTACGCAAAGCATTTTTCTAGGATTGGCTAGGGACAGGGGTCCGCAAATAGTAGGTCGCAGGACCTTCCATTTCGGGTCGCGAAATAATTTAAATTTACGTTTTAAACATGCCATTCTCTTTTTTAAATATGCCATTCTCATTAGAAAGAATAAAAGCAATCATGTACTGTTTTGTGTGCTAAGTTTCATACAATTTTGTGCAAGAAAATTGCTACTGTCAGTAGGGCAGTCTTATAATAGGGATAATTATTTTCCACGAAGTTATATGCTCACGAAATCTGTTGATCGCGAGAATTTAGAACTATTCTTTAGGGTTGCGCCAAAACGTATTTGCGGGCTCCTGGGATGCTGCAATCTCAGAATGCTAAACATGCTAAAATTGTGTTGTGAAGTGCAGAAGGCTGAAACAGCTTTTGAGTCATCACATGACAAGTGGATAAGTTTTGGAAGGTGTATCGAGTGGATTTTTGTATTCCTACCGAAATAACGCAGGTTGTTTGTTGGTCAGAGTATGAGATGTTCAACCCGGAGATACAGCGGCGACCCTTGCTAGCAGCTCACTGACTTGTTTGGAAATCAACTCGATCAGCGCTGTATACTGTTTGCTAAAGGAAACAAGCTTTCATTTAATCCTCAGATTACTTTGATCAAATCGCAACTTGTTATAAATAAAATCGAGCCAACTGCTCTCAGTGGAGGCTCCACTGTGATTTATCATAAAATTCAGAAAATTACCCGTCCAAACAGTATAACGTTTCTAAACTGCGTTGTCTCAGTGACGACAAACGACTAGCTTGGCATTGTTCAGTGATTCATCTTGATTTCAGCATAATAACTGTCTTCAGTAACTGCTCGAGTATGTGTTTATGAAAAGGGTGCAGTTCAGTAACAGGAGAGAATTAAAATAGCAGGATTTTTAGCAGCCCTATGATTTCTCGGAAAACAAACTAAAGTAAGGATGCCGTGGACACGATAAGAACACCACCCATCACTTGCGAGCGCCGATAAGAGGAAAATCTGTTTTGTTGTTGTCTTCTCTTCAAGTTTTTTAAGTTTACAAATCAATACGGACTGTGGCAAGATTTACGTGTGCATAGATAAAGTGCAGGTTGCTGTTTCACGGCAATTTTTCCGATCTTATATCACTTAACTTCACAGAGATCTATCTCCGTCCAAACGTTGAGTCTTTCGCACATGAGCGTCGTCAGCGACGGTAGTTTTATATTTCCCGATTGACTTCGCTAATTTTTCTTAAAAATCCCTGTAAGTTTTTTTTCGCAAGGACGTTCACCAACTGACTTCGGAGCGCACGTGGTTTGCACTTTAGCGCGATACTGGTGCTGCTAAGTACTTATTTTTGCAGCGTTGCTTTTGGCCTCTTTGCACATGCGATTTCCATCTACAATGACGCAAGATACTGCCGTCACTGATAATCACTGACAATGACGCAAGGTAATGCCGTCACTGATAACCACTGACAATGACGCAAGGTACTGTCCTCAACTTTAGATACATTCCATCTACAGTGACGCAAGATCACTAAAATACACAGACTGTGACTAAAGGCATGGGGTTTCGTCGATCCTCTCGAGGTTCGCTTCTGTCAGACAGACGTGAAAATCAGCATTGTCACAAGCAACTTCTGGCTGTAGCAGGCGATGGCCGGGCGCCTTGCCCTATCATTCAAAAAAACAAACAAAAAAAAAATGTTGAAAATGTTTTGAAAACTACATGAGTGAGACAGATTCAACTGGGAGGTATCCTTCATATGACTTCTCAATTTTGCTGGTCCGCAAGAACCGATGACGAACGGCTGTAGCAAACTGCTAACGCACGTTTTTCGTCGTTACGTGAGTTGCTGCAGGATGTGCGAAAGTCGACGTTAGTAGCGTGGTGGCACAAGGGAAAATGACAATCAATAGTTTATTATGCAAAACATATGTTAACACGAGGAAAAAATATCCCGTGCAATGAACAAGTCTCCAGAAGCAAACTTACTCGTGCATGTACCTTTTTCATGTTTCTGTAAAACGTGAAGATATGATGGGGCAAAACTGCAAAGTTTTATTGCGGACTTCAATTTAATTTGGACAAAACGCTTGCGACAGGTGTTCAACAGTTTGTGTTAACGTTTTCTATAAGTTCGCACTTTTCATATGAACTTAATAAACTTTAATCTAAATAATTACCCTGCAAAGGAAGCTTTTTCAAATGCCTTCCTCTTCTATAAGCTCCTGTTGTAATGAATTAAATATCCGCCTGGTTTGTAGAAAGCTGCTTTATTCCCACACTATTAACAGTATTGCGGTTTGTACGTTTGGAATCACAGTATCGCAGAAACTGTAACACAAAATACGAAGAAAAATTTTGTTCTGCGTTGTATCTTTCCCTGTTCGAAGTGTTAGCCTTAACCATTTGATCTAATTTTTTTAACAATATTTACGCCTTCATTCAACAGGCATTGCCATCTTAATCAGTTCGAAATAGGCGTCCATTTTTCGCAGCCAACTAAAAACCAATCGCGTTTGCAAGCTCAAATTGTCCATGCTATTATCCCCCCATACCAGCAATGTCCTGTCGTCCTACTCTACAATCTGAAGTTACTTGCTGTTCGTTATCATTTGTATTCGTAGTTCCAATGTGCGCCACAAGTGGTCAGTTCAGCCAACTGAAATCTTGCTGCTGTGGTTGACACCGACTGCAATAACTCAAAAACCAAAGTTATCCTTACGCCAACAGTATCACGTGATCACTGATCGACGCTGTTGCATTGAGCGAATGAACGCAAAAGCCAACATATGTCAACAAGTATCATGTAAGGCAATTAACATACCTGCACAATGCTACATTATCAAGAACCACAGGATTTTGATGAAAAGTTTCATTGCACGGTTTACTTGTGTTTATGCTTGTTATTCTACAGTAATAAATCAAAAAATTTTCCTACTTATACGAAAGGCTGTGGGTCCCAAGCCGCGCTTGACACGTATTCGCTGCTGCAAGTGTTTATATGAACAAAGTAGAGGTGAACGGGTATTGTTTTCCACTCGCATCTGCTTCGACGCAAGAACACATGCTCCTAATCCCTTCTGCCAATTTTCAATATTTCAGAGTTTGACTCCGCGAAGTTCTAAATTTTACAGAAATGCAGTCTGCGCATGTGTTTTGGAAAATTTACCACATTCACCTTTATCCTACGTAATTGTTTAGCATGTTTGGCGAAACTCCATAATTTTGCCGCAATAATTACATCTAAACCGTCGTTCCTTGAATTTTGAAAAGGGAATGACTGAAATATATAACCTTGCTCTGTCTCCGCTTAAAATCTGCCGACTCGACGTTTTGGCCAGCTCCAGCACAGGAGTGAAATTTCCCCTTCAAATCGTTCGAAGTGTTTCTTCAAACAAAGTGGACTGTGCACTGCGAAGTTCGTGCTGCAGCTGTACGACATCCAGAGACATGAAGAAATCAACCTGTTATCGTTGTTTCGCATAAACCAGGACACTTTCCTCCAGCGGGCAGCGACCGAAGCTTTTGGTTTCAGTGTAGGTACGTCCTGGCGAGAGCAGCAGGAAGCCCTGAGATTTCAGTCGTGATGGAAAGCCATTCAGAAAGGATTGAAACTTCGTCCTGTGTTGCTTTGGGCGAATCGCTATTATTGTGAGGACGAGTGATTGCACGGCTGGAGATATTTTTGAAAGATGCGAAGTTTGCGTCTCTCACTGGTGAAAGACGAGGTCGTGCTGCGTTTGGTTCACCTTTACACTGTTGTAAAGGTAATCGTTCGTTGTTAGTCGTGCGAACAATAGGTTGTCTGGTCTTCCGACGCCATGAGAGGTGCTGATTATTGTGCAATCAAAATCATTAAAAGCAGGTCAACGCTTGGGGCCTTATTTCAAAAATGGAGTGGTAAAGCAGTTCTTTTCAGTGAGGTATGCATATTTAAAAGGTCGCATTGCGGGACCGCAACTCTAAGGGAATTAGGGAGAGAGACCGTCTTTTGACATACTGATTGATATGGTATTGGAAAATTTGCTACAAGAGTAGAAAAAGATACTGTTAGTGCTGTTTTTATAACAAAAAGATGGTCGTTTTGTGTGTAGGAAGTACGGCGCTTTTGGTGAGACCAATTCGTAACCCTTCTGTAGTGACTAAAGTTAAGCCAGCATGTTGTCACTACCAATTAACTCATTGTACTGTATTTCCGACGCTGGAGAACGCCATATCGAAGGTGGCGTATTGATATAAAATCAATGGAGTTTGGATCGATAAATTGTGGCTTTATTAAGGTAGGCAGTTTCAAGATTGAAATTTTTCAAATGCTTTTCTGTCAAACGCAAGGTAATTCAACTGTTGAAACGAATGGTTTCATATTTTGGGCGCATATGTCTGTCCTAATTTATCATATCGGAGTGGACAATGCGTCATCGGGCTGCCGATCTTCGTAATAAGTTTCTGCGCAATCGGACACTTTCCTTGATGTTGCTTTACCCACAGCACGTTGCTCGTTGAAGCAGTTTGTCAAATACAGCGCTCAGGTCTTCATGCGACATTTGTAGATGAACGTCAGTGACTGCAATCGCCCGAGGCTGCTGTTAAGATTTTGATAGATTTTATGGAAAACGTAATCGGCGGCAGGTATCGTTCCGCTCGAGCGATTTGCGAGCTCTCGTAAGTGATGGGCGCGGCGAGTGACGCGACGCTGCACTGAGAATAGATCAGACAAGTTTTCGGTGTTATTCAGGACACACTTGTATGGTGCGTGCGGAGCCTTGCATGGCTCATTTCATCTGCAGTTGTTTTTTAACACCCCATCTAAGTTGCTGATTTGACTGAATCTTCATATAAGGAGTTGACTCAGCATCCACTTGTGAACATGCTTATTGTGGTCAGTCGTGTAAAATTATACTGCAAGTGGGATTTCGTTGCAAGTAGGGTTAAAAGAGTCAAGTTGCAGAACAATTGATCTCAGTGAAGGGTCGGTGTAGCTTTTATTGTGATGGCCGACTTTCAATTAAATATCTTCAGCTGATTTGATGTTTCAGTGTAAGTTTAGCAACCTCATCGTTTCAAAGCCAAAGCAAGGTGTGTTTGGTTGTAAGTGCCCAACCTCTATTCTTTGTATTTTCAAACCTAACTCCAAATTCACGTGTTTGAAAAGATATAGTGCTAATGTTGCTTGCTTGTGCAAAGTGAAGCAAAACAGCGTAACTGGTTCTATGTTGGTTCATATTCAAGAGTACTAGCTACAGGCGATGCTGGTAAGATTAGCCGTTGTGTGCAGATAGTGCTAGCTGAACTGGATCTTCACAATGCAGCTGCCATCGTAGCCTCCAGTAGAACTCGCAGCGTCATTCAAAAGTTTGAATGGAAGTGTTATAAAGCAGACTTACCTCATGTTTGGAAGTGGCACCAACTTCAAACTGCTTGAAATTAATTTCGGTGTCTGTCTGTAACGTCAATTGGTCGTTTTTAATGATTCATTATTGTAGGTTGGCTTAATAAGTAGAAAATTTCTCGAAACCACTGAAAGACTGTTCTATAGGGAACAAAGTAGTGGAGGTATGCGATGGTGATGCGGTTATGGTGCTTTGTGCCATAGACATAGCCAGGGGGGCAAAGGGGCCATGGTCCCTCCCACATTTTTGGAAAACATAGTCATTTTGTGCTTTGAGAGGCGTTTTCCAAACAAAATAGTGTTAATCGCCTAAAATCAAACGTTCCCCCCAATTTTTGGGCTGGCTACACCACTGCTTTGTGCTTGCTGCAACTTTGCTTTGAGTGTATGTAGAACTTGACCCCAGCGGTTTCCATATTGTTCCTTTGACATGATTTAACGTCATTTGTTTACAGAAACACATGAAACTTTTCACATCTATGTTATTTGGTTTAAAAACCAAAGCAAAGTGATAACTTTCACATGGGGCAGGATATTTAAGTTGAACAGGGATGTGTCGCGTTTTCGTAGAAAGAATAAATGCTCCGCATAAAGAAAAAAAATTAGCCGGAGTCATTCACTGCATTTGTTTGTTTGTCTCACAATGCCTGTGCAATTGGTCGACCTGACGAGATATCGCGCTGCATATCGTTTCTTGTGAGATCTCCTATGCCAAGTAATTTTTGTGTAAATTAATCCTCGGCTATATTTCGGAGGCAGTTGAGTAGGGTTACTGTTTATGTGTCGAAATCTGCTTTGTTCTGTGTGACGTTGCGAGGATTTGTCCAGCCGGTTAGATTGAAAAACATAAGGTGAAGAAGACACAACCGAGCTCAAATTTCGTGTGCAGTTGTGGTTTCTTAACTATATTTCGGTTATCGCAAATGCGTTGCTTTCGTACAGTTGTGGTCTGTCAAAAATATAATTTTGAAATGGGTTTCTTGCAACAATCCGTGATGTCCTTTAGCAATCAATAAGTCTGTAGCATTAAGTGCTAAACCAACACTCCCATTTACAATTAAAATTTTTGATGGACCGTAATCATTGAGTTTTACTGTCGAGATAGTCATAATTTGTGTTTAAGGGCTTGCAAAGAAATGGAACTTTCTACTTTCACTCACCAAGTGCGAGCAGCAACAATGAATAGAAATATCTATGGTGTTCCTATATCTGTCGACTTCAAAATTCGTTACTTCGTCGCAACCGTGAGGACGCTATTTCTATAAGTGAGGAAACTACGTTCTTTCCATTGCGTTCTTCATCACTATTCGAGGTTGAGTTATCAACGCCGCAGTCGCGACTTTCAAGTTCAGGCTGGTTAGTTGTCACCGACGTAGCGAAGACCTGTTTGACGTGGTGATGGTGGTCGTAGAATGATATTAGCCAGAAAGTTAACTGGTTTGGTACTTGTAAGTTCTGAAATTAGGAGTATTACATCAGTGCATTATTTGTGATTGTGCGGTGATAGCCGTAGAGGGTTACCATATCTGAAGACACAAAAATCCTGACAATCTCAATGGCTACTTTTCACGACAACAAACAAGCGCTATACGGCATATTTCAGTATGCTCTTACAACTCCCAATCCACCACAAAACAACATCACTATCACAGAGCAAAAGTGTCACAGAATTGTTACACAATAGGCTACAAGCGATTAAGTACAAAAGGCATGTTTTTCTTTCCCAATCCTGACTATTCATATTTTTCAGAGAATCTAACAATAAGATCCTCTGAACCTGTCAAAATTCCAGACATTAAAACTATTTTTAAAATTATTTCCGGACACAACCTGGAAATTCCGGACGTATGACAACCCTTCCGTAGAACTTTAAATTAAACAATTTAAGTCAGCAAAAGCAAACTGTCATTGCGATAGTCAATGTTTCAACGTGTGTGGGTTCTACTGAGACATTTTTTCATGGTGGCCCTTTTTTGGTAGCACTTCTCATTTTTGCAGTATGTCGGGGTGACTGCGTCAATGGATAGCAGTCTTTTGATGACGATTTTATTTGTCTTATAGTCAAGTTTGCAAAATCTTTTCTGTCGTTTGTAACTGGTACTAAGCACGCGTTACTTTCATTGGCTTACCTGGCAAGGCAGTCTGTTAGAGAAGTCGCCCAGACCGCACTTGGTCATCTGCGAACGTCGTGACTGAGCTCGACTTGCGCATGCATAAAAGCGCGATGTGCTTCTTTCTCCTTACTACAGAGTTGAACTGCGCCCGCCCGACGGGACCGCCGCAATCCATGCTTGACGACACTCTCATTACGCAATTACGTTAGGTTAGAAAAACAGGCTTTGCTTTTCTACAGCGATTGCAGTGGGATTGTGACGTACAGTTGCAGAGACTTTCATCGATCCCCGCAACGGATGTACCTAGGTGGTTGCCTTCTTTCCCGCGCCGTCTCGTTGCTACTTCATTTGATTTGTTAGGTTCGACGGAGGTAATGTTTTCAGTGTTTCACGAACCAACCACAATGCTTATTGAGAAACGGGTTATTTGTACTATTAGGCATTGCTACTACCCGCACGCTACTCAAGCAGAATTGACCCACATGGTTTTCCATGGTCGCAACTTATTGCATTATTCCATGTAGATCATTTGAAAAAGTCGAGATGTTTAATTGCTTTTGGAACTTTGACCCTGAATAGTTGATTCATCGTTAAAGTTGTACATGTACTTGAAGAAACGTCGTATCGCTATCGTCACAGCCACTGTATACTTGTTGCACATGCATCAGGTGATTACTTTTCACAAACCGTACAGACAAGCAAGTCTAGCCATGTCAAATAATGCTTTACTGTACTTGTAAACGAACAAATGCTGTGGATCGGTAGTGACGCTAGTTCGTAAAGTCTTGCTGAGGAGCTGCTGGAAGTTTTTATAACCTCCAAGATTTGAGCGGGTGCCAACAAAGATTGATATATTCAAGTGCAGAAAACAAAACGTTAGCAGAACTATTTCTCTGTTCCACGCAAAAACCACCACGCACGGCTTGAAGCTGTGTACGCATCCTTCCTGATCAGCAAACTTTATTTAGCTAGTTCTAACTGCTTATGTCGTGTTTTGATTTGAAGCAGCGTTATTGTGCAGAAGGGTTTTGCACTGCAGTTGAGCTGGAATTAAACTAAACACTAAATCGGAGCGAACCTAGGCAGGGATCTCAGTCGCAAGTGTTTCCGAGAGCCATATGACTACTTATGCAGTAACCCGAGGGTCGCATTATGATTTTTTCCATGAAAAAATGTCCAATAAAAAGAAGTATACCATGAGATATAGGCAAGTCATTGCTAGTCATCTGTACCATCGTTCAAAACAAGCATGATGACTCGCTGGCGTTCAAAAAGTATCGCGGGCCGCGTGGTTTAGACCCTAACATAAAGGCTGCAAAAGTTTTGTTTACCAGACAGTTATCACCATCATGCAAACTCATTTCGTAAACATAATATTTGTCATGATATTCAAATGTTTTTATTTTAGGTGAGATTTGTTTGCTGTTTTTGGGCGGGGAGATGCGGCTTTGATCAATGCAATATCAATAAGTTGACATAATTAGCGCCGTGCTGTGCTTGTTCTCGTACCCATCTTCTCAGTGCTCATAGCGCCAGCGAAATGAACCTGGTGGTCGAGGCACGGCAGTGGTTTCGGCTTATAATACCACACCTGGAGTTTACAAAGCGGTTTGTATATTGTATAACGTGGTGAAACCAGAAACATTGACTAAAAATCCGCTCTGTAGCTGTGTATGGGCGTTATGTGCTGATATTAACGTATAATTGTAATCAAAGTTAAATTGCAATCGAATGTTTTATTTTATTCACATTCGAAAATAGTTATATGAATGAAATCCATTTTTTCAAAACTCACAATCGGCAGGCTCGTGTCGCGCCATTTCCAGAGTCTCGTAAACCGGCAAATTCTTCTCATTGGTTGATGTGACTCATGTACTGCAATGAGCTGTGAAGAATAATACGAGTTTTAAGCTTTTGGGCAATAGTTTTGCTTGGCAATAGCAGGTTTTGGGGACTTGCAAGCAATGCTGTGCTGAATTGGTCATACTTGTTACGCCCAAATTAACTTGTCTCCACGTATTCGTAGATACCAAGGCCTATGAGGAACAGCATACGAGAGTTAAAAATTGAAAAAACGTGTTGTCAACTGCATTGTTGCAAAACACCCAGGGAGTGCATCGAAAACGGGAGAAATGCGTTCGTTATTGTTATCTGAATGTCACTGTGTTGACTTTGCGTCAAATCACTCTGCCTCTACAATACTTTTGTAATTTTGTGCCAACGATTCTTCTAAACTTCAACTGACAGCATTGCAAGAGCTATTATATTGATGACAAAAGTTGTTCGTGTTCACAGCAAGCAAAAATTTTCCAATCAAATAGCTCTGTCGTTTCTGTTGTACGGCGCACAATACCTGGAAATGATTTCAGTAACATTTTGTCGAACGAAACTGTATCAGCCTTTGAAAACGTCGGTGTTATACCAGATGTAGATCACTGTGGATGCGGTAATACTTTCACTTGATGTTCAGTGCCTAAAAATATTGATTCGAGACAATACGTTGATGTCCAACTTTCACGCACGTGACGAATGTATTCATAGCATTAGCAATTAGCGCCGGCTGCGGTTCTTTTTTGACCTTTGTTTCAGTTGACCACTGTGGTCAAAAGTTTATACCACTGAGTAACATATCAAATGCGCATTTGTCCATCAAACTTGTCAATATATATAAAGGATCTTCAGGGTTTTTTGGGGTGATTTAGGGACCCGATTCGGGTCCCTAGAATTGAAAATCGGATCCCTAGAATCAGAGAAATCGGGTCCCTATAAATCAATGCCGGTACCTACCAATTGCCTTAAAAAACCTGGGATCTTGTACATCGCATTCGGCATGCGTGAAACGTTTCAGTAGTAGGCTAGTTTTCGAATAACTACGCAACAAAAATTTTTTTATGTCGAGGTTGGGATGTTTTCTGGATAATTTTTGGCCGCTGAATCCGAATTTGGCGTCTTGTTTCTCCTGCTGTCAGT
>JGI24159J19872_10001550_pt1 | contig 25595 bp, 19 predicted proteins | sample Ectturendosymbi4_FD_19872 | JGI IMG/M metagenome (IMG submission 19872)
AACCTCTCCGGTGGTGTTGCGTTGATTGTGTGATTCACCACGAACGGGGTGCGTGAAGAATAACACCATCGTATGTGTAGCGCGAGCAAGCAACAAAAAGAGAGATTGCGACGCATCATCTCTATTGTTGCTTGCTGCCACGATGCGAAGCTTTGCGCATATGCCGCTCGGGATTTCCGATCGCAACAACATNAGGGTGTTAATACCGCGAAACCACTGTCGCACTAACGATTTNCTCACATGGTTGTACCAGACATAGGTAGTTTAGCAGTGTTGCNGTCAAAGAATCCGATTTCATAAAACTGTTAACCTGTGATAAATTTGATTCGATTTGGTGAACTTGACCAAGTAAAATATCAAAATTCTAGTCCCTAACGTGACCATTACCATCATTTTGATATTTTGTTTAACTGAAGTTTTATTCCTTTATTTCTTCATGTTTATGATCACTAAGCGAGCTGAGAATCGATACTGAAATTTCTGTGGTTATACTGTATATACTNCTTCTACATAGGCTACTTTAGAATGACGCAATAGAATATAGGGCAAGCGTAACTAGCATAGTCGTGAGATTGTACGGGGNNGTGCGTTCTGGCAATAATTGCACACTGCAAACATCTGTGACCCTGTTTCAACGCAGCTTTTNTTAACTAGGTTCATTTTTTGACCTAACGAGATTTAAGTCTTACATTGGAAGAAAAAGCTGAACCGTCTCGCATAGCAGCGTGTGATTAATTTGTCGACGTCGAAATTGAATCTCGCTTGAAAACATTTTAGCGACTTTGTTGGACGCTAACCTTCTTGGTGGCTTTCTCAATAGGTTTTTGACCAGTATGTAAAAAACTACCGAACAAACCCGCTTATGAAACGCTTTGACACCCGAAAGATTGACGTTTTGAACTTTGACCTTATCCGTCCTGTGTTTCGAAAATTCAGCTCTTTGTTTCAAATCATTGACTGACTGATGTAAATTGTCCGCTCATCAGCGAGCTTTGTCCATCATATATTCTAAAAATTTGTTACATGCGCATTTTTGGTTAAAACACAGTTNGATTTTCGTTTTGTTGCATTTTGTTTACACTGATAGCAACGGATAATTGCGATTAAANTTTTTGGTGTTTGTTAAAAACCTATATCAGGAAAAGCGAGAGCGAGGACATGAAATGATTAAAGCTACTGAGCTATTTCACTGTGCTTGAATTATNATTCGCTTTNACTAGCACCNTACGATCTGCAAATAATAAATTAATGTATAGCACTTCTTCGTACCAAAAGATAGGAGTCGTCTCTAACTGATGACATTTGTGACAATATTATAGACCAAATGTTCAAACATTTGTATCAAAATTTCCTGAGTTTATTATGGACGCGTCCGAAGCGTAAATCGGATTCATGAATAACCAGATCACGGATGTTGTCCGGTCTGTAAACTTTGCGATTTTGCTGATAGAAATGGCTTCAAACTTTACAAATGTTTCACTCCTAATGGACCTTTCACACACCGGTGATTATCTGACTTAGACAAACCAAGTGTTACGACTCTTCAACCGCAGTAGCATGTCTTTCTCAGAATGCAAAGCATGAAAATTAGTTTCCACAAAATCGCTTCCGATGGTTAAATACAACAACTTGATAAAAAGTTTGCAAAAGCCACATTTTTCTTTATGAAAAAAAGAAATGTTAGCACTGAGTAAACCTCCCATTTTGAAGAAACAATTTGGAGAGTGTATCGTAATTAAACCGTTGACTCCAATTCGGTAGAGCAGTTCGTGATGGACCAGCAGTAAACGGGAGTTACGCAAGCGTGATGGTCTTATACAGTTGAGTTCAAGAGATTCAGACAAAAGCTAATATCCGTGTGATTTCCCGGATCCACATTACATCCTGGCGTTTTCCTCCTGGGCAGAGTGGATATGCTTTCTCTACATTGTACTTGTCGAGCCCTTCCATTATAATAAGTACGACATGCTCGAAATTAGTGGTTCTCAAACTTTGTCTGAGCGCGTAGCACCTGGGATTCTCGTACTGTCACCGCGTATACGCTCTGCGTCAGGAAGTCATTCACCAAATATCATTCGATCAAAAATTTGGAACACTACATTTCATGCATAAGCGACATGTGCAAAATGGCCGTGAGAAATATAATAGTCATTGTTGTCAATCAATTGGAAAAGTGCATGGAAATGCAGGAATTCATAAATAGAACCCGATAAGCAAAAGTTGTGAATACTATTTTCTTTGTGAAAAAAATAAATAAAAGTTAGGTCTATTCGCGTACCACTTGGGAGGCTTTCGCCTACCATTAGTGTTACGCGTACCACAGGTTGGGAACCGCACTGCTCCAACGTGTTTCCCTGCACGGAAACACTCACACAGTTTTGTCTTTTATTGCCTGGCGTATGGATTTTCAGCTTGTCATATTCCTATTTTATCGCCAAACTTTGTGAGTTTGCTGTCCAACGGCACATTTCGCTGATGTAGACAGGCTTTTGTCCAACTTTTTGATCGCCCTAATGCCATAAACATTTTCCATTTCAAAAATTTATTTTTCAGAGTCAACTAAATATTTTCCCTTACATCCATCAATAAACCATTTGTCGTTGCATTTGTTTTACTTTTTTATCAGAGCAACTTCTCTTCAGGATTGGAAGAAATAAAGAAGTTCACATGAGTCTTAGGTTGGATGGCCAAATGGGACCGCTAGTTTCAGTTTATTGTGACGCCACACAAAGACCGACGGCAATTGTTACGATGAATGTCAACGCCAACTACACTTACATCGGATCGTTTGAAGTGCCGATGGAATGCACTGTCGAGCACCCAGAAAGTGCAGACAGACTAAATAAAATCTTGATGCCGTACCTTCACTCAGCCCTGCTCTTCACACGAACGGACAAGTCATCCCAACCCGTCAACGGTCATGATGATTACACAGTAGAGGTTGATATATTGTTCAGTTATTTCAATCGTTCTTGCCGTATGTCCGTATTAAATTAAAGTAAATGAGATTCTCACAATTTCCATTTAGCGATCTGTCAATTTCAAATCCGTGTGTTGTGCAGATCCAAGGCGAACCTTTTGAGCCCTTGGCGCCGGCCGCTTCTGGCCTTCGCATTGAATCTGCATCTTTACTTGAAAGTTCACCTGTTTTGAAGAGTCGTTCATCAACATTGACTATTGTTGGAANCAAGTTCTACCCCGANGTGAGACAAGCTATGCTACCACCATATGATGACAGCAAGTTAATTGTCTGCTAAGCGTCTTTTAACTTAGTCATTCACCCTTTTATTNATTTATTTATTATAAAAGCACATCAGTGGCCATAATGTAGACTCGATTGTAGAACCTTAATATTTGTTAAAAGAGAAGAAACAACAATCATATTGGAAAGTTTCACTCATAATCATAAATCTCAACCGCCGTGCGAAAGCCTTTGTGTGGCACATACTCTTTCATATTTACAAAATTATCAATCACCCGATACATAGGAGCTCATTGGACCAGTAAAAACGCATGTTTTAAAGAAGTGCGTTAATTTGTAAATATCACGGATGGCTGCAAAAATGACAAAACTTTTCTTGCGTTTGGGCGTCGAAAGCAATATTTGAAGAATGCACGGATTCTAATTTTGTGACGTCAACATACACAGCAGCAAATTTGTTGCTTCATCTTAGAAAATGGGAGTGATTTATCTTCTCCCTTGAACTGTGTTTGTTTTCAGTCTCGAGTTACGTCATAAGCTCGGGTCAGAGACTGTTAACGTTTACCTAAAGAAAATACATCTTATTTGTCGCCTGCGGCGGATGTCTGTTTGTGAAAAGACAACTTTAAAAGCTCGGTACTGAAATCTCTCACATCCGTCATACAAAGCCATCACACGCGTTAATATTTTCATTGTTTTTTTTATCTACAGCTACGGAAGCTTGGTTTACTGTTTCAAACCACAGTGGAATATGAGCCTGGTGAAGAAAGTTCTGTAGCGGACGAACCGTGGACAATGCTCATGAAGCCGGCTCCAACAACAATAGACTCAGCATTGGCCTTAAAAGGCAAGACCGTTGTTCTGAAATGTAAAGCGATGGGATATCCTCGAACATCTCTTTCGTGGGTAAGACCTGTCTGGGAACTTGAATAATCTACAAAGAGTTCTAACGAGCTGTTTCTTTAACTAACAAGAATTGGTTTGAATTCAACATTTTAACAAGAATTTAATTTCTTAACACGTTTAGATCCACATCCTGCCTAGAGGATCAGGTTTGCCACAAACGCAGTTTACTTGTAACGTAAATGCAGAAAAAGTTATGAAACTAACCTTCTGCAAACATTTATGCTCCTGGCAACACAAACTTTGCCTGGTTCCATTTTTTCATCACTCATATATTGCCAGTTTTTATTTTCAATCCAGATCTTCCATGAAATCAAAGGGTTGTTTGGTCATTTGTGCAGTTTAAAGTTTTAACGGCGGGGTATGATCGCAATGCATTGAAAATATTTTTAACAGTGTTTCCATTGCATTATCTCAACTGAGCCATTTTGATGTCTCGCATTACAACACAAACGTCCTTGGTTTTGCGCTTGGATAAAGTAATTTCAGATTAACATGTTCCTTAACATAATTTTCTTTTAAAAATTAAATTCGCGTTCTTTGGCAAGGTTGATTAAGGTTGAATGTACCCACATTTGAAAATATTATCATGACCTGCAGTCATATGACCTTCAGATAAATCAAGGTGATTTCACTTATAAACAAAACTGCCGCAAGCCAACAACTTGTATGTATTAAGGTGACACCGCAGGAACGAGTGTTAAGAATCGGTCGCAGGAATGCACGAATTCGAGTAACCAGACGAGGACAGCTGCTCATACGCGGCGTTGCATCTGGCGATGCAGGAATCTATCGTTGTTTGTCTCAGTCACGTGACAGGCGGCGTTCTGTTGCGAAAGACATCGGTTCCGTTCGTCTTCATGTGATTGACCCGACTGATTCCATTTCTCGACCTCTGCGCCGAAGCGCAACAGTTGGTGAAGAATGGAGAGCAACATGTTCCATTAATGTAAGCATTTCTACGTTCAAACAGATGATGTTGGTAATTCGTGACTCATAATCAATTATTTTAAACCAATCGCAGCGACATTTATAGTTTTCATTTTTTTTAAAGTTNCATTTTCAATAATTTAAAAATAATGCTTGCTATACATAATTTTGTAAGATGCAAAATTCATCCACCCCTTTTGACTTTGCTCTAGATTCGCTTTCCTGAAAATTTAAATTATACGAAGTTAAGTGTCATGTGTACGACGAACGTATGGAATTTAATTTAGAAATGCCTTCTATGCGTTTTCAAAAGTGCTACCAACAGCTAGTTATATTTACAATTAGTTCTTACATTGCTCATGCGATTACAATGAAAGTTTCCATCAAAATCAGTAGAAATCTTGGACGGTTTACATTTTGCCAATTTGTCAGGCTGTTCCACATGCCAGCATTGCATGGAGGACACCCGACGATGATCTGCTAATTGGAGAGGCTAGCATTCCACAAGGACCCAGGACGTTTAAAAATGGTTCTCTTCTCATAAAAAAAGTTCAACATTCTCACAGTGGTCAGTACAGGTATGTATAAAAACAAGTAGTTTATTTGTGGTATTTTTTTATAACTACTTACTAATCATGTTTTTCTACACATACATTACAGCAGCTTTTGCACACTCTCTATTTCAATGTTTGCTGAAGATAATACTTACTTTAACAACATGGTCTGATAAATTGTAAGGAAGTTTCGTCTTGAAACCGATTTTATTCCAGTCGAAACTGAGATTCTCTGTTGCATTATCACACTCATTTTGTAAAATTTTTGAATGCTCTAAATTAAAATTTGTTGAAAGATAAAAATTCTTTAAATGCACATATTTAAAAAATTCCACTTTGCATTTGCATGAAAAAATATTGTCTTATTGTTCAAAGAGCGAATAAACGTTCAAACTACTTTTGAGTGTCTCTGAATTGGTTCTTATTTTATCAATTATAGAAATTGAAACTCGGTTCCTTCATAAAGAGCGCAAAAAATTGATGCTCGCTTGGGCATGTTTACTGTTTTTGGCAAGTTCCGTTGTACCTCGAACATACTCTGCACCAAATGTACTTACAAGATGTGCNGGGGCAATACGCAAATATTTTTCGATCGGTGTCATTTGTTAGTTGCTATAAAAAAAGAAAGTCTATCTACAATTTTGTTCCACAGCTGAAGGTCTGCTTGTTAAGTTGCTTTTCTCTGAAAAAAATACGGTTAAAGTATAGTATAAGCAGGGTTTTTTAAAGGCATTTTAGGGACGAGATTTGGGTCCCTAGAATCAAAGAAAATTATCATCGGGTCCCTAGAGTAAGAGAAAATCGGATCCCTAGAATCAGAGAAATCGGGTCCCTACAGGTCCATGTAGGGTATCTAACATTAAAAAAACTGGTATGAGTGTATTTATTTTTGCAATAGAATTGGGCGCAGGATTTATTTTTCGTTAGATATGTAGAGTATTTCCGCTACAATACTTTTCTATCCTACGCAAGCACGTGGTTACAGCCTTAGAATTCCTCATGCATTTGTGGAACTTGCTTTTATCGAATTAAGCACACAAATGGTGTCACATGGTGAAAACCCTGATTCGACCAGATGCAGGAATTGGTTGCGTGTAATATACAGCGATGAAATAATACCCAGTTGTTTCTAAAATTCGCTCATATTTAGCTGCCTGGCAATGAATGGAATGGGCATCGCGACTCTTCCGATATATTTGGAAGTTTCATCAGAGGAACAAGAGATCGTCGAAAATGAAATTGGTGAGATTCGTTGAGAAAGATTTACAGCTGCACCAACATTGGCAAACGGATTATTGTCATATTGTTCTTAGATACAGATTACTACGACGGCTACGGCGATGATTATGGCTCGTTGAGCAAAAATACGACAGAAACAACATCCGCACCGAGCGAGGAAATCATTCTTCCCCCCAAATCGATGCCACCAAACATTTCATCGAATATCAACGGAGATGAGAAAATTCGACTCACCGTTGATGGCGAGGATGTGGATGGAGGCCCGTCTGTTGCACCAGTCATGACAGAGAAGCCATCTAGCGGTATTGCTACGGCACATGCACTGAGCACCACTGAAGTGCCGGTGGACCATCCATCTATGATCACAACTGTGATACCTCTGCTGATCTCAACATCTATCAACAGCCCTGAGCAGCCTGCAGTGAAAGTGTCCGACGTTCTTGCGACAGTTTCAGACACACGTGGTGAAAATTCATCGCCAGTTTCGAGTGAAATTCCTGCAGGTCCCCAGATAATTCCCACACTCTTGACTGACAGTCAACACAGCAACACCACCCCCCCTTCTGATAAAAGTACATTTTCTACAGAAACTGTATCAACAACAGGGACTACTACGTCTCCCCCCCAAAGTGTGGAGCAAGTACAAGAGATCAGCAGCATTGGTGTCGAAGCCGAGGAAGTAACTGAAGACCAGCAAGTGCCTGACGCAGCATCAACAAAAGGCCCGAAAACCCCTGCGATTTTTGAACCCAAAAAGATAATAAGATTTCTTGAAATACAGAGCAAGCCTGTAACCGACGTTTCGCCGAAATCAGATGACTCTTTTTTGTCCCATGCTAAGTTTGCTGAAAAGAATTTATCCACAGACGGTCACCGTTCCGGTGAAAATTCAAACAACGTCGTTGAAATCGACAAACAACCTACGATCGTACGGCCGGATGTGGTTCCTGTGGAATCGTCAGTAAAGTTCAGTGTCGTGGCAAATACCACCAGCCTTGTGACAAGCGGAGTAGAACCAGCACCTACTTTAATCACCCAACTGAAAATTCAGTGAGTAATGACAGCTTTTTAGGCTACTTTGTAAGCTAGCCCAACGCGGACGACAATGCGAGTTGATACTAAAGGTTACATGTGCTTCACGACTGCTTCATACATTAAATGTCTTTGAAAACAGCGCATTGGGCAATATTTTGCAACTGCATTTTAAATGCATCATGCATTCTATATGCGTTTGGCCTGTGCTTAAACTTCTGTCTCGGAGATTGTCAGCGTACTCCATGAATCGAGATTAGTTCGCCTTAGCAAAATGAAATTCAGAAGTTTGACAGATCCACTTTCTTGCTCGACCCCGAAAAAATGCAGATGGAAATTTCGAAAGAAAAATGCATTTTGGTCCACTGGCTTTATCTAACATTCCGATCATGATGAAATGTTGTCAAATTAGCCTGAAGGGTCACGACTTTTACCTTTGCCCCACTAGGAAGTGATCGCAGAAAATCGTCAACAGCAACAAACACAGGCCTACACTGCACATGCGTTTGCTTGAATCAAGAAGATTGAAGTTGATCGTCAATGGTTTTGTTGGAAATAAGCGTAGTTACCATAATTTGGCTGCAGTCATGATATTTTGCTTAGCATTTTATTTGTTTTCTCAGGCAAGAAGATGGCGCAACGACCGGAATACCAAAAGAACGGTTTCTGGGTAAAACGAGTACATTTTCTTTTCTTGTTGTTTGGCTGATTAGCAATAAATGAGTCAGATCTCGCAAAATGGACCGCGGTAGTGAAAGGAGCTCTGGTCTGTCTTGAATCATTTATTTCTGCACTTTTTAGACTCGGAACCTTCCGGTGAGCTGTCCAGCACTGTAGAACTACAACAGACCAGGTAATTAATAAGTTCCCCTTACCACGTTTGTTAACTTCAGCAACAGCATCTCAAAATTAATGTACTTTTGTTTAAGAGTAGAGTTCAATAAGGAAACATCACCAAAATGTTTTAGCCTGCCGCACACTCCTTTTGCGAAAGTTCCCTGGAGGGTGACTCTTACCGTTTCTATCAAAGGGGCGTTCTCTCTACATTAGTAGAGATTCTGCCGTACTACTAAAAATTCGTTTAACTTAAAATCAAACATTCAGTGAAATTTCTATTCCTTAAAACATGCATAATAACATTTTTTCAATTTCACCTGTTTATGAAGCCCTTACTAAAATTATGAAAAATGACGTTGTTCATAATTTTGGGGATGTTTGTTTTTTATACCAAATAAATTGCTTTTAAACGCATATTTTTCCGTTGTAGTTCTTTGCTGCAATCAACTTTGATAAGCATATAATCACCAGCAATTACGAACGATGATTAACAGACGAAAAGAAACCAGGCAGGTGGTGGAAAAACCCATACAAGCCAACTATGGAGAATCGCTGACAATTTCTTGCCCAGCACCAAGCAAAGGTCGGCAGGATGTCATTTGGTCTTTTCAAGGCAACTCTTCACTCAATTCTGAAACAACGTCCACGCGTAACCTGTCCTCTTTGCTTCAAGCTGCCACTGGTTCGAACCTTCTCGTCATTGAAAAGTGAGCTATTGGACATTCCAGATTATGACTGAATACTTAACGTAAATTGCCTGACTTCTGCGAATTGACTAAGTTACGTTATTTGTGCACGTCTTTCAAGGCTTAATTCTTCATCTTCTTTGATCAAATATCCATATCTTTCAGGCTTGACCTGCGACACAACGGAATATATTCATGCAGCGCAAGCTATGAAAATTTCGAAGTCATTCACAACATTCAGGTTGATGTTCAAACCTCTCCTCCTAGATTTATCAACATGCCAGATCGGCAGGTTGCTGTCAACTATGGGGAATCGACGGCAATTGCGTGCAACGCTGCCGGTAAATGGAAAGCTGTGTGTTTTCAGTTGAAGTGATGCACGAGATATAAGTTGTCAAAGCATTTGTTTTATGACATCATCAACACATACACACTACCGAACAAGTCATGCGTCTAAGGATCAAACATAGCAAGCAAAAGCGAAGAAAAGTTTACACCTTCTTTCATCGGAGGTAAAAACATACAAACTGAAAACTGTTTTTAATTTTAGATTCAACAGCTTAAGTAGCGAAAGGGAGAGTCTTCTTGGAGCAGTCAGTTATAACAGATGGTACATGAACGTCCACGTCCTCAATTTTCACGGTTTGCTGGCTGACTTAGCATTACTTGCTCTTTATTTCGTCACAAACAATAAACCAGCAAGACTACAAAGAACTTGAGTTGGAGTAGTGCTACAACATGATAAAAAATGGCGGGTCTCTTCATCCAGCTTTTACCAATAGGATGTCATCAATACGACAGGTGTCATCGCTGCGAAACAGATAAAATATAGCATGTAGTCTGCAAAATTGACCTCACTGCGACCAAACCAGTGCCCACTCACAGGAAACTATTACGGGAACACGGACCGCATTTTCGAAAAAGTTGAAATTAAGTAAAAAGTAGTTTTCACAAATATTTCCACCTATAACAAAAAATCGGTGGTGCTGTTTTGTCACATCTTTATATTCAATTTTTGTGCTCATCAAAACCCTTTCTTCTCATCCCTGTGCAATGAAATAAATCCTGTGGCAGGTACTCCGTGAAAAAAGCTGCGCCAACCCTGAATTTTTGGCAATAAGATGCTTTCATTGCAATTTTGTTATCAAGGGATTCCGAATCCGGCGATCAGCTGGTCTTGGCCTCAAAACGGTTTGTTATCCCCACGTGCAGGAGGAGGAACATCAATTTATACTGATCCGGACAATGTTCTGCACCTGCAGAATGTAAGTGATGCTGGTAATAACTGGTCTTTACAGAAAAACTGCACGGCTAAATCCAGTTGACTTGCACAGGTCGTACCTGACTTTGGTGTCATGTTTCTGTGCTCCGCCTCGAACGTCGCTGGGAAGCTGATGAAAGAAATAGATATCAGGGTAGTGTCTGCAGCACCGAAAATAGCATCGAGCCTGCAAACGACCTACACCGTGGTAGAAGGAAGATCTGCAGTGCTGGATTGCCAAGCTTCCGCAATACCATTAGCAAGGTTAGTTATTTGGATTAAGCAATGGAAATTGCATTGTCGGCAATCTTGAAAAATCGCAAACAACGGTAATTGTGAAAATAGGAGAAAGCTTGTGTGATTGTCACGTCATATCTGTAGTTGTTACGTTACTATGTTTACAAGTAGGAGTGATCAAATTTTTCACCGTATCGTTTCTTGGTTGTGCGCAATGGCGACTCAGGCACTCGGGCTCCTCGGGCTTAGCTCGAGTCTTGGATTACGATTGATATTGTAAAATGTAAGCTTATTTCCTTTGTACATTTGTGCCACCACCCACTTGACTAATTAAGGTTGTTAACTCGGGCTCTTTTCATTGGGACTTGTCACTGTTCATACATTTTCGTTCCACGTCTGGTCTTTCGCGTTCATGTTGCCGGTGACCTGAATCAAAAAATATCGTTCGTAGCAAGCGTTCTTCGGCTTCATTCTCTTGCGGTTTACTCGGGCTCATGCGTTAGATTTTCAAAATATAATTCATTTCAGATTGAATTTATTTTCTGAAACAATGGATTTGCATAGAGCATTGGATTGAAATTACAACCTACGGACAATGCCCATTCGAGAATAATTTCAAACGAACGATAAATTGTCCAGTAACTCGGGCTAAAATGGGGGGGCGCAGAGGACTAACTGGCGTTACCATTGGTCTGTGACGTATGTTAAGCAACAATCGACGAGTTCTCATGAGAACGACTCTTTCGTTGTTACGTAATTGACGTCATAGAGCATCGGTAGTGCTAGCCGGTGTCAAGTGAAATTTCTGACTTGCGAAATTTCTGACTTCACACCATGTGCGCATGCACAGAATCATATTTTACATATCAAATACGCTGAGAAAATTGATGATTAGGGCTTAGGCTTTGGTGTTTGGGTAAGTATGTCGGGTTAGGGTTTGGGTTAGGGGTTAGGGTTAGAAAAAGAAATATAATTGAGGTCTAAGACCAAGTCCAATTTTTTCAGTGATCATACGTACTTATTCCCATTATTATAGCTTGTTGTGAGTATCTGACATCTAACCAAAAAGTTTTAATTGACACAACACACATCAAAAAGTTATCACCAAGCCTTTTTCTTTACTCTGAGAAGCAAAATAACTGACAAACAATAGGTCCGAAATTTCGTAGAGGTCAGAAATTTCGCTTGCCACCGGAATGAGAGCAAATGGGAATTTCCCTGACGTAAGCCTCGAAAGGTTGCATTGATTCAGTATAAATCGCGACTTTTAGATCAGTTTGCTTTGCAAAGCTTTTTATTATATGGACTGTATGTAGACCTACCATACGTCCCGGTTTGGCCGGGACTGTCCCGGTTTAAACGTCTGTCCCGGTGTTCCGTCCCGGTTAGCAAAATGTCCCGGAATTTCACTTCAGTGAAATTTTCAAAATGAACTCTCGCCTGATGATGCATTGTTATGAAATAATTCCGCTCAATTGTCATTTGTAAAATTGGGGGCTTATTGTTGCGTCATTTTTCTCTTCATCGTGAGATCAGACAAGGGTGTCGCGAGATAATTCCAATTTAAATAAAACTTTAAGACAAAGTAACAACAAATTTCCCTTCTAATCTAAATACAATACTTTATATGTGTTCTCAGACAATCTTAAAACAAATAAATAAGATATAAATTTTCCCAAGCTCAGGCCTTCGGCCGCTCGTCAGGTTATTTCATTCAGGTTTTGAATTTGTCCCGGCCTAAGCCTAAGAAATTATGGTAAGTCTAACTGTATGCGAAATATGTGATCAGCCCGAGCGACGCTGTTGACCCAGAGTGGTCCTGATTGTGCATCCAAGTTCACCACAGACGTGTAAAACAAAATGTTTTTTTATTACCGGTATCAACCCATACCTCAATTAGTCACAAGTTGACTACAACAGTACAGTAATTTGAATTGATGAGCAAAAATTTTTTGGGAATGTTTTTGTTTTTTATCGATGAAATGAGAAGGAAATGTGTAAAAACCAAGCGCAATACAAGAGGCATTATGCCAAAGAGCGTTTTAAATCTAACTTGTTTTTCATTTAATTAAAAGTTTCCCTCTCACGATGCCATTAATTACTATCTTTGCAATCGTTACTGAAACAAAATACTAATTTTTCGGTGCTTTCACAGATATTCTTGGACATTGCCAGACGGCCAAGTAATGAACAGTAGCGCTGCTGTCAGATATCGGAAAAGAATAAGTTCAAACGGCAGTTTGACTTTGGAGACAGTGGCAGCGCAAGACGCAGGTTATTATGTGGAAACAGTGTGTCATAAGACCATGCTCAATATGCACTTTACTCTAAAAAATTTCTTTTTCATTCTCTCTACGGTAGTGCAAAACGATCAAAAAATAACTGCCACGCAACAGGCGTTTTCTGCTTTCAACTTCAAGCAGGTGCTTGATCTCTCGAAGAACGCAACGCTCTCCTCGCAACCCAGTCGTTGCCGGAGGAAGCAGTTGTATTTTGGCGTAGCTGCAAAGTTAAGAAAGTAATGAAATATACTGACAAGTTCTTGCAGATATTTTTTGCTAGACTGGCCATCTATTCACATCCATTTCCGCAAGACCATTTTAAGATAATTTAATCATGATAGTGCAGTGTTGCGCAAACATTTTATTTTTCCCGATCCGTACAATCTCTTCTCTATAAAATTCATGCTCGCTAATACTGTTCAGGCCTACAGAGTTTAAAAATATTTCCTGCTGTGTCAGATAAACCGTGCATCAGACGCGTATTATAACATTGATGGGAAATTTAAAATATTTGAATCATACCGCAAGAATTTAAAACAAATTGACTAAAACAAGAATTATAGCTTTTTACTCGTTTTGTATCTCTTGAAATATCTTGTTTGAGCTTACAACTATTGCGATTTTGTTGTTGTAGGGACTTACAGATGCGCCGCCACCAATGCAGTCGGCGAATCTTTCATTGATATCAAAGTTTATGTTCAAGCAGCTGAAGAGAAATTCCACACAACAGATGATCCATCAAAGGTCAATCGAGGTGAGTGGCACTGAAAGTGAAACAACCAGCAGACAAAATAATTGCTAGTGCCTCTATTCTTAACCACCATGATACTATATTATAGGAAGCGAAGTCATACTACGGATTTAATAAGGTCCATATACCAAGTCGTTGGCTTGACGTTAGGCTTTGACGTTACTGAAGTATCGTCCTGGGAAATGAATTGAGAGTTGCAAGGGGCCTGGCATATGGGCTGGTACGTTTCGGGTACTCGCTGCTTTCATCTGTACTCTTATTTGAGTTCGGGTCACGACACTGCGAATTAAGCTTTATTTGTTGCATACTGTTGAAATATATGTCACTGTTCGATATTGCTGTGACTATTGCTTCCAGCTTACATGCAATTCATCTTGTAGCGCCAGTGTTGTTGGTTACGTTTAGAGCAGAAGAAATATTTTGACTATACTGTGTAAAAGAAGTGTTATAAATAGCAGTTCCTATTAACGTTGAAAAAGTTTGTTTTGAGTCAAAATGCTTATGTTTTTTGCTTGTTCCTGTCAACTAAATTCCACTACAGCGGAAAACTCTTTGAAAAGTTTCAGCATCAACAGTGCTTTGGAAAACGATGAACATTTTGTTTCAAATGCATAATATGAAGATCTGCTGAAAAAAAGATAAATTTTTAAATATGGCTTTCATTTTTGCTGCTTTGATTATCGATGTTAAACTAATAAGTTGCTAGAAAAACAAACAGCTCGTGTCAATTTCACAACAATTGCATTTGGACCACAATGGATGTCATGCAGCAGGTATGCACTACTTGGCCTCAAGTAAGAAAACCACAACGTCGATTTTATGAAAAGATTATTTTGGGCACTTTCAGCAAAACACAAATCAATATCATAACGACACTCTGTAACACTTCGTGTAAATCTGGTTTAACTTAAACCTAGGTTTTTGAAACTGAAATTACTTGCAAAATATAACGCTGACCTTGCACCGCAAAGTTTTTTTTGTATGCAGCCAAAGAAAAAGTTGCATCCACAACAAGTTCAACGGATGTGACGACAAGTGGTGTTGAAACTGCGGCAGAAAGAACTTACAGGTACAAACCATGTTTGCAAATACGGTGGGGCCAAAAACATTGGATTTCACTGAGTAGCTCTTCAGCAAAGCAGTTAATCTTTTCTCTGGCGTTTATAACCAGCCGAACAAAGTAACGTTCTTAAATTGTGTTTGCAGGATGGAGCTAGTGTTTCCAATTCAGGAAAAATGTTCAAAGCCCTGATTTGTGGTAGCTCAGAGAAAATCCTGGGAAAACCCAGGTTTTTCAGATTTTACGAAAATGCGATATTTAACGATAATAAACTCACTATTACTGTACTTTCAAGTTTGTATATTTAGTCGTAGCCAGCAATGAAGATTATTGATTGAAATTAGCGGGAATAACTGCACAAGGAGACTGCGAAATGACCACATGGCCTTCAAGGCCAACTGACAGCCGTCACTCGATCAATTCAGCGAACTGTGAACTACTACCATATATTGTAAAAATGTGAATAATCAAATCTACAAAATAAGGTGAAATTTGTAAAATACTAAAAATGCATACCAGGTGAGACACAAATATTAGAACAACAAAAATCACAAATTGGCAGAAGTTCAGCACAGATTAAAAAGACAAACCAAAATATACAAGTTAATTAATATGGCTGAAGCACAACCTCTCAGCGCCTCTGAAAGCACTGACTAGGGCTCGACCGATAAGACTTTCTGGGTCGATAGCGATGTTTTTTATATTTCTCTGCCGACAACAGATGCCGATATTTTTGCATTATTCAAATGCCAATATTAAGGCATTACAATGCATTATATAGAGAAATGTTTGCATCTTTGCAAATAAAGATTTGATAATTGGAATTTAGCAATTTTAAATTATAGTCCAGGAAGCACAGTTAAGTGGTGCTCATGGGCGAATATTTCCGATATACAGCATATCGGCAGAATTTTTCCTATAGGGTACTCGGCATATTCGTCATATTGGCCGATTTACACCGACACGACAATGCATTGGTCGAGCTTCATTGCACTGACGCATGGAAATCAAAGCGTGACATCTCAAACAGTTTTTCAAAAAACGCTATTGTGGTGAAATGAAATATATTGCGAAGAAATGAAGAGGTATTGTGATGAAATCAAACAATATTGTGATGAAATGAAACAATATTGACTAAAAAGTGAGTGAATGATATGAATTAGATGCAGCGAAGCCAAATCGTTCGATATTTGTCAATGCAGTGGGCTTTCCAGATCTTTCCAAAAAATCCTGATGGGCGGATTTTGAAACCCGAGTTTCGAGTGGCAAGAAACGGCAAGAGAAACGGTTGCGAGTTCGGGAAAACCCGGATTTGAACAAAACACCGGATGAAGCTCTTTGATGGCAGCCGCATTTCCAATCGTGCATCGATTTACTGCTTTAATGAAACGCACTTTCCTGGTGGACAAGTGTGGTGCCTCTTATTTGCTTTTTTGAAAATTTTATTTTGTACTTTCGTACATGAATAAGGATAACATTGGTGAGATGATGCCACCAAGTTACAAAGCAACACGCAGGATTGTGAAGAAACAAATACTTAATGACCGCTGTGCATAGAGTGTCAATTTATCCCTTTTTAGTTTTTCCTGTTCCGAAATACTTCAATAAATCTTCCGTTTTCTGAAATCAGAGACAACTTATCTTGGCGTAACTTTTCATCCCAAGGTTTGATATATATACGTAGAGCTTTGCCTTAGACCTCGGTAATAATCACAATTAACAATTGCTTTACTAATCCTGGCTTAAACAAAGCCGCCATTGTGCCACGTGATGTGACAAAAGTACCAACGCAACTCCGCTGACCTGTAAGCGCACACTTCCTCAGTCAATCTGTACAACATTATCGACACATTTTGGTTGAAAACCCACACCCTACTAGTACATCAGGTTTGCCTAGAAAATATCCGGAACCATTAACTGCAACCAAGCTTTTTTGAAAGTTACGACGTGTCAGTCGCTCAAAGTAGACTGCGAAGCAAATATTTGCTAATTCGCTTAACAGAAGAGTATTCCCATCGAGAAAGACTGTTTGAAGAAGAGTTTTGTTTGAGAAATAAATTTATTCTTTGTGATTACTTCACCATTGAATTGTAAGCATATATTTGATTTTCCAGTTTATTATATTTTCATGTATTGTTGATTTTCTATTTGTGTTTCATTTGACGGCATGCATGCAGATACAATCTGCGAGTGATGCCCGAAGACGTTGCGCTGATGAACTGTCAGACCTCGTTTACGAAATCTTACGGAAGAAGAAATTTCAAAAAGTATTACAACCGCAGACGAATATCTGTAGCTTGGCAACTGCCTTCTGGTGATAAAGTTGCATTCCCTTCCCCAACACCTAGTTGGCGGCACAGAGCTTTGTACAATGGCGTGCTGCGGATTCGCGATGTTGATATGGCCGACAAAGGGCTGTACATCTGTACAGCAACTCACAGGAATGGGAGGTAGGTAACAAAACCTTGGCTGGTCCTCACTCAGCAATCCCCATGATGGTTGTCATAGTACGTCGCTGCGTTTATATATTGCTACCAGTGATGGGGTCTTGAGGTTTGAGGTCTCGTCTCGGTCGCAATCTCGAAAGCTACAGGTCTCGATCTCAAGCCGAGACCTGTAGCCTTCGAGATTTTNAGCCTTTGAATACTTTAAAGATATGACTTAGTAAAGCTTCTAAAATCCAACCTGTTTCCTGTCTGCTGCTGCATCTGCAGACTGCAGGTAAGGAAAAAACAAAACAGGCAGGAAAGATTCCAGAAATTAAAAAAAAAATTAGCATGGAAGTGGTGATAACATTTGTTTGAGAAATTTTAGAAAAATTTCGACAAAACTGACAAATTTTCAAGTCTCGGTCTTGGCCTCGGATTTTTTGATTAAATCTCAGTTTCGAAGCTTTTAACCAGGCCTCGGTTTCGAGCTTACGGTCTCGACTACATCGCTAGTTGCTACTCCTTTGTTCTTGGATGTTTAAGATCTAAAATTATAGGATGCAAAATTATTTCACTTTCTCTTTCCTTTCATAATTCTCTTCACGAAAGTTGCTTCAAAATTTCGTAATAGTCAACCATAGTAAAGTGTTGTTATTAACGTAGATTCAGAAAAATTGTTGAAGTCAACCTGGGTGGAACTGGTTGTTACTTCTCTGTAGTGACAACCATAAGAAGTTTTTGGTTTGCAACAGGTCAATATCGTTCAAGTGGAAAATACAAAGTTTCACTTTTTCTAGACCTTGTCTGTAATGAACCATATTTTCATATTTTTCACGATGAAATTACATACATCAATTAGAGACCGTAGATGTTTTACAAAATTTTTCAAAAAAGTCAGAATGTTTATAAATAGCTTTTATGCTTTACTTTCAGGAAAATCCGCACAGAAGCAAGGTTAATTGTTGAGGCGCGACGGGCCGTTATTCAGCAGTTGCCATTCCAAACTGTTATATCAAGAAAAGACAGATCAGCTGGGGCGCATTGCAATCTGGCACGGGGAAGCCCCAAAGCTCATCTGCATTGGACCACCCCTGATGGAAGGGTCTATACTCCCGGGTCGTGGGGAAGAAGGTGACGTCGCAGAGCAATTGAAAAATTTGTAGACATTTGTTTGTAATAATTGTTGAATTTTTCGCCTGACTTTGCGTTGTACCTGGACTTTGATTCTCTTTATTCGTCAATAAAGTAAAACTGCCGAAGCAGCAGCAAGTTTTGTTCAACGATGTTAATTTCGACTTAGAACACTTTGGGTGTACATTGTGGCAAATGCTATTCTGTAACCAGCAAAAACTGATCCTTGACTCACATGTTTCTAATTGAAATCTTCGCGAAAAGCAACTGCAACCTTTGGTTTTATGTCGAAGCATTAGCAATAGACCCAATTGAGTTTCATTTCTTTTTATTAAACATTTTCACGAATCTACAAGCACTTCGTTTTACAATACTACAAACGAAGCCGGGGATGAAAGCAATGTTTTGTGTTGCTTAACTTTACCGAAAAACAAGAAAATGTTCTAAAAAACCTGATCGCCGTGGACGAGCTTAAAACAACCTTGCTTGTTTTGTTTGACATTATAAGATTTTATTTTTCTAAATACAAAGTAATGAAACCTCTCTTGTCCTGAAAGGCTGTACGTGAAGAGAGACGGACAGTTGGTGATTCGGAGTATGGCCTACGACATGATCGGCCGATACACCTGTACCGCCCGGAACATTGCTGGAAACGTAACTCGCACTGTTTACTTTCAGGTAAAAATAGTTTGCGATTTCGTGCGGCTGTATTTTTATGAAATGAATCATGATTGAAGTTTTGCCGCACAGATGCAAGCTATGGCTCCAAAGATACGTTCCCACCGTTACGAACGTAAGTACGTGAGACTGTCCCAGACGGCGCGTATGACCTGTTCAGCTATTGGTGTTCCTTCTCCGAGCATATCTTGGACTGCACCAAATGGAAACCGAATATTGCAGAACGTTGTAAGTTTTACGAATTGTATTGCTTTAACGTTTGCGTTGTTAGAATCTCTTGAATTTTTTCGTGTCAGAATTTCGGGAAACCTATCGCAACGTCTTTCTCAAAATTCGGTTAAGTCAAAAATTATTTTGAATCCAAACCAGAAAATGTCGCGACTGATGCAGCAACAAGTGTGAAGAATTCTGTAGCAAAAAGCTTTAAAGCTGATTAATTGCGATATCTCTCCTGAAAGATGTGTCCGCATTGGCTGAGGATTTCAGATGAAATATTCTGAAATGCAGTTTAATTTTTAGTAATTGATGTTTTTATTGGAAGATATAATTTTGATTTTACATGCTCCGCAGCATGATTGGTTGCAACCATTGTCGAAGCAAAAAAACTTAAGCGATGCGAATACTGAGATCAGAAATGAAGAAAATGGGATTGAACTCTGCTAGTTTCAGACCTCTTCGCAATGCATGCAACAGTCTATATCTGTCCACACAATAAATCGTAACGTCCGTAACAACCGACCAGTGCCATACTGCGTCATGATGAGCGTCGTTGCGCCGCGTGGGTTGCGAGCTGCATCTCGAAACCCAGTGCAGCAGTGATCCTTGGAGTTTTATAAGGTTTTATAAGCGATACAAATTCCGCTTAAACCACCAGCATGTAACAGCACCCGTTTCCTAAATGGTTGCGTCGTACTTCACCTGGTTAGGTTTATAATCTGAAAAATTAAGTTCCGGAGATTCCTATTTCAGATACTTCATGAAATTCCAGTCTTTAAGTTAAATTAACATAACAATTATTCGGATTCACTTCTACAGTTTTTACTTTTTTCCAAAGTTACGTTCTTTTGGTGTTAAAAATTTGCTCAAGCTCTTTAAATTCGAAAACTTTAAATACAGTTCTTTTTCGCGTTTGATCTCATTCTGAATGCATACTAGCTTACGTATATTGATCGGATCTGCTAATAAACAAAACAACTATGAGCGTTTCATTTAGACATGTTCCACATGCAGGCTACATATTTGCTTAAGTTGACAGTTCGTCTGAGCATATAGTTTTCTTCGGTTCCCCTTTGAGCGTCCGCTTAGGCGAGTTCTACTTCACTGCACATCGTCTCCTTCGTTTACATTATTGACATTTGCTCTGAAAAGAATTTCGTTCTTTATGCCTTCGATTCCGATCATCCGGATACCTCGCTAAACCGACATTACTTGACGAAACAAAGTAGTCCGGATAAACGAGGTCTGACTTTATCTTATATTTATTATCTACTGTATCTCATAGCCGATTTTTTAAGAAATCGTTTTTTTCGATTATGCCAATGGATATCTTATAATCACATCGACCGACCTTTCCACGTTTTTTGAAGGTGACTATGCAGAAAGGAGGTGGAAAGCCGAAGCTGATCGTGACAAGCTCAGGAACTCTTGTCTTGAGCAGAGCTGCGTTTTCAGACAATGGGCTTTACAGATGCTATGCCCGAAACGCTGCTGGTGTTGCGATAAAAAACGTCAAGCTTCAAGTTTATCGCTAAAAAATTACTTTTTGTGGTCAATTCCAGTCAGCATTCCCATAAAATTGTACTTTTTGCGCAGGTCGCAGTCACACCTCATCGTCACTCTGCACACGGCTGTTATTTTTTGCTGGCGTAGATGCTTTGATTGACTGCCTGAGTTCACTTTATAGCAGCAACAAATGCATGCATGCTTTCAAAGTGTAGAGCACCAGTACAGGTTGTCGTGGGCCGCAGCGAGATCGTGTCTGGCGCTCAACGTAAAAGGGCCTTTCTAGCCAAAACGTTTGCTTGAAACAATGTTTGTTCTTGATTGGCAGTTGCATGTCTTGCCTCGACTGAAAAAACGTTGAAAAATAAAAACAATTGTTTTTAAGAAGTTGCTCAAAGTGAAGCCACAAAATGCTTTATGAGATGTCGGCCTAGCAGTTCAATGTGGAGTATAGGAAGAACACGCCTTGTCATTACAAGTAACTTGTTGCAAAACTTTCTGATACAGACATACTATTCCTGTAATCATTTGAGTCAGCTCTCTAAATTTCTGCAAACTTTTAATTACTGTGAAAAATAAAATGCCAAAAATCTAAAACGATGGAAGACGTGACAAGTCACCAGCAGAAATATGTAAAGAAGTCATAAACGAGCTAAGTGTTCTGAAATAAAATGTTGCAAGGATTGCGAACATAAACACTTAAAAAACACACAAACCCCGTTTTAAGGGCAACTTGCGGTTGTGATGGCGAACTAAAGGTTGTTTCTAAAAAGCGCAGAGATAAGTTTTATTTGAAATCAAGGTAAGTTTTTCGTAGCTGCACAATTCGATTAAAAATGAACTGCAGCTCCATATCCCTAATTTTAGTCAATTCAAAATGCCTACTCCAGCAGCGAGCTGAGAATAAAATTATTTGCTGTGGGAAGAAAATTGACTGCTTGGGCAAAGATTTAGATTGTGACGTACAAAGGGTACAATGTATTTTAAGAGTGCGCCCTTTTGACAACAGTTCAAATAAATGTTAAACGGAGATGAACCGCACATAAGACAAAGTTGATTAATCGTTAGTGCAATACTTCAAATTTTTGTACATTAAAAATGTGAAGCGACAGAATGAACAACAGATAGCACTGCGTGACCCACCACATATCTATTACCTGAGCCATATTCAGAAATACAGACACATCAACAAATGAACTCTGCTGTTGCTTTCCATCAAGCTGAAATGCCACGTCTCTCATAAGCCCACCTGCACAACCACACCTGTGATTGTTTAGCTGTTGTTTAACGATTGACTTTTGCCGGTGATAGTAATTAAACTTACCTAAAGGTTAATATCGTTTTGATGATGGACATAAAGACTTAAATTATTTTACTTCAAAGAAGCCTATCGTTTGCCAAACGTGTCTTGAGCGTCTTTCCATTCGCGTCAAAGAGCAGTAAATCGTAAAAATTGACATCAATTGTATTTTCAGGGCTACTGAATGCGCTACATCTGAGTAAAAGGCTTGAACCGCAATGTCACAACCAACATCCTCTCCAGCAAAAGCGTATATTTTCGACGATTAAAAAGTGTGGTGGAATTTATCTTCAAAGCGCATGCAGAAAATGGATTTTCATTTTCATTGACGCTAAAACGACAAAAAAGTTCAGAGAGTATTTGAGTTTGTTGGTCGTCTGAGATTTGTTTCTTTGTCCATAGTAAACATTCTGCAACATCACTGAGGACAGCTGATAAAACATATAGGATCGGCAATGTGACAGTCCAAGCAAAATCTCTTCCTCACTGTAAAAAAAAAACAAACTGAATGATAGGATTTTTTTAAACCTGTTTTTCTTTCACGGCTTTCATATGTGATTTTTGATAGAAGTTATATGCAAAAAGAAACATAAAATGCATAAAGGTGCCAATTGTGAAAAACTCACTTCGACTCATAATATATTTCCGCTCAGTCCTTTCCACGTTGCGAAACTATACTGCGCAACATAAAGGACCAAAACAACAGAGAAACAGAGAAAAAAGTAGTATTTTCACTGTATGTGCTACTATACCTTGCAGAGAAATTTTGGACCATTGAGCTGATAAATCTGACTAAAACAGCATTGCTGTTTGCAGCATAAACGATATTTGTAATATATATTTACCTAATCAAACTAGACACAACCTTGCTTCATAATTGATATCAAACTGACATGAAGTGCACTTACTTGCACTGATGTTGTCCATCCCAGTTGCTTCGACAGGTAAACAAAAAGTTCTGAAAATCTCTGGGTCGAGGTCTTCTTTCATGCATAGATGGTTAATGGCTACCGAGGTCGCTTCTCGCAGCTGAGCCCGAGCTCTCGTTGAAAGATGTATTCCCTGAAACAGTTTGGAGATATGGATATGTACAAGAAATTAAAGACTATAAAAGGAGCATTGGAATTTTTTTTTAAATTGCAATGATTTAATTTTTCATTTTTTCTAGTTGTACTTCCTCATTTCTTTATCTATTTTCAAATAACGCAAAACGTGACCGCTTTATTGCAGTTTGAATGATGTGATGTGAGTCAAGGAGGTTTGTTGAGGAAACGAACATCACGGACGTTTTTGGAAAAAAGCAAACTATTTTGAATTGTCAGTAATAACAGTTCCTTTCAAATATTAAAACACTTATGTTCAAAAACATTCATTATTTTTTCACAAAAGAGATTTTCTTGTTTTTTCAGCTTTCAGTCCATCACAGTGCACAGTGTTGCACGTTCAGAAAGGTTGTTTAGGAAAATTTAGTTTTTTATGAGAAACTTACTTTGGTTATTTACATAAATGTTTTACGAAAATTAGCAGAAACTGTTTTTTCTTATTTCTTGTTGTTTGTAGTTACACAGATGCATATTCTTGAAGAACTACTTGCGTCATCAAGCTTTCGTTGAACTATCTGTCAGCTTTAAAGGCATTGAACAATTTCTTGAATGTTTAACGCAGGAGTAGTAGCCTGTCATTTATTTGTTTTTTGTTGCTGGTTTCACAGTTTCGTAGGTTTATCAACATGTTCAAAGATAGCATATGTTCCAAAAAAATACTGCTGAAAGTTCGTACATGCTGATCAACCACTTTTTGATAGAATAATCTAGATGGAGACTTGGTTTTGCTGAATGGGTTTATTTAGCGGGAAAGCCTATTTCAGCAGTAACACAATCTGTCTTCGACCAAGCTGTACCTCCATATCTCTTTGAATGTTTTCACGACGTTCACCTAAACGATAACCAGAAGCAGTACAAACCAGAAGAAATCCAACCAAAAAAAGAGTTTTCATTTCTGTGTGGTATCAATTTGATTGACTCAACTCAGCCTCAACTTCTGCTCCGAAAAACAGTCAACTCAGAATCCTTCTGATCATTTATAGTTCTCTCAACGTGGCATGTTTGTACAAGCAATAAAAGTTCACTGTACTCCAAAAGAAACGACTCCTGGTGCTTCGTTCAAATTTTTACGACTTTTTCTTTAGCGTTGTGTGGAGCTTCCTACACGCCAGCGTTTTGCGAAACGAAGAGTTTTTTATTTGGGTCGCGTCTCCAAGTTGAATCGATCGTGGGTTTTAATTACTTGGCAGCGTTAACTGTTGTTTTTAAAGAATACCGAATTTCACGGTGTTTGCAACTAATTGTGTATTCATTTTGAACAATGTTTTTAAAGGATGACATACATCTTGTGAAATTTTTTCATCTACTAGGAAAACAACTTTTTGGCAGCACAGCAACAAGAACGTTTCACTCAACAAACACCTTCGTTTTTGCAAAAATTCTGAAATATGATTTTTTAAGTTTGCTCCAAACAATCTTTCACAGTAGAGGTTTGATGCAGATCGCAATTTGTTTGTTGTTCAAGGTTGCAATCAACGCCGTCAGTTTTAGTTTCAATCAGAAAGTAAATTTCAACTTGGTACATTTGTAATCAGGATCATTAATAACTGATTTATTGATGAACTAATTCTAATTCCATATTTTGTTTGTTTTTAATATCATTTTTTAAAGCAGCAGATTCAGAAACACAGTTTAATATTTTGCCGCAGATGATAAGGGTTTTAACGGTGGGGTTGTCGGAGAGTTATGAGAAAGTTGAAAAAATAAGGCTGCGTACAAATACATGAAAATGAATAACTAATTGTGAAAAACAATTCTTATTTGTAAACAAATTAACTCTTCATGATAGTAGAGCTGTGGTACATCTATTTTGATATGGCCAAGCTGTTCGTCAAGTTAGGCAAAAGTCTCGTGTTTCTTAATATGATTTAAATTACTTTTTGTGGATCATGTAAATGTTGCCACTGTATTTTTGTTTTGGTTTGAACTTTAGAGACGTGCTTTTCAAGCTTGAATCCACGCCGAGCCTGTCCAGCACAAAGCTTGGAAACACTTCGCTGCAGACGAGTATTAGCTCATCCGCTTACAGGACGTTTATAAAACGCTCTTCGTCTCGAGACTTTGCATAGGTTATTGTTTATGAAGTTTTGCATGCAAAGACTTCCTTAATAAAACGGTTTAAAAAATGATTGTTCAAAATTTAGCCGTTCAAAGAGGTCAGTGGCTAAGCTTTCTTTGTTTTTATGTTGTTTGCGAGATGGAGAAAACAATTTGCCCTCTACCCCGTTTAAAATTTATACTGAATTCAATAAAAAATG
>JGI24159J19872_10001551_pt1 | contig 25592 bp, 16 predicted proteins | sample Ectturendosymbi4_FD_19872 | JGI IMG/M metagenome (IMG submission 19872)
AGTTGAAAGGTACGAGCTGAAAAATAGATTTAGATGATTTCGTTGATGAATTTGACAGTCGACATGATAGTCGAAGGATTAAGTTCTAGGCCGTAGCAACATTGAGGCAAACGAGGCACTTGCCTCGGTAAACTTCCTGTAATGCCGCCAGAAAACATTTTTGTTACGCTAAACCAATCATATTTTATTGCGTGGCTGTTTTGAAGAGAGCAGCATTACGCTAAATCAAATCATATTTTATTGCATGGCTGTTTTAAAAAGAGCAGCATTGCAGCTACACTGTGTTGCAGCCCCCAACTTAGATTAAATAAGGGCAGGATGTAATGTCTGCATAAACTACATTTAAGAAACAAGCTGTATTAGACACCACAAACGAAAGATCGAAATTCACTTATCCTCATAGAAAAACAGTGCAAAGTGAGCTCAGTGGGCAATCTCTGTTGTAGCTGGTTGATTTCCTGTTAGTTTATTGCCCGAACTAACATCTTTCTCTTGTGCTTGCCTCAGTAGTTCAAGGCGATGCAGATGAGTGTAACAAGTGACCAATTGTCAGTTGAAATTAGCAGAGTTGTACTCGAGACCGAGACAGGCACGCAGCCACGGGGGCAGTGTCCCCAAATTTTGATGTGCCCCCCAAAAAAATTGTTTTTAGACATATAACAAAGACTAAAATCTTGCCCGCCTAAAAATGTATTTTGTTCCCCCAATCCTAAAGACCTGTCCACGGGCCTGGACCGACACTTGAAAATTTGTGGATTATTTCTACAAATTGTCCAAGAAACGCCATGGCCACTTCAAAGTTGAAATTTTTTCGTATTTCTGGTCTTTTTCTTACCTGCTTTGGTTGTTTTTTCTCTGCAAGTGTAGCAGACAAAAACACGTTAAACTACAGATATTTTACCAAGCCATATCGTTGCAGCATTGGAACTCCCAAGGCAATAGGCTTGTGACCGAGACCTCCTGTAGCCTTTGAGACTGAGACTCGCAAAAATGGTTCTCAAGACCGAGACCAAGTCTCGAGACCCCATCACTGTAACTTCGAATAAATGAGAAGACAATGACAAGGGAATTGATCAATATAAACAAAGAATGTCACTACGTCACATAGGATTGGTGAAAGACCATGGCGGTCTTTTGCAATTCTAAGTTGTATCTAAGTCGGAGTCTACTTGCTTTGTAGCCCTAACCGGCTTCCGCTTGTGTCCACCCACTTTGAAAAAGCTGCTCCATCGCTGATCCCGAGAGCTGCAAAACGATCTTGGGAAACGCCACTAACTGCTGTTGTTTCTCTTGCTAATATGAAGATCTAACCCTTAAAAGTTGCATTAATATGTGTAGAACATGAACACCGGGATCAGCCCATTTGCATGCTGGCAGAACGCGCGTCTCTTTAAAGTAACGTGCCGGGCTCGACTCAGACGAATTTTGAAAGGTAGTTGCTGAATCCCATGCTTGTGAGTCCCGCAGACGAAAGCGTCGGGTCTTTACTGCCAGTAACTCCAAACAACTCGCAAACTGGCTCTTTGTAGTGTACAAGAAACAACGATCCGCATCAAGGAACTTTTCGTCACCCACCCTAATATCACGGACGTGGTTTTTTTCTCAGTATGTTGCCTCTTGGAGGAATAAATGTATGCGTATGTGCAGTGATGGTTCGCTTCACGTCATTTTACTAAATTTTGTTGAATCTTCATAGAAGCAAACAAATTATAGCTGAAGAATATTTACATGCATGCATAACGTTTGTTTCGCGAAAAAGCAACTTCACAATCTTCCATTCAAACACAAGTCTCATCTTGCTGCTGAATATCAGTCTAGTAATTAGACTGCATTTCGAAATTTGCTTCCCTCTACTGCTGACCGAAAACATTCGATTTCGTGCGTGTTGTTTCATAGTTGTAATTCAAAATATAGCTATAGGTAGAGAAAATGAAGTGTGTTCTCAGTGTACTGTTGAGGGTGGCTCATCAGCAGTTACATTCACGTTTTCAGTAATATCTGCGAAGCACGTGCTGCATCTTATATTAGCTGAAGTCACTGCCAGTGAAGGATGCAGTGGTTTCACTAAAACTTTTATTGCGATGTATGAAACGCTTGGCAAGAAGCACATAAATCTGCAACAAAGAACGGGAAAGGCAAAAAGGTCGAAGTACTGCAGAGTTACTACCAAAACTAAGCTTGGAAACGTACACTGGTATTACACAGGTTAATAACATCAAGCTCTTGACAAGCAGTATCAAGTTTTGGAACCATGGCACAAAATGCAATCGTTTAACAACTGAAAATAATGCAACATGCGAGAGTGCTGAAAGCGCAATAAAACCAGCTTGCATCTTCGAAAAGGCATAACGTGAAACAACACGATTGTACTAACCGACCTCAACTTCAGACATGCAATGGTTAATTTCATGCTGAGTTTTGAAATGTACCGTAGAACATGATCAACAGGCCTAGAAAAGCCAGTATTTCCAGTTTGAAACCAACAAACACACTACTTCGTCGTAAGCTATGAAATGCAATCATATCCACAAGAACCACTTTAAAAGCTAAAGGGGCAGCGTAACGAAGTGCATCATACACAAACATCAAATAGACATCTACAGAGACATCAAAGTAAACAACAGCCAATGTGTAAGAAACAACAAACTGGGACAGTCATGCCTTGCGGTTGTGTCTGAATCGAAAGGTTAAACGTTCAATCCACAGCCACTGATTAAATTGTATTAGCGCTTTCAGCACGAACGTACACTTCAATCTCATCGGCAAGAAGCCAATGTCAGGCTTCGACATGCCGCAAATTGCCTCCACTCGTTGTGTCAAGCCCACTTGACCGTAATGCTGTTTTTCTTGATGCTTACGTTTCAAATTGTTCTGTCATTTCAGATTACATCGACACAAATGTTCGTACGTCAGAGGAAATGTTAAAAAGTAAACTTTTGCGAGGCGGCTTAATCAAGCCTATATTCTATTGGCAACATCACTAGCCGCTCAACGATACACATCGTGATCAACCAGAGCGAATGGTGTTTTCACCAAACGCTACTGTCGCCAACATGCACCAACGTACAACCCTTGTTTGGCAAATCAGTCTGTATCAACGTGGGAACAGTAATTGCATTTGCGCAACAAACGGTTCAGATTTACCCTTCGGTTTGGACATCAATAAAACAAGAATAAAATCTTCCGCGAAACTCCTGGCAGTCGATTAAAACGCTGTACGGTCTTTGAAAGAAAACATCACTATTTACAATTTTAAAAAAAGAAAGATACGCTTGAAAAAGTCCACACAGAAAACAAAATGTCTTCATGAAGCTAACTTTACTAACAAAGAACTGCATTGAAAGGATGACATACCTTTGCAGAGGCATTAAAATCTACGCCTCAGATATCGATTAAGTCGTAGTTTCCTCCATGCTAGATTCGATAGGGGTTCTTGAGCTGCTGTCGTTGAAGATTTCGGTGTAACTTTTTCCTTCTTCCAACTGTTCGATCAAAGACTCTTTTACAGGGTTTATACTGACCGGTGAAGGGAACTGAAAAGAAAGCGGCCGCGGGTAGGTCGGTTCGCCCGAGCTGGCGTCATCGTCTCCGGCGCCGCCCTTGTATACATTGCTGGTAGGCAGCGTCAAGTCTTTCCGACTCTGTCGAGGCTGAGCGGCGTAATCGATGCTGTTGTTGTAGGAGCATGGAGGAGTTTGTTGCATGTTGCCATGCCAACGTGAAGACGAGGACGGACCGGGCTGCGCAGGAATCTGCCTGAATGCCTTGTCCAGGTCAAGACCGTACGGGTTCGTCTTGGACACGCGACTGCCGGGAGCCATGGGGTACTGCGAGGCGCTGTAGCCGCCGCCAGGCGGGTTGTACGGACCGGGGTTGTAAAGGTCTACGTTGTTCGGCGTTCCTTCACTGGAGATCGTGCTGGCGTACTCGTGCGTGGTCTGGTGATAGCCGGGCGCGTAGCACGCAGGACGGATTGGTGGCTGGTGCGTTGGAGGAATGCTGTAAGTGTCGCTGTAGGTCGTCGGTTCGGACGACATTCCGGCGCTGTCCGACTCGTCGCCAGATGAGGGGCGGACGCTCATGCGAACGAAGCACTCCTGCATTTTTGCTTGCGCTGGGGAATCCACGTTGTCTAGCGTCTGTTGAAAGAAAAGAACTAACGGAGAGGCTGCACTGGTTCGGTCGTAAAGCGCTAAAGTAAAACGTTGGCATTCACGTCGCGAGTGCGAGATTTAACACATTTTCGCCTGCGAGTCAGCAGCGCATGACGACGATGAAAGCAACTGTTGCAGATATTTTTAAAGGAGGGTTATCATTGGGAGTGCACCTCACGATCATCCAGCATTGATCAGTCTTCTTCCAATCCTGTCTCGGTGCAACAAGCGATTCGTTTCAATAACAGGCAAACAGCACTTGTTGGAACGTCAACGAACAAACCCTAACATTAGTCAACAAAAGCGTTGTTTGTTGCGGTTAGCAAGCTATGCCCGCTCGTTTTTGTTTCACCGACGGTGCACAACAGGAATCATTTTCTGAATGGTCGTGTGTGAATGAAACGCTGATTGAAAAATGCTTGAACTATTTATTTTTTTGATTGTCGCGATTTGCAATATCTATGGTCCGTTAAGAAAACCTGTCGCGACACATACTAAAGTACGAAAACCAAAGGAGTTCACCATCTTTACAGTGCTGGTAGACACATTGCCTAGAAACAACAAACGTTTCTTTTTCATTTAGACAACCACATACATTACACATTGTCCGAAGTTTTCAAAATCTATCATCTTCCTCCTGAAACATACTTTATTTTCAATACCAAAGCAAGTAAAAAAACGAGACCGTAGGAACTGATTTCTTGCAATGATTGACTTACCAAGGAGGGTATGAAACGAGAAATAAAACTTGGGCCTAGGGTTGCAAAGATCGGAATAACCATTACCAAACCTTGGTATTGTTGCGATCGGAAAATCCCGAGCGGCATGTGCGCAAAGCTTCAAAGCTTCACACTGTGGCAGCAAGCAACAATAGAGGTCATGCGCCGCAATCACTCTTATTGCTTGTTCGCGACACATGTATGTGGTGTTGTTCTTCGCGCACGATTTCATCACGAACGTGATGTCAACGCAACGCCAACACAGTCAACGCAACGCCAACGGAGAGGTTGCAACAGTATCAACAAAACTCGACCTTTTACAGCGTGAAAACCGTTAGTTGCGCATTTGCTTTTACGTAAAAATCACACCTTGTAAATGTCGTATGTTTTAACCGCAGGGTGGTTATACGTACAGCCAAGCGTAGCCTGACAAAAAATGAGGGCAAGAATTGTCTACTCGAATAAAGTAATTGACTTCATACGTTCATGACAATTTTTGTTAAACAGTTCAAGAACTGAAGTCTAAGATTTCAGGGGAGCAACCGCGCCTTCGCCCCCTCCTGCTTACGACCCTGCGTGCAGTATGAACCATTATGGCATCCCTGCTTTCTGCAAAATAGATTTATTCGGTTTTCTCGATATCTGAACCTTTTAACAAATCATAAGTTGAAAAAACGGAAAGTGTCTGAACTATCTTTGCATGCGAATAGCGCGTTTTCAAGGGAATATAAAGGTCAGAGTCAGTGGCAGATTAAGGGGGGTTCTGACTGGGCTACAGCCAGGGTCCCCCAATTCCTAAGTCGGAAAAAAGTGCAATATGTAAACAATAAACAATACGCTGTGAAAGATACCATCGCCAACTGGAACTAATAAGTAGGCGCTCGGTGCTCAGTCATTGAAATTGTTTCGTTGACATAAAAGTAGCTGTTTCCTTGGCGTGTGATCTCGCCGACACTCACTAACAAGTTAGTGCTCCAACGTCTAAAAAATTAAGGTATTCCATCCGCTTGTCTTATTTTGGTTTCCGATGCGCATGCGGTGCCCACGTCATTTGAACCTGCAGACAGGCCCGAATGAAGTTGTGAACTTGTTATGTGGTGTCATGTCTCTCAGCAATGGTGAAAGTAATTAGGTTTTATTAGAACAGATTCCCAAGCTGGGTACATGCATCCCATTTGCCTGTCCGAAGGGGTACATTTGAGGTTAGCAATAGAAGCGAAATGTATATTTACATATGATTTATTTCCAATTATTTATACATACAGTATATCCGCGAATATTATTCTCAAAAGCCGTTATATGCCTATTGTTAAATATATCTATGATTAATCATGCTAAAATGTTTTGTCATAAGAAATTTTAGGGGTACACATTCATCTGCCGAAATGCTGAAGGGGTACATGCTAATTTGTCGCAATGCTGAAAGGGTACAAGGTCAGAGATGAGTTGCGAACCCCTGTATGAGAATAACAAATCATGGTGTTATAAGGACTACCAGAGCTGGTATATATGGCACGTACATGTCCTCGTGTTTCGTGTACCGGTATTTGTGTGTTCTTTGTTACTGCGATGTATGTTTTAAGTTTAGCGCGTTGCGTGTGGGAGTGAAGACCTTGTCAACTGGTTGTTTAATACCAATTCTGGTACTGTTTACTTCCAAGATGCAAGTTTGGACATTTTGTACATACTACTTTTATGTGAATCGCCATTGTTTGGTACAATTCTTGATAACTGACTTAAAACAGAATAATCGCAATAATCAAAACAAAAGTCGGCAGATATCGAGTTACGTAAAACTTTAACTGATAACAAGATTTAAACCGTATCAACCACGTCTTAGTTCTGTTTACATTTCGTTCAAGTAACTCTGAGCTTGCTCACGCTAAACCAGTGTTTCCCAACCTTTTTAGGTTTGCGGCACCCTGTTGTTTGACTCTACTGTAGCTTTTAAGTTACTTACCAAATACATCATGGCTAAGGTTAAATAGCCAAATTCTTTAAAAGTTTGAAGCATACGGAATGAATTTGCTTGAGTTAACGTCAACACCAAAAGTTGAATTATTTTGCAGTTTTCAAACGCAGGAAGTTGATAAGCGAAAATAAAGTTAAAATTTGTAAATTTTAAAGTCCAAATTTCAAGTTTTCAGGTCAAAAGATCGGTTGCCCTATAATTTTCGTGAGAGAACCGCAATGCTTGACTCCCAACCAAACCAGTCACAATCTCAGTGGTCTTGGGTATTTGGTGCAGTGAAGCGTTTCACAGAACCACGTTACAGTAGTTTGACTGATGCGTGACCAGTCCGATATGTGTTCTATAACCTTTGTTACGAACTGTGGAGTCGAACGTGCATCAAATGCTTTGATTCCAGAGTAACAAATATTGATTTTTTGGAATCAATTAAACATTTGAGAATGTTTTAACCTGCAGAAATCGCCCCCAAATCTCGTTAATCACAAAATCGCCCCACAACGCATTAAAGCGCCCCCAAAGGGGCGATTTCACCCACGTTGAAGACCACTGGGTTAAATTTTGGTTAGGTTAGTGTTATTTTGGTCGGGTATCTGGTGTGGAAAGCTGCTTTTTCTGAAAGTAATTTTTAAAGAGAATTGTATCTACCTCAGATATGTCATTTGGATATATATATATATACAGTGGAACTCCGATAATACGACTACCCACTGGACGGCACTCATGGTCGCGTACACAATTGCATTCCTAAAGGTTTCAAGTATTATCGCGATCACTTCACTTCTAAACTTTTTTTCCTTGATTGAAAGTTATTTAGATGTCTTACGTGCTGCCATAGCCTATCGTTACTGTACTATAAAATCACACAACGGAAAAAGTCGATGTCGGCAGTATATGTTCCGCAAGAGTTCACAGTATGGGTTTGTTACGTCACATTGGCACTAACTACGCTTGCACGCAAGCCTACATCCCTGTATCCACGATGCTTCAGGACAACGTGATGGAGCTTAGCAAATTGCTGCTGACAGTTTACCAGTTTTCCAGCGTAAGGAAACCGATAGAATATGTGGTCGTGTTTACGCGGTGTTCGAATAGCAGTTTTGTAGCAACTGGACTGTGGTCGCTGTCTGGATACTGGGGTGGTCGCGATAGTGAAACAAAAGGTAATGCATTAGCATAGGGAAGGCCGCGTTAAAGCGGTCGGCGGTCGTGATCGCGAGGTGGTCGTCCACAGAGTGCCATCAGGTCCTCAGAGAGAAATGTTACCTGGGGTACGAAGACCAACTCCGGCCCCCCTTATTTTCTTGGACCCTCGTCGAAACTTGTATAGCTTGTTTGTATAGCAATCAGAATCAGCTGTCATGCTAAGATTTACATATAAATTATTGGTTATACTGGCAGCTGACTTACACTAATAATAATAGGCTTGATTACAGAAAAAAACTGATCATACGTACTTAAACTTTGCCGGGCCCGGGTTACAATGTGTTGGACCTCTCGGAGGCCGCGGGTGCCACTGTATATATTCAAAAAATTCCACCGGTCTTTTGTGAACATTTATCGATATGGTTTCAAGTTTCCAGCAAGAAATCGAGACTTAAAATCAATGAGTTTCGTACATATTGTGACGTCCGTATTAGTTGACGATTCGTTTTTTTGTTGCTCTAGTAATACAAATACTTCAGTTCGTTCATTTACTTTTTCCCCATTAACGACAGTTTCATATATATAGAAAGGGGCCTTTTCTACGTTTCAGCCGGGGGCCCCACACAACCTTAATCCGCCCCTGGTCAGAGTTTTCCAGTGAGAAAGGCGGTAGCTACAGTTTCGGAAAGAGAACACGTTTAAGCTGTAGCTTGCACAGGTTTAGTCGCACGTAGCTTATCCTTAAGAAAACTGAAACTTATCTTTTGCAGCCGTAAAAATGAGGGAAGGAATTGATTAACTAGATAACAAAGATAATCATGACAAAAATATTGCCCCACGCAGTTTCTATGCTTTTACCAACTTTCAAAAACCCCACGAAAACAATAAAAACCAGCAGAATATATTACTTTGTGCTTCAACTTTAAGGTACTATATTTTCCATGGCACGGGTCTAGTAAAGCTAAAAATGCAAAAACAATCAAATTCTTATTCGACTCGCTGTCTTCTCTTGAGTTGAGAGCTAAAAATGTTTTCAGTCACAAACTGCGAAGTTTAAGGTTAAAACTTCGAAGAAACAGTTGAAGCCCCTGGACCCATCTCTGTTAGCGTTTATGCTTCCAGCAACCGCTAATGAAGACTAGGCGGAGAGTGACGAAATGTCACTGCGCTAAAATGGTGCAGATCGCAGGCAACATTAGTTTCGTTACCGGTTTATGTTTTATAAATCCAAAGTAAAAGTTTGCGGTGGTACCTGAAGGAACGTCATGTCACTCAAAAAAGACCCCGAAACTGCAAAGGCGACGAACATTTTTCTGCCAGTGTTACGTGAACAGGGGTGTAATGAGGTCAGATGGCGCCCGGGGCAAGAAGCAAGTTTGGCGCCCCCATGCTCGAATCTGAGATCTTTCGGAAGCAAATGTACTGTATTGACGAAAGTGCTTGTGACATTGTTGGGACTTTTCCGCGCCCACGCAGTGATTTGGCGCCCGGGAAATTGTGCTTCCCTTTCCCCCTCGTTGCGCCCCTGTACGTGAACACCAGTGACGATGAAACAGAAATGAGTTATTATCAAAGGTAACTCATCTGTTGAAAAGCACCAAGAAATCATGTAAAACACCCACCATGTCTGGGCGAAGCGAATGGTGATCAATGGACTCCACTGGGCGCCTGTTAGTTCCTTTTCGCAAGTCATCGCCGCAGCCTGAGCGCAGAAAAGCAGCTTGACACGATCGAACACAGAAAAGCACGTTTCATGTTACGGTCGTGGTGAATATAATCGCTAAGCCAACCCTTTACTTTTGACCAAGCTTAAAATAAAGTGAAACGCGAGTTATTCCATCAAAAGGGTTCCTTCATCAGCAAATAAATCAACACTATGATGCTAAACATAATATATACTGAAAAAGGTCTAAGAGGCTATCCTTCGATCTGATTTGATACAGGCTGTAAAGATGTTTCTGCAGTTCTACGAGCACCACATTTATATGTTATGCATAACAAACCGCACCAATGGGACAAGGTTTCGGTTTGTCCACAACCACAAGATTTCTGCTCCTTCGACTTCCCTTCGCCAGCGCCTGATCGATATCTTCTAATTCGGCGAGGGTGTCCGCCATCTTCGGTCGCTTATTGCGCTTCTCGTGACAGCACTTCAGGGCAAGGCGGACGTATCTAAGAGCGAGACCGCGATCGAGCCACTTGATCTGCACCCACATCAACATCAACAGATTAGGAAGGGTAAAAATTACCCAGTTACGATTCTTCCGATTACCGCGGATACCGACTGACCGGTTGTTTTTTTTATCAAAGACCAACCCACACCATTTCGCAACAACGCAACTTCACTAAAGCCACCAAGACTTAATAGTGTTTCGTAGGTTCAAAGAATTTCTGCGACATTTAAGAACTAACACAAATTCCGAAACTTTCACAACCGGTTTCATAAACATATAAAGTTAGAATCATCCACGCATGCTGCCGAGTGCTGAGATCTTCATTGGGACATTTGCTAATTGGCTTTAATGCACGAACAGCATTGGTATTGAAAGTTGATAAATTTGATGACATACAGTCTAAAAACAATTACCATCTCGTCAGTGTTTGCAACCGTGACAAGAGAAAAACAGTGGGCGAGGTGTTGTTGTTAGCAACAGTATCAGCTGAAGTGCCACGGAAGTAATTGCTAACCGAAAAGTTCAATCTTTCACAAAACTGTCACTTGAGACAAATTCTTGTCCGACCATTTCAACACAACAAAACATTTATATCAGAACTGACATCTGTCCGAAAAGCAATTGTCTTAAGCACCTGGTCACGTAGGTATGTGACCTGCAAGGGCTGTAGTTGGTGCTAAATTGTAGCATTCCCTATACCTACGTCACTCCTTTGAAAGTCGGACACTGTGTGGGGTGTTGTAACTCTATTCATATGCGCTCAGATTGTTATTGGTCGGTTGAGCTGTGTTCAGCTGCTTGCACCTGACGTATATTATGTGAGTAGGGATGTGCAGGGTAGGTTGCAAGTGGTTAAAGTCTATGTAAAAGCAATGTACTTTTGCAAGAAACGCTCCGCTTACTGCCAGCATGGCTTGAATATCAAAATCACAAGACATTGGTCAGACAGCTGCGAGAAAAAAATTCGACAGCATTTACGGAGCAGAAAAAACGGCAAACGTGCTAAATTTCGCCGAGTTACTGCTAAAGTTCGAGCAGAACCCCGACTTCCACGGGACGAGATATGTGGATTGTTGCGCGTCCGCGGTCTCGATTCTTAATTTTCAGCAACTTCCGAGGTGGCAGTTGTTATAACTGAATTTGAAATTCAGTGACAATTGTCCGTTACAACTGTTCCACATGGCGACTCTTGCGCGACTGAGAAGATGCAAGGGCGATAAAGTGTCCTTTTTGTTTCGGTCTGCCACACGATAAACCCACTATGTCTCAATTGAGAGTTGCCACTGTTAAAAGTAGGCCAAACCATTTAAGGGTGAATAACTTGGTTCTAAAACAAGGATTAAAATTAATTTTTTAAATAAAAAATGAATATGACTAAAAACGTTACTTCTGCATGAACTCACCAACCACCAGCGTCTCGTCGTTTTGTACAAAAGCCTTTGTAAAAGAAACCCATGAGCATGCCGCGCAACAGCACAACGATTGACTAAAGATTGACTGCACTTATTCATAAACCTTGTGAAATTTTGGCCCGAATCTGAATGTTAACTTCTGCTGTACACAAACTTGCATTTCGTGTTAATTTGTCTTTAGTTGTGTGAAAAGATCTGAGGACAGAAATTTAATGCAAGCGTTGGTCAATACGCGTCTGCGGACTCCGTTGAATTCACGAGGAAGTGTTGGTGAGTCCGCGGACCCTTGGCTGATATAAGTGAATGCACGTGACGTAATATCAAGACATTTTCCATTCACTTCACCAAAGTGACTCGCAGTCGGCTGCTTTCGCAGGCAGAATTAGTTAGTTCATAGAAAAGTATGAGAATCGCTGACTTTAAAGCACCTGCCAAAGCTTTGCTCAAGTCGATGAAATGAGCAATAAAAGTAATTGCGACGAGACTAAGATGCGCACCTGCGAGTCTTGCAATTGATACAGTTTCTCTTCTGCGGCCGCTTCACCGATTTTCTCCGCTTCGCTTGCAACATCATCCATGTAGTCTCTCTGTCAAAATAAAGTACGGCACACGATCAGTGGAGGTTCCACCTGGCGCTTGTCCGTCGCTCTAATACGTTTTGCGTCCGGGACTTGCTTGATTAAACACAGGTACTTACCAATAACGTTTTCTCTTTAGACCTGTCGTACGCTCTTCGTCCTGTGTAAAGTTCAAGAAGCACGACACCGAACGCGTACGTGTCGACCTGCGAGGTAATTTCAATTGTATCCGAATCGAAAACAACAAGACAATGAAATGACGCCCTATCCAATCGTTATTCATCTCTTTGTCGAGAACTAGAAAACTAGGGATCGCACCAACTACAGCCCTTGTTGGTGTCTTCATGTATTCGGTACGTCACGGCGTGGAGGGTGAACTTTTCCTTCTTGTGTTTATTCGACGGCTGTGCTAAGTCACTGTTAGTGGTAGCTGTTTTTTTTCGCTGAGGCATTTCGGTCATTTGTCCCGTAACTGTATTTAAAACTCGCTGTATGAGTATTCACTATCACACCGTTTCGGACATTATGGGCTAATTTTTTCGGTCATTCAAAAAACAAACCGGTCTATGACCGAAAAAAACTCTTGAAACTCTTGACTGACTGGCAGTCGCGCCTGATAAGCTCTGTCAATGATTACTTATGATTGATAACGAAGTAGCGTACCTGTTGTTGCATTTCTATCAGGGCTGTCGTGATTTAAACAGATCCATGCTTTTGAGAGCATCAACATCTGTTGCTCACTATCTTAGTCGTAGCCAGAGGGGCAAGACCCCACCAACATTTCTAGCATATCTTGTCGTTTTGTGCTTTGTGAGGCGGTGTCCCAAACAAAATACTGTTGCTCGCTTGAAGTCAAGTATTTGGCCCCCAAAATTTTGAGCTGGCTGCGCCACTGCTCACTGTCACTGCCCGCGGGCGAATTGACTGATGTTGATCTGCAGTGAACGCCGATGACCTTCAAGTGCGCCTTTCAAATTCTCTCCCTTTCATCATACGAACGAACCTGAACGGAGAGCTTCTTGGTCGTAATGTATTCATTCGCGAGGTAACCAAGGGTCCCCGGGGTGTGTTCGTTCCTCAGCTGGATGTAACTTCCTGTTGACGCGTTACGTGGCATTTCTCTGGCCAGGCCAAAGTCTCCAAGTTTCGCGGTGAAACTTTCGTCCAGAAGTATGTTGGCACTGCGGTGGAAGAGCATGTTGCTTAATCCAGCGATTACGGTCGCACTAAAAACGACAACGCAGCGATGCTGTCGAAGTCGCAATTACGATTTGTTTATGTCATCTCAAGTTAACCAACCGAATTCGCGACAACCGGTTCTTTGGTATCCGTCATAAGCTACACAACACCTTTGTTGGCAACGGTTTAAAAACAATCTTTGCAAACTCCTCGTGAAAATCTTTTACGATTTTCAACGCGAGCTATTGACAATCGCGCTATGCTGATTTGCACTCTGCAGAACACAGCTTTACGTTTTAATGTCACCATGAATCAAAGGCTTCTTGTTGTTCGTGTGAAGGAACTGAAGGCCACGGGCAGCACCACAAGAGACTTTAATTCGCTTATCCCACTCCATGGGCAGTGAGCCATTCTAAGAAAAAACAAACAGAATTGCCACTTGCCTCAGAAAACCACCCGCCAAAGCAGCTGGACACCTCTTCAATATCGACTAAATGTATCAACTAACTTCTACCATGTGACGCATTGTGTACTGCAAAAATATTTCTGCACCATCTTTTAACTAATATGATACGGATCTTACGTCTGAGACAAACACGTAAATAAAAGAAGTAACTTGTACGCGTTATTGACGGATGAGACGGGAATATTTTGAGGTATTAGCAAGTTTTTATCGGAGTCAAGAAACTTACAAGCTAGACTATAACAAACACAAAAATTTAAGGTGACATTAACGAATTGCAACGCGTCAATATCTCAACCTACAACAAATAATACTTGTGCTTTAGCAGGGCTTTTTTTAAGGCGTTTTAGGGACCCGATTCAGGTCCCAAGAATTTCAAATCGGGTCCTTAGAATCAGAGAAAATTATCATCGGGTCCCTAAAATCAGAGAAAATCGGGTCCCTAGAATCAGAGAAATCGGGTCCCTACAGATCCATACCGGATACCTCACATTTTCCTTTAAAAAACCCTGGCTTTAGATAAAGGCTTACCAACGCGTCGGTCACTGCGACATTCGCCAAAGTTCCGCTGGCCAGCATAATAAAGCTGATGAAGTAATTATTATTGCCGTCTACTTCAAACAACTTCTACTTCTTGTGCTTTCGATAGCGTTTACAGAGTTTATTACGCTAATACTTACTAAGCACTGCAGTCGATCTTGCAACGAGCCATTCTCCATGTAATCATATATGAGACAAGGATCAGGTCCGTCTAATGACCACCCATACAGAGCAATAACATTCGGATGACGATATTCTGCCAGGTAATTAAGTTCATTGCGCAAATCGTCGTGCTGTCGGTGAGTTTCAATAATCGATGTGGTGAGAGGATTTTCCTTGTCCTGCACAGATATACCTTCAAACTTTAATTCTTGTGCGCTCTGCCCATTTTTCAAAACAGAAATAGTCTCTAGAAGTGCAACGAAGTGACAAACCTTGATACGCTTGTTTAGCAGATGTATTTTTGAACAGAGTTGTCATACCTGAACATGGCAGTGCATGTTCAATTCAATACTACTCGAAAATGATTACAGTGTGTTCCAAAAATTTTGTCAATCTATGCAATCTATTAACTTGACAAACTTTTTTCCAAATGATCTCAATTTTCGACAATGTACATATAATCAACTGAAAATGTTATGTTGTATGTTTCAGGTGTAATCTTTTTAGACATAGAAATGGCATTCATTTCAATAGCAAAGACGTTTTGTGTGTTCAAGCATACTCGAACACAGTAAAACAAGACTGTACACTTGTACAGCATGCATTGTTAACGGAATTCCATGAAAAAGAATTAGGTGCAGTACAGATTGGGAAAATGCACAAACGGTTTATATTAGCAACGGGTATTCTTGTCGGCCTGACGATCTGTACAACCATGAAGAAATAGTCGTGAAAATTCTGGGGGCATTTGTGCAAAGCTCCAGGAAGTCCGTAAGTAGAGCTAGACTGGAAACGCACACTCATGAAATCGTTTTATATCCCGTACGTTTGAACTCTTCAATGTACTTTTTCTGAATAAATCCTGTTCTACTATCAACATGCCTGTTTAGTTTCATACGTCCAGAGTTAGCAGTTTCTCAAATATACAGAGTACACCTCAAATGATGACGAACTTTTTGGAACACTCTGTACACTAACTGCAACGGCGCGGCGTGAATAAACAAAGTATTTCCTCGTTTGCGCAGCGTCCAGCGAGGGCAACTGATCTCCGCTCGACGCTGATACTGTACAACTTAGATATCGTGTCAAAACTTGATACACGTCACAAGCTGCCTTGCTTACCGCCGTTCGATGTAAGCATGCTTCAATTTAAAAGCACAGCTGAAGGTACTTTGCAAAAACACGCATGAAGCAGAAGGGTGCTGCTATTTTCAGGACGTGTCAGAAAAAAAGTGAAACAATCAATCCAAACCAAAAAGTACTTGTTTTCTGTTACATTTATACGCGACGAACATTTTATTTCGACCACCCCTGCTAACAACCAACAGGTTCCCTTGAATTAAAAAAGGTAAACTTTGTTTCACAAATAAAATTAAACGTGTGCACTCCAGCTATCTCTTTGCAACCAAATCCTGTTAGCGAGTATCCAAAGGTGATGAAAGGCACGTTGCATTTTTCAAACCTGAAAATGAAACAAAAAAACAGACAAAGCTTGCTTGTGGGACTCCAATTACACTGTTCCAAAACCGTTCTTATTAACGAGCTAACGGCAAGCAGAAGTGTCAACGAATCATGACAGCTCATAACTCGATGCACTAAGTAAGGATACTACAGACACGAACATCCAAAGTGACGTACGATTTTCAAAACCTTGCAGGCGAACATCGTGTTGTTTAAAATGACTTTGTACACTTTTCCAAAAGCGCCTGCGCCAAGCTCCATAGAATAGTCAAAGCCTTTGGTACCGACTTTAATTTCTTCATACGAAAAATGTTTCGTGTTAAGGCCATGCCATTCTGAAAAAGAAACACCCGACAAACCGTGAATTCAAAACTACCAACAGAGATCAAAGTGACAGTTAAAGTAAATAGTGAAATCAAGTATACATTGTATCGTTTGTATGCCTGCCTCTAACTGTGCAACACAGAGGTTTCGGTTTTAATTTTAGCATATGCTTTAGATCATGAGCTTTGATAGTGATACATAGCTGTAATTGCGTTAAGCATATATCCAATTTTCATTGTTTATCCACGTTGTGTATAAGCACATAAACGATAACAGGCGCGACAGCTTTGGAAGCAAGAATTTTTGTCTTGTCCCCAGTGATCAACTCACATCGCAATGTGCATTTCATGACATTTATTTTGTAAGTTAATTAAAATGAACTGTACCATTTATGAATGGATAACACTTGATCTACATTTGTTTGCTTTCATGTCAGCTTACATAAAGAATTTTGCGTCGTTTTGTGACTTCGTTTGATTCTGCTCAACAGTCATTGTGGCTGGGTACGTGAACGTTTGTCTTTGCTTTGCTTCAAAATAAGTGAAAAACCTCCTTACAATTTTTGCATTATATCCGCAGGCTTACATGATAAATTTCTAATGCTCTTAGAGCGAATTTAGCCTTTTTTATTGAAACCAGATGCCAAAGCAGATTTTTGAAAAACCAATTCTCAACAAATTACGGACACTTGACCTCAGTTTCCAAGTTTTAGTCAAAGAGCGCCAGTGCATTGTGCTAGCTCGAAAGTAAATTCAACTCCGTACACCAGGTCTAAACATTAGGGTTGATTGATGAGCGGTGTTGTATTGTTGATCGCGATTTTTTAAACACGATTTGATATTCAGCTTGTGACAAAAACTTTTCACTGTATTGAATTTTGTACGTTGGGGGCGCGACTTTTTCAATGTCACTCTTTCAAAGTGACAGACGTTTGTGAGTCTTAATTACACCAGTATTATGCAACAGCAATACATCCACTACTTTCGGCAAATGCAATGGGTTTTCACTGCCTGCACGACTACATGTTGCAGCCAGGGCATGAAAATGAGTACAGTTTGTGATCGTTGAAACGTACGTGACTTAATCTTTTTTTGAACCAACTTTCTTTTGCTTACATCATGTCACAGCAAACAAAAACATTTTGGCATAACTGCTCCTAAAAATAAACATATAGCTATCTTTATTTGACACCACCAAATTGTTTGGAAACAATGGAAGCAAGCACATTTACCACCCGAGTTTCCTTTGTTGTTCTTTTTCTCGGCAACGTGATCAAAATGCGAAGGAGTTGACCTGCAAATGTTGTTTCATTTTATATGTGAAGTAAGGCGGCCGGCGAAAGTTTAGAGCAGAGCTACAAAGAACACTGCGGTCAACACCACAAATTTATTACAAAGGGCTTTTGCACACTCTTTTTTCTCAAAATTACAGGTCTGGGTACTGAAGATTTCCGGAGCAATAGTAAGCGGTTCATCGAAATCAGTGTTGAGAGTTTGAATTCACTGCACCTAATTTTTGCACACGGTACGAATCGAGACAACTCGCAAGCATAAGTAAATCGATGTCCTCAATTAAACGCACCCGAGACAATATTTGCATGACCGTCTACATCAGTTGCTCAAACTTTTCAATCTCGCGGACCCCCAAGTCATGTATTTATTTTTACGGACTCCCGATTATTCTAAACAATGAATGAAACAATAGACGGCCTACATATGAACGAAATACACAGGTCTTTTATTCACGTCAATGTTTTATCAGAAAATTCCGTGGACACTATATGAGATGTAAAAGCTGTTTCTAGTAAGGTTCAGGTACCGCCATTGTTGCGTCAGCGTCATAATGCGGCCCGCGGGTTACCTTATGAGTCTTAATGTGGCCCACGGAGCAATTTGAGTTTGAGACCTAAACGCAGTTTTTTTCTGATCTAAATGCAGTTTTTTTCAATGCTAGGAACAGATTCATCACACTGCAGTGCAGTGATACAAGGATAGAAACACTTTATCGTTGTTAATCATACTCGTTTCACCTGTCTGATATTACTTTCTTATGCTCACCATAGAAGACAAGTTTCAAGCAACTTCCTGGTTCAGTGTTCACCAGAACTTTTTCCAACAGGCAAATTTAACAAACTATTCATCCAGATACCTCGTTTCACTGTTTTTTGCATGAAATAAATAACAAAACTGATTCTCAAACAAAAATAGTGGCACAAACATTTGATTATTACAAATGTAGCCCAACCTTCCTGAATCTTGGGTAATGACTGGAAGAGTGCTATCTCATTCTCAAGTACAAGCGGCTGACATGGAATTTTTGCGAAAAGTTTAAGCCGTGACACTTGATGAAAAGTGCGCAGCTGTGACATTCGCAAAATCTTGAATGTAGAGCCACTTCCCCGAATAGAGAGATCTCAGCTACGACGGTTCGGCCACGTGACCAGAATGCCCAGGAAAGATTGACTAATCCAGCTGGCTACACCGACGGGAAAGCGACCTGGAGGTCGTCCAAGGACCAGGTGGTCTGATTACATATTCAATCTGGCTTCATTGTGTCTTGGTGTGGTGCCAGCAGAGGTTGCTGAAAGCCATAAGCGTACGCCATGGGGATGCAGGGTATGCGGTAGCATTCCCCACGCTGGAAAATTGGCCATTATTCAGGCAAAAATTTTGAACATTTGGGCAAATTATACAGCTATATTCACATTTAAGTGAGGCAGTGTCTATGTTGCCACTGTTCATGTTCATGGGTAACAAAGATGTATCACCCAACATACCTTCAGGCAACAAGAAGAATCACCCCAAATACTCTGAAGTTACCCTAATTGGGGTTCTTGCACATAAGGTAAATACATTTTTGATAAGTTCCATGCAATACCTCACCTGATTTGGGCAAAGGTAAAAGTTAAGTGAATTACCCCAATTCTTAATCAAATAACCCACTTTTTTGCAGTGCATCAATGGCAAAAGCTTTGTTGAGATTATTTTGCCATTTTTTTGCCTCTAACGGCAAAATAGACACAGCCTGATGGCAAGATAGTCACTTCCTTTAAGTGAACTAGAATAATTTGGCAATTCCAACATCCTTCATAAAATTTGGGCTAATTAAAAACGTCATTCAGGTTTTGGGTAAAACCAGAAACATTTGGGTAAATTAGGAGCATTTGGGTATGGTTCAACAGCTTCAATTAAATCTGGGCAAATGAGAAAAGTTTTATACAAATTACGGTGGAATTAAAAACATTTAGGCTGCATAAATAGGAAATAACTGGGTAAAGTCAATCAGCCAAATCAAATTTGCAATTTGTAACAGCTTCATTCAATTGTGGGTAATTTCAAACAGTCATATTAAAAGTTACGCTATATAGAAAGCTCCATTGAATTACATTTGTAAACATGTAAGTGAACTATAAAAGCTTTAATCAAATTTATAAAATTAGAATCATTTGGGTAAATTTCAACAAACTCAATCAAATTCGGGTGATTCAAACAGTTTTGTTCAAACTTGGGCACTATTGGAAAGATCTGGGTAAAGTAAAAGAGGTTCATTAAGATTTGCATGTTGTAAACATTTGGGTAAATTGCAACAGCCCATATCAAATTTGGGCTAGTTTTTGGGCTAACAATCTCATTCAAATTTAGGTAGACTTCGAAATATTTTAAAATTAGGAACATGTGGTGATAGCTCACCATTCTAACCAACCCTAACTTTTGTGAACATCAAATTGGTGATGCTGGTAAGTGCTTTTTACCTATAACAACAAAAATGAAACTGAAAAAGATGTAAGTTGGTGCTGTGAAGCTTTCAAGGCTCCGTTTGTTGCTGTTATGCTTTTATAGGCCCACTTTGTCAAAGCAGCTCTGAATTGCTTTTTAATAATGCAGGTTTGATTCAATACCGTGAAGTTATCATTGTTGGAAGTAGTACTTAATCAAATTTGCAGCTGCAAATTATTTTGTGGTAACAATGTGGTGTAGCTGTGATACGATACTGTAAAGTTTTCGTGTTTCAAATTTGCTTGATGTTGTGAGATTTACAAGTGTGAATCTGTTCACTGTGAAGTATTCATATAAATACAATTAACCAGTAACTGCAGTCGCAATATTTTGTGTGGTAGCAGCGTAGCTGTGATTTTATACTGTTTAGGTTTTTGTATTTTCTATTTGTTTCATGTAATGAATTTCACACGTTGCATCCTGCCAAATTTTAATGTCTCAATTTGATGCTGTAAAGTTTTTATGAGCAATGGCAAATGCACTATCTATTGCACAGCATAATTCATTAATGCAGTCCAGTGAAGCACTGCTATTTTTATAAAATATTACTGTTGATGTTATAAGTTATTTGTCATTGGAAATTTGCTTTTGTACACATTCTGTGGTAGTTGATCATGTAGGCTGCAGTATTGATTTTGACTCAGTTCCATATTGCTATTTCTTCTTGGCATGCTGTGTTTTGTGCACATTCAACTGTTTAAACTGAAGTGTTTTTCGGTTTTCATAACGTGACTTTAGAAGTTGTAAAGTCTTGACTAGAAGCTGTAGGGCTAATGAAAAATAATGATTGCTAGTTGTGGGCAAGGCTTTGATCCCATAGTGATAGTGACGCTTAAGGCTTTGATCCCCATGTTGAAGTGGAGATACCCAGATCAACAAACTTGCATGGCAATACGTTGCCGCCTTGAATTTAATTTGTACAGGAAAAATTGCAGGAGCATGGCTCAATGCACAAATTGGTTTGTTACTGACATTTGACAATTGCATGGTAATAAGACATGTAGACACCTTCATTTGCTTCCAATGGTACGCTTTAGTCTTAAAATTAGGATTTTTTATACGCTACTTGTGAAAAACAAGATCACATTTGGGCAAAAATTTTTTGCATCCCCAAAGATAGGCACTCCTGTACACCTATGCTGAAAACTGTGACATATTTCAAGACCTAGGGCTGTTGCTCCCACTACCCTCCTGTGAGGAAGAGTGGGTATGAATATGAATAAATATTTGTGCTTTTACTTCCAGTTAATTTGTTTGCTTATTTGTTACTACGGTGGCATTTTCTTAGTGAAGGGTGTAGCTGGTGTTGTAATCACTGCAATTAGATATTTAGCCTTTAGCTTTATTGTAGGTGAGTTTGGTTGATTTATATTCTATATTTCACGCACTTTGCAGACCTGAAGATGCCTGCTCAGTAAATACTCGGTAAACACCAGTGACTGATTCATTTCTGTAGAAGTATTTCTTTCAATAGATAATAAGTCTCAGGTACATTTTCAAAATATTTTTGTGTCCAACCCAACGCCACTTTACATTTGTAAAATTGGTGAAGTTTTTTTTAGGTGAATTCCAAAGGTTATCAACGTAGTTTTTGTTTCTTTATGAATTGTTTTAACATAGATGTTGTTCACTTTATTCATACCACTTTGACATTTTAGCACTTTTACTACAATTTTCTTAATAACAGTATTTTAGCTCCCTATTCTGCTCTAAATGACCACTAACAGAGGACTACCAAGCATACAACATATATAATATCATTACTAAAAATTTCATGAATATCATGTTAAAATTTATGCGGCATTGGAATGTGGAGTGATCAATGTGTTATCACAAAAAAATGAATTAGAATTTTTAACACCAAGATGTTTTTGCATGGTTTCGAAATAACTGGAGATTAAAGGATTTAAAAACAATGTACATGTGCAAGGTACATCAGCTTAAATGTTGCGTACCAATTTTGGAAAAGGGCAGTTTGATATGCTCAGCAGAACTGAAACAGTACATCAGTAAATTTTTTTGTTTTCATCAAGATTAATAGGTTTTAATTTTTAAGCCAAATGTAGTCAATACATACGTAGAGTTTTGGAAAAACAAGTTTTCATTTGAACCATGAAGTTGCAACGTTATACTGTATTGTTACTTAGGTTGTTCAGCAAACAATTTCAAACTAAACAGCAATAATTCACTGGATGATATATAAACATTTTTACCTGGGTGGATATGCTACCATTAATGATGATTGAGCAACATAAGGTAGCTCTTCTTCGGTATCTGAAAAAGCAAAGAATCGGTATATATATTATACTGTAGATTGAAGCTGCAACATTTTTCAAACAGGTATCAGGAAAAAAATCAAAATGACAAACTCAGAAGCAGAATAATCGAGTTGGTGCTGTTGATAGAATCCAACTTTTAAAACCCCAGTGGTTTGTCTTTTATACCCCATGCTTTGTCAGCTAAACACTTGATTCATGTCAAAAGGAAAGATTGAGCTTCAATTTCCAGCACCAAACTGTGACTACATCAAACCTTGATTAGGTGTTTTAACATGATGAAATTATACTTCCACCTTGAAAACAAACTTATGCTAGCATAAAAACATGCACATTTTGCAAACAGTGCAGATGTCACCAAACTTTAAACTTTTCAAGCGCAGCAACAAAGTTAACAAACGAGCAATCTTGTCTATGGAATGGATTTTGTTAGAAATTCAGATGCCTTACACGTATAGCTAAGTTCATGTACAGTAAGGAATATTTTTAAACAGAGCAACAGTTGTTATTTTTTGAAATCTCATGCAAACTTTCATCCTCGTTAGCAGCCAACTTGATCATTTGCCCTCTTGAGCTAAGGTTACCAGTAATATGCAAAAAGATAAAAAAGCAGGCAAACATGAAAATCTTACCATAGCACTCCCAATCAAATGTAGCTTTAAACCCAATTTTATTTTGTGTGCTAGATGGTTATTGGGACATTAGTATGCTAGATGGTTATCAGGATAAATTATAAAGAAGCAATCATCTTAATAATCTTCTTGCCAATGCAAAATTGAGCAAGCCTGGAGTAGGTTGCCTCATCAGCATATACTTTACCACACATACTGTATATACTCAATGGATGTCTTCCACCTATTCAGCAAAGTAAATATTTACACGTCACCAAAAGCTGCGAAGTATTTGCCAAAAGAAGGATGAAAACAGCATAGCAAACAACTTGTACCTGGTTTGTTAGCTGAAAAGTATAAAAAGAATGTGGAAAACCTCACAATAGCCAAAAAAGTTTGAAGCACCTTGATCAAAATCAATAAAAGCTTAAATCAAATGGTTTCACATGAATATATATTCTAATTAGGAATGCTTTGCCATTACTCTTCCCCTATTCTTTTTCTTCATGCTAGACAAAAGTGGTTCTTTCACACAAGTGCTCCTGGTGCGTTGCTTAGTTTTAGTATTAATCCTAAACTTACTTTTTGTTACTGTTGTGTTCGTTTGGTGAATGACTTTAAATGCTGTGCACACTCACTTTATGTAATTTGTCTTTTGGTTTGACCATATGATTTTCAGGTTGTATACACACATACCTTCTTATTATGTTCTACACCAACACACACTTGCAACTGAATACATATCTTGACAAAAAAGTTGCCATTCATATTTATAATATACATAGAGCAAAGTAGCTCAGCCCATTTTCAGACCAGGGGGAACTAAAGTCAAAGCTAACCTTGAACACTTACCTTACAAGGGCAATTTTGAAAACCAAGGTTTATGTTAAAAAGATTAACAAATTACAGCAACACTATTGATACTAATTTAAGATAAAATGTTCATAAACACACCTAGAGCTTGAGCTATACATTAGTATGCTGGTATAACTATTATGCATCTTATCAGAAAAATTCCACCAAAATATATCAGCAATATTTTCTTGTGAAAACCACTACATTATTGTTTGAACATGGAGAGGAGTGTTTGAAACCCTGAGTTGTTACTCTATCTGTGATTTAGCAATGCTAATTCTTTGTCCTGTTATGGCACACAGCCATTTTGTTGTGGGCTAATTTATGTTGTTTAGTCCTGTAACTATAGTTTGAGATAATCTAAAAATCTCAGTATCGGCATCAGTTATGAAAAACATCAATATTGGCTGAAAAAAGTTACACCAGTCAAGCTCTACACACAACAGCTAACCTTAGTCAAACAACAAACTTTATTAATATATCAAAGACAGACAATCTATTTAATATGCACCAAAATCATCCAAAACATCTTTGGCCAATTGAACAAGACCAATATCCATTAAAACATGGTAAAGATGTCTGATCCTTAGCATTCGATAAGAACAGTCTCGTAGCAGGTTATCTGTCGGGCTTTCATGCATTTCAAATGAGAGTCTGAATTTTTTGCTTTGGGTTTCATCATATCCCAATCCAGAAACTGTAAAACATTTAAAGTATCTAGTATAAAATTACTGTATTTCTGCTTTATCAGTTTAATAGCTTGCTACCACACTTTGCAAGGAAACAAAATCCACAATCGATAGTTAAAAATTTACCACAGAGCAAACTATTTACATCAAGATAAAATAATTCAACCACTGAAATCATTAGATTTAAACATGCAAATATTTTATGCTGACATGGTGAGCCTTAAAACATTCACATTATTACTGAATACACTTAAAGCTAAGCATCAAACTGGCGTTAAAGTTAAACATTGCACAAGGTGTAGTGCAACACTGAAAAATCTTGTCCCCTTCACAAAAGTTTTGCAGGCACCAATTACCGCCAAGAGAAATTACCACCAATTTATGTGAAAAAGTTTTGAAACAAATACATTGATTAGAAGATTTAAACAGGCTAGTTTTCTAACCAACACTAAGTAATGATTTTTCTTACTATTATAACTTAGTACAGGTTTTTTTTAAGGAAAATGTTAGGTACCCCTTATGGATCTATAGGGACCCAATTTCTCTGATTCTAGAGACCCGATTTTCTCTGATTCTAGGGACCCGATTTTTTCTGATTTTAGGGACCCGATGATAATTTTATCTGATTCTAGGGACCCGATTTCAAATTCTAGGGACCCGAATCGGTTCCCTAAAACGCCTTAAAAAAACCTGACTTAATATACAGCCAATGGATTCACAGCAACAAAGGTTTTTGTTGGATTCACAGCAACAAAGGTTTCAAAAACCTTGTCCTCACAGTCTTAACACTTATTGAGCCGGTCTATGACATATTTGTACTTGGATTTCAGCCTAAAAAACAGCAGTTTTCGGTTGCCTTACTAACGCCCTAGCTCCTCTGCCGATTGCGCTAGAGAGCTGTTCAAGAGCTCAAATGGATCAGCCAGTTTAGTAGATTGCACTCGAAAAAAAGTTTTTGCTTGGGGGGTGCAGATTTTTTGTGACTGACGTCATAAGTGAAGTGGTTTTAGGGTCATTTTGGCTCATGTTGCCTGGCCTAGGGCCCAACCGCTAGGCCAAAGTGTTTCACTGAAGTTTTCATTGGAAACTAGACTCGAGTCCAAG
>JGI24159J19872_10001552_pt1 | contig 25591 bp, 23 predicted proteins | sample Ectturendosymbi4_FD_19872 | JGI IMG/M metagenome (IMG submission 19872)
GGGGAGACGCTCGCCGTGTGTTCAACGACCGGCACAAAAGCGGAAAAGAAAGCTTGATACGTTTGTCGGATGTTGGGTCGCAAAAAAACACGCGCTGTCAAACAACGGAGTAGAAGCTCAACGATTTGAAAAAATTTCAGCAGGCCCTAAAATTCAATGGCAACAGAACGGCATTTTGTCCGCCGAAGGACCACGGTTGACGGTAAAAATAAGAGAATTTGCTTAAAAACATCTCACAGTGGACGTCCACAGCGTTTGGATAGTTTGGGCCAACTGATTGCAAACAGTTGAGAAGCGAACAGCAAGGATCGGTTTTCGGGCCAAAAGAGCTGAGGTTGGTGTCGGCTTGCATATACAACCTCGGGCATATAACAGGATTTGTTTTTGAAGTGGAATCGGCCAAATCTCGATCTGAAAGGCCTTACGACGCAATAACGAACAAAGCCGGCGCTGCTAGGCAACGAAGCACCAACCGCTGCAAGAGCCGCTTCAAAAATTCCAAGCTTTGCGACACTCGACGAGGCTGTACCAGTTGAGCCGAAAACGATTTTCGCATTCTCGCAAATTTACGTCGTCGAACGTTGTTACGTCGCAAATCGCCGTACGTCAGCCGGAAACAGCCGCTGAAGAACGCGGCGTTTAAAGCAGAGGTAGTTACGGAGCGCGTCGGGATTAGAGCGATGGCTCCGTGCAAGGCTTCGCTTGACCCGATGCTATAGCAACAGTGGGGGCAAGCAGGCGCAAAAAGCGACAACAGTTCGATGTGGCGTGGGTCACGAGTAACAGAGCGGCGACGTCCTCTTAGAGCAAAGTTCGGGCAACAAAGCAGGCCCGTAGCCACCGGGGGGGGGGGCATTCGGGAGCATTTCCCAAAAATTTTGTTGCTCCCAGAACATTTTTATTAAACATATATAAATTTTTTATTAAACATATATAAAATAATAAAAACAAACCTTTCCCTACCTAAAAATGTATTTTGCCCCCTCCTAAACCTCAAAGCCTGGCTACGGGCCTGCAATAAAGTCAATTATCTTGACGCGATTTTCGGGCACACAACAGGGATCTGATTCTGCAACGAAATTAAAAGGCGGAAAACAGTTGCCGCAAGTTTCCACGGCAGCAATCAGGCAGTAAAACGGAACAAAACCAAGTGGTGTCTTAGCCATGCTGCCCCGCCACGGCGGGCAATGGCCCGCGGCGAGTGGAACCACTCATTGAAAACGAACTGTTGGCGGCGCGGCACGAGAGGTCGCCGCAGAGCCAAAATATAAAACGCGTTATATGACGTGGCGATACGCAAGACTTGTCGCTTTGAGTTGCCTTGCACAGTCGAGTACCTTTAGTGTCAAACATGGAGAGTCGGAAGAAAAGTTGCACCATATTGAAAAGTACAGCTACTTGACTTGTTTGACCCTTTTCGCTTGCGCAGCCACGCTACGAGCGGACAGCGTGAGGGGCTTGGGCACGTTGATGGTGATCAGGTTGGTCCCTCGCAGCGGGCCCGGGGGGGTGGCGTGCAGGGGCTCTGGCTCGTCGCACTCCGTCACGTCGATGATTTCCTCGTCTGTGAAGCGACACGGTGAACAGTTAGCGGACAGAAGCGGCGTTCGAGACGACAAATCTTAGGTTCTATGGAAGGCACGCGACAGTAAGGAGCATCGGGACGTGTATTCGCCAACGCAGCAACTCAGAACGGCCGAACAACATCCAAATGTATTTTTTTGTTGCAGCCGATTGCCAACGAAATTTTCATTTCTAAAAGAATTCGAATTTCCGACATTCCTCTAACATTTGCCAGATTTTTTAAAGTTCTTCAAACGAGTGGCAATACTGTAATATATCAATGGGACGCTCCATTTTTCTGAACGCCTGCACGCTAACCAAAAAAGGCGCACAACTCTTACGATCGATCAATCATCTCTTAGGATGCGACCCCCAAGCCAACTTTATCATGCTTTATCGCAGCCGGAAATCGCCCGGGACAAGCTCGCAATGCAGCGCAAGTGAGGGGCGGTCGAGCCGTTTCGGCGACTGATTGATAGCGCCGCTGGTTGCGGCACAGGAAACAAGGCGAGCGTCAACGCGAATCAAGAGCTTTCCGCATTTGCAAACAATCACCCGGCGGCAAGTCACAGAGCAGCGCGCTCCCATTGGTCCCCTGGCGGGGTTGCGTATGCGAAAAGGCGGTCGTCCGTGTCAGGACTAACTAATAACAATTTATAAAGGAACCCCGTGTCGCCGCTCGGGCAAGCGCAGCTGAACAGCATGCGCGACTCTATCCCTTCGGTATGCAGAGACAAAAGAAGCGCTGAGGCTCCAGTTTGCACCAACAGCACTGACCTTGCGCATGTACCGCAGCAGTACTACACCTTTTAGGCGACGACTGAACAAAAGGGTTCGCGAGCGCCTACAAACAACCTTGCACGTCTGCAAAATGCCCGAAAGCTGCTTGCTGGCGGTGAGCCAGCAGCAAAACCAATCGTACCTTTATCGGAATCATTTGATGATTCTGAATGGCTCGACGACCACGTCGAACCAGTAGAGTTTCTCCGGCGTCGGGAGATTTCCAGCCGGTGTAAGGTTTGCCTTAAACTTTGATTGTATTTTTCGTGTTGCGCTTTTTCCAACGAAAGTTGCTGATTCGTCTCTTCCAAGGTCTGCAGAAGCAAACACAACAGCGTGAAGTCAGCGCCAACAGATGTCTTAATGCAAAAAAAACACGCGTGACTGAATGGCTTTTATAATATTTTAACTGAGATGGCAATTAACAGTTTATGCACCTTCATTTGCTGCCTTTGTTCATTTCTACCAGTATTATGCTGAACTAAACAAAAACGTCGAAAACGAATCCTTGTCCACATGTGGACCGAACGTGTTGTCCAAGAAAAGCACTAGCGCTACTACATTTCACCAAGTTTCGCAGATAGCGGGCGAGCACTTTATACAGGCGATGCAGAAAAAGTTATTTGCCAAACACAGATTCGACAACATTTTTCTACTAGCTACGCACCACACGGTATACGAAACCAGCAAAAACTTACGAAAATTATTTTTTCCCAGATGAGCAACCACGCGCTTGCTACCTTCACGGAATGACCCACTCGCCCCACCCCCATCGTGCACGAGCTTTCGGGCGATCAGCGAAAGCCCAGCACCAACTCCCTGCTTTAGCGCAGTCGGCGCTGCAACGCATTCGGATCAAAACAATTGCGAAGCCGATTAGGGCTGCAAGCAACAGCAGCAGCAAACTCGTTTGCAGTGCAGTCGACGCGGGCGCGACACCGAAGGGTATCGAGCAAGTCAGCATTGGGCATTTATCACTTCCTGAATGACGCGCATATACATGCTCACGCGCTGGCCTTACGACCTTAATAAGACGGCAGGCTTGGTTGAGGAGGCCGAGCGTTGTGTGCCGGGTCGCGTCGCCGAGCGGCACGATATCTTTCAAGTTCTCCAAACAACTTCGCAGGTGCGCGCGCCTGGAAAAAGAACAAAGATACACTTGAAAGCGCGTGGATCGCGATCACCGATTTTTCAGGCGTTAAATAAACGCACAATATTTAAAAAACAAGTCGAAACCATTTCTTGCATTACCCGAACAAGCGTAATCGAATATTGGTAAGAGCGAGCACGAAGACTTAGACGTGCACTTTTCATTGAAATGCACAGCGGCGATTCAACACTATAGAAATGATTTGAAATATGTATCGCTACCGTTCGCAGCTGCTGCAAAATAAAACAAGGTCTTCTGTTTTCTCCAGAAGGCCTTGAGTAAAAGCCGTCACGTTGTGACAACACGCACGTAAGTATTCCGCGCAGTCGAACCGGTCAGTCCACACGAAGGGAAAGTCAGCGTGATCGAACAACGCTCGACCATACAATTCGACCAATCAGGGCAGGAAACGATGCGCAAAAGAGCTCGGCTCCGTTTAAAAAAAAGAGACTGAAAAGGAGCACGATGCTCACACGATTGAAGATGAGAGAGAGAGGCAAGGCTCCACGGCAAGTTCGATCAGCTGTGGGCAGTAAACAATAAGCCTGCCACGACTCCGATTGGTCGCAACGGAGTTAAGGAGAGGCACGATGGCACGCGAAACGATCGTCTCAACCACACAGGCTCGAGGGCATGCCAATCGGCTTAGATTAGATATCTTCCGCGAGAGCCCGAGCAAATTTAGGTCAACTGATTGTCCAGTTCTCCGGAACGGCGCCGCCGGCCCTGACTGACTCTTGGCAAAAACCGTCAAGGTTAAAAACGCCAAGCGTTTCATTGCTGGTCATAAAAGTTTCAGACCAGTCGCGGTGTGGCGTGCGCCTTCCAAAGAACGCAACGCGTAATTCTCGATGCGTTCCGGACGATGATCAGCTGCGCGAGCCGAGCCAGCAAAACCGCACGCGTGCCTCCCCAAAGGAGTATGTGCCGAGCGCCTGTTTACGTTCAAGTGCCACGCGACGGCCGGCTCCGCCGCGATGATCGCTGCACAGCGGCGTGCAAGAACAAGCCGGCCGAGCGAAGCGAAGTCGTTGAAATTGGCGGCGAGTTCACGACACTGGGATCAGCGGCGAACTCGCATCGCGGTGAGAGACCTCGATATGGACACAACACAAGGTCATAAACGCTGGCGAGTTCGCTTCGGGCAGTACAGTGAAAAATCGCCAGGCGCGTTGGCGGTTGTATCGCAAACAACCTAATTTCACTAAGTTCTCGTTAAATGATCTTAAAATTTCGAAGAAGCGCTTTCGCTGCGTAAGCGATGCCGTTTCTCATTATGGACATCGCACTTTTCGTCGTACTAAGAAGGGTTCGAATTTGCCAGAAGCGGTTCGTTATTGATAAAGTCGCTCTGTCAATCGTCGTGAAGTCAGCATCAGTTAATTGGAAACGCGGCGCATCTGAAACAAGCCATGCCGTAACTGCCTCTTCACAGGCATTTGTTTCGCATAACACTTGGTTTGCGTGCGCTTCATACCGTGATGGGGGGAAGTGGAGCCAGTTGCAATACACACGCAGTACCGAAGGCACTGCTTCAAACGGAAACTGCTGCTCAGAGATAAACCTAGCGACCTTTCTGACTAGGCAAAGCAGAGCGAAACGACGGAAAGGAACTCGCGTGCGAAGCTGTTTGCTTCCGTATCTTTGACGCCAGCCTTGTAAAACTTACCGCAGGGGCGTGGCTGGTAACCAGGCACACATCGCCGAGCTTAAGCCTGTTCAGCGATGCTGCCGCCAGGTAAAGCTGGATTTCTTGGGTCCGACTAAAAGTCAAGAACGCAAGTTGAAGCAGCAAAGAAACTTTGCGGGAAGCGAGAAGTACTTTTGCGTCAACGAAAACCAATTCATTGCTATATCATCATACGCGTTAATTTTATAGACTTCACAACCGGTAGCGAGTAAAACACTGATATTACGGGCAACGCTGTGGCCTCCAGAACAGAACACACACTAACGCCTTTACAAGCTGCTGGTCACGAGGGTTCAGCGCGCAGTGCAGAGCGTCCCCCGGCATGAATCCACACACTGTTGATGCGGACCTTGTTTAACAGCACGGAGCTTAAAGGACTTGGGTGAAAACAGTCATTTACGCGACTTGTGACGCTGTCAGGGAAGACAGAACCAGAGAAGCTGGCATAATAGGAGAAACCAGGAAATGCGGGAATAGCGACATTCGAGTTTCAGCACCATCAATTTATTTACGCAAATCGCAGGGTAGGCAGGGAGAGATAACTGGGCTGAGAAACACGATGCATACATCACACTTTACAAGCAGACCCAACAATTTCCACAAGATACTATTTTTCCAATGACTTTTTGCATCCACCAGTCACACTTGAACAGTTTCGGCGTTTTCAAGTGGCCATTTCCTAGACCTACCAGTTCTCTGCATACGCAACAAATAACGCCAAACACCGGGCAGGCATCCCTTCTTGGCTTGGTGCTGATCGCTAGTTCACGAGATGCCAAACAGTTTTTAAATCATAACAAGCAGCAGAGCAACGGATACAGAAGCAGAAACCAATTCGAAAACACTTTTGCACAGGTGTGAAGCGTAAACGGAGATAACTTAGTGGTTCTAAATTGACACTGTACCCACTCTTGGTGTATTTCGTTGGTTTGCCACTTGAGTGAGGAGAGCCAGACCCGCGTTTTATTATATTACAAGTGCAACTAGAAGCAGTACAACGGACAATGCAAATGAAAGGCCACACACTAATTTTTTAACTCAGTAATAGTTTGAACCTTGTGATTGCAGACTTTGAAGAATCACTGAAGAGTTCGCCGTTATGCTTATGCTGAGCAATTTTTGTTAAGCATCACAAAACGTTGACAGCGTACGGAATGCTGTAGACGACCACACCACATCTACAAGCGCTAGACGGCCAACCACATCTTGCGGCTGGAACTTCGCCGGAAAGAAGTACATACTGTAGGTCCGTAACTGAAACCACACAGTAAAAGCATAGCTACCCGAAACATACTCAAGCGAGGACATGGAGACAATAGCGAACTAATATCGTTTTTACAAAGGCCCTAGAAAACAATGGGAAAGCCAAGTACGTTTCTTCAAAAAGCTTGCTCGTGCCACCGCGAGCTGCGCAGCGCAATTTAAATGGCAGGCTGCGCATAAAGAAACAGCGATGGCGAAGAGAAAGGAAAGAAACGGCTGAAGATTTTAATCGAGCAGGAAAAACTGCTGCGCGGCACCGCTTCGGTGCGCAGCAAACTCTCCGCCGCGAGCAGCGCTGTTTCTTTCTTTCTTTCGTGACGAAAAGATAACGCCGCGATTCACGTGGAAACCATGTGGCAACGCGCTGGAACGCCGAGCCGGAGAAGTGACGCGGCCGGAGTGGTGCTCGAAAAATTTTGAACTGAACAGAACCGGTAAATTGGGCGGCTACGGACAGAGTGATAGTGCAGCAGCAGTAGTAGTACACGGGTCGGTCAGCATCTGAGGCAGCAGTGGTGCTGCTGCTGCACTTGGACAATTCACGCTGTCAACCTGAGCGTCGATGTGTCGCTGTGGACCGGAGATGCGGTCATGCTCGATCGACCGTGCAGCAAGCACAAGGAAGCAATTTGAAAAAAAACAATCGCAATGCTATTCCTACTTGCACGCTTTCAGGAGCAATGCAGCTGGAAGACAAACTGCTGCACGGACTACTTTTAAAGTTGGGCAATAAGAACTTCCACCAAAAACTAAGCACAGCTAATGTGCATTACAACTGACACAGGTTTCTCAATGATGGGCAAACTCTCGAAGCACATTCTGCTGCATTGGCAGCATTTAAGACACAATGTACGATCGCTGTAACAATGCAACGGGGAAAACAAAATTCTTGCTGTTTCAAACCGACTGATTGCATAAACATGGCGCTTTCACGATAAAACAGCTTGAATTAACAAGTTCGATGGAGAATGCAGATGATGTCATGACAAGATCGTTTGGTCTTAGCAACAGTTCGTTTGAAACGGTGTTTTAAACAGACAGTTTGTTCGTGTGGACAATTGCTGATAAAATCGTTTATGATAGCTTTCCCTGATAAACGCTTGTGCAAGCGTTCAAGGAACCAGCTTTATTTAAGTGTTTGAACGGCTACCCTTCCAAGAAACAACATAACTGGGCAGGGAGTACTTCTTACGCACGCGGCCACGATCACGTTTCGGAAACGCACAAGACAACAACTGATGATATTTTGCCCTCACTGAGCCCTCCGCACCGATACTACCTAGTACTAACAGACAAAAGTTTACCATTTGCCCGGAATGGATGCAACAGCGTACGTCGACCAGCGAAAAGCACTGCGCCAATAACCAGTCGCCAGCAAAGTAATTAAAACACATTGAAACTCACCGGTTTTTCTCCAGCTCATTGTGAGTTGTTCTGAAACAAAAAAAACGCCTGTTAGCATGCGCGACATTGAAGCAGGTGCACTCCATCGTTCACTTTATGTTTCGTTATGTCACAACACAAACGCTTGAAAACGATCCGCGGTTTCGCGTTGCGACAGATCAGTTCCGCATGACTCGCCGGATATTTACTTTTCGCATAGATACTTGGGAAATTGAGAGCTGCTGCCAAAGCGCTGTGTTCCGGCGCCTGGAAGCAGCGGTACAAGATCTAGCCTCGTGACGTCATCACAGTGAGAGGCAGCTGTGACGTAAGAAGGAAACGTTTGCGTACCCACGCGCATCGCGCTGGTGCATGGTGATCGGGCACGTGCTTCGCAGGTGGCTTAAAAAAACTTTGTAGCACCAGAAACGTTTCTATGCAAGACTTGTAAGCAACGTATCTCTCGTTTTTAACAAAACCCGGGTCAGGCTGGGTCAAGAAACTATCAGTTGCGTGATGTGCGAGTTCGCTGTCGTACTGACATATTTGCAAGGCTAGTGGGGCACAAAATTCTGTAATGCATTGGAAACAACCATGCAAAAAGCACAGTATGAGGTGAAATCACTTCTGAACAGCCCGACACACCTGTTCATCGTCAGCGGAATTAAGCGAGTGGAGCCCTGGACGTTAACCACGCAAGACGCTGGCAGGTCGACATGCAACGCCAGTGTTTCGCAGTTCAACCAAGGTTCAACCCACTGCAATGCACGCCACCTCAGTTGTTTAAACCTCCAACAGTCAATTCGCACGCGAGGGAGGGGGAGGCTCGAAGTCATTGACCGTTACTTTACTTCCCACGTGGCACGAATCGCCCTGACCAAGAGGTTGTGAAAGAAACGAACGTCAGACTGGCTTTCACAAAAATGGAAGACGGCCGTCTGGTACCAGCCAAATTACAATAAAGCGTCTATTTTCGACCACAGTGGCACGCACAAAGGCCATGTGATGCTTCGCCGCCTACGCTTGCTTCGCACCGTGAGGGACTTGCCTTTCGCACCGCGAGGGACTTATCCACATGGCAAGAGCTGAATTTCGCAAGCACGGCTTAAGCAGTCGATTTTTTCTTCGATTGCGAGGCGATTGCGACTGGCGGATGAAGGGTTACGTCAATACAGAAGTATTATCACGAGTGTTTCTGAAAGGCATGGACCAGAGCCTTTCCCGACTGACAGGTATGTTTGTTCCTGGTCGGCCTGCTCCTCCGTACCGCCGAGCTTTCGCGCTTAATGCTTGGAGGTCAAACAAAGATCGCTAAAACAATTTTTTGTTTCCAAGCTTCAAGTTAGCAAAGTAACTCCTCTTCTTTACACAGGCTGGCTACACTGTGAAGCTTTTTTTCAATGGCGTTGAGCGTGTCCGAAAGCAGGCCTCGCCTAAGAAACGCCAGTGTTTCTTTCTGATAACAAGTACATTCGTTGCGTTCACGGCATTTGGCGATAAATGCCATTGCGGCAGCTTGAACAGCTGGGGCATTCCATGAGATCGAGCGGACTTCCATCGGACGCAATTAAGCAAACAGTTGCACCACGGCCGGCCGCGCCCGCTTGCACGCAAAAAACATCGACTTTACCTTAACCAAACACTTCTTATCATTCACTACTATTGACAAATGCGGGGGCAGTTGATTCGTGGTCGATTTGCGTGCTGACACCAGCGTCGCCCTTTTGTTCCAGGTTCAAGCAAACGTTTGGAAAAAAATACGGTTTCGACAACGGGGAAAGCAGGTGGCGCAATAAGGAAAGTCCAGGACGGTCTGTTCACACCATCACCGCGAAGCTTGTAAAGGCGGTCGAAGACACAAGGCACGTTTCTGTCTAAAGCGGAAATACATACGCCATCTAAGCGCGAGACGCTTGCTGCGCTAGTTTTAAACAGCAATTAACCCGGTGCTGTTCGATTTACATCCGCGTATTGCCAACGTGAGATGTATTTACTGAGACCTTTTCACCACGAAAAAAACTAATCAGCAGACAGTGCTGCGGATTCTGCTGACAACAGCATCAGAAGGCGGCTGCTTGCGGCGCGACGTCACAATGACGGTAACTCGAGGAATTTGTCGAAATGTGTGATTTGGGAAGTTTGTACCTCTACGTGGCAAGTCTTTCGGGGGCGTAACAAGAACAGCAATGTTCAAATGTACGTTCTGTATGCTTTTTCAATGATCGAGGGAGCAGTCGCCAGACAAGGCGTAAAGACAATGTGGCGACATCGTTGAACTTACCAAAGTTTTGATTAACAAGTCGCAGCACAGTTCAAAAACTAGCTTCGCCGACGATGGTAAAAACGCCATAAAATATAAATGCAGGTCGTGTACACCGTCAACAGGCGCAAAGCAAATCCGCTCTGAATTGCAGTACGGGAACCAACATCTTTTGTGTTAGCTGCAATGTCCAGGATATTTACTGGGAGACGCCGTAAAGCTGCGGGTTCAATTTCCTTGTTAAAATGACATTACAAAACTCTACGAAACTTTCATCTTTGCTCAATAAAGATGCTTAAGCACCCAATATGCAGGTGAAAAAATGCTTTTAGGTTTAATTTTTCGAATGTGAACTGCTGACAAATCGAATGTGGACTGTCCACATAAAGGCAACAACATCGATTAACGATCCACACATAGCTCATCCATTCTTTGAGGGGGGATAAAGGTCCAAAGAACCCACAAAAGCAAGCCTTGGGTTGCGGACGCGACTTCTCGCGTGCGTGTGCAGCGACAGGACGATCGTCTCACGAAACGTCACGAGTGAAGCAGATGCTTCACGTTTCGAAATACGCAAATCTCTATTTTCAAGCTGAAATGCGCGCCAACTTGCAACAGACATGAACCAGGTCACGATCGAACACACAAAGCCCGCCACGAGGAGCAACTGTCAGCGCTTTCTCTATTCTCCACCACAGCGGGAGTCTCATTACTAAGGTTAAAAATTTCAAATCCGACGTAAGACAGCGACCTAAAACCAGATGCATTACGTGCAAGCGTCCCCAAATAAAGTGCATAATCAACACGCGTATTCATATCTGAAGCTCCATCTAACGTATCATACGTTAGGTGCATACTACCGCGCAACAAGCCATATGTGCGAAGCTAATCCACGAGAAAATGATAAGATGAAACGCTCAGCAGTTTACGGACCTCTCTGGGATTTCTCAGTATTTAATGAAGAATTAATTCGTTGCGTTTTTCTGCAGTGAGCCAACTGGTCTACGACTTCTGGTCTAGCAGTTAATTTGCAGCGGTCAAGTAAGTTTTAGCATGACTATGAATGCTAACGGTGAGGCAAATACAAGAGAAGGGGGACCAGAACATTTTGAGATGACCTTGGAAATTTTGCACCACTTCCGTATGCTTCACAAAGCGCGGAATTGTCTTTTACTGCAATAGAAAGATCTGTTAGTACAATTTTTGGCCGAACAACGCCGACATGTGTGTATCGCTGTACTGCGACAAGCCTCTACAGGAGTAGCTTTAGACGTGATTATTACCACATGCAGCACCTCGTCGACAATTCCTTGATAATATTTGGGTTGATCAAATTTCATAGGCAGCCTTTCCTTGGCGTTGTCACGTTTTTAATCTCGAGACCGCGACACACATCAGATCAAACAGTAACTGCGGACGACAAACCATTAACGTTCTCAGACGCCGCAGGCCGTGCACATGCACCATGACCTTTGGGCGACGATGCGTGTTCTTATTCTTTTTTGAGACAAGTTTGGGCGCGCCTGATAAGACAACACAGTGAACGTGGAGCAACGCGCGGACCTGAAATTTTCACGTTACTGTTTCAAGCATAGTTCTCCAACTGACAGGAAATTTTCCCATCGTCGTCCAGTGGCTGCTCTGTAACGCGAAGTCACGCTTCACAGGACCGGCGAGCACGGGACGATCTGTTCTCGGCAAGGTGACCGGAAGCGCGGTTATTTGATCTGTTCATCTCAAGGTGCGATGTGCGCATCGCGCGAAAGAGCGACCACGTGTCGGGCGTCCTGGCTGAACGCGTTGCACACACCGCTGCCTGATCGATGAGAGGATATCCTGCCACTGTAACCTCAACACCACCCGAAGTAGAACCGCCGACGATCCTGGGATTATAGAACTCGGATTCTGGTATGGCCGAGCGAGCGACGCCATAAATCGTCAGGTGAGGCAGTGCGACGGATGGAGCTTATCGCTATTACCGTTGGTCGCGCTGTTGATCGACACGTGCTTTTTTCTAATCGCACTTAGCGCTCGGCTGCACACTGATTGCGACGCAACAATAGGCTAATGCATGAGCGGGGAACAGCAGCGCAACAAATGGGACGGGGCGATGGCTGCGCAGGGACAGCGGAACAGGTTTTGCGGAGGCTTCAATGAGAAGGCATCCGGAGACCAGAATGCAATCACTATGACTTGGGTCAATATGCTCCGTTCGAAACGCGTGATGCATAGCGGTGAAAAGAAAACCACGGGTCTTTGCATCTGTACGGCACGCACGCATAAGCCTGGTTGTGTTCAGAACACTGACGTGAAGTGTTGTCAGTTGAGTTAGGTATAGCACGTTAAACCTTTGCGGATCGGGAAGGCGACAAGGACTGGAGAACTCAAGGGGCAACTCGGTCAAGCACCTTACAAGAGCTTGTCGCCGAAACACTCGAAATGCAAGATTGTCAAAGACACCAAAATGGGAGCCACATTGCACTGAGCGCGGCCTACGTAGGAACGTCGCCTCATTTCGAAATACCCATTCAGAGACCCACGCATTCGTCATCGACACGTCAAGGGAAGTGCGTCACGGTCTGATACCACTTTGTCCACTGTGTTACGCGTACTACAAGGCTAGACCATTCGTCAGAAAAATCGATAGGTAATTGCTGGCCTGCCGGCGCAGCAAGGTAGCACTTGCTGACGATTACCTTAGGCTTGCGGACCTAAATGAAAAAATAACGGAAAATCGAGACGTTACAATGAATCACACATTCCGGTCATTAGAAACGATACCTGTGATTACGGGCGTCCCTGAAAGGCTCATTTGCCGGCCACGCTGAGTTAAGGCCACGTTCGATAACGGTTGGACACAAAAACAAGTGCGAGCAAAAGATATAAAACGTACAAAAAATGCTCACCCAGCCTACGTTACATATTTTAGGTTGGTCTAAAGCAAATATTAGAAACTGAACAAAAATTTTCTTGGGACGAAAATATACACCTGTTTGTTCGACACAAATCCCAACTGACTGACAGCTTTTAAGAAAATGTGATAACTAACAAATCATTTCGAGTACCTGGATTCAAAGCAAGTGATCCTGTAGTCAAGAAGAGCCTGGGTCTACTCCCGGGGTTCAGGACGAAAGAAATCAAACATGAAAACCATGCTGTTTTAAACGCCATCATTACCATCATCATGAAGTTCCATTGCCTGAACCAGGCATAAAAGCCATTGCGCAGGCAGTCTTCCAACTTTTTCTATCATAGGGATGTTGTAGGATACGTGGAGTGCTAAACGCCAAAACGAGAGGCAAACGTCCAAGTTCTACGGATTCGAATTGCATGACGGTAATGCGTAGAAGATTCAAAAACAACCTCCCCCGGTCTATCGAACACTGCTTTTACGTGGAAGATGGTCGTCAATCGTAGGGTCACTCTCAGACGTGGAAATATTTCAGTGAGTGTTTTGATTGGAAGCGACAGCTTGAAGCGAACTCTGCCGTAAACAGCTTGCCATCGTAAATCGGATAAAATTGGGTGGTTTGGAGACAACGAACTGACGGTTCGGGCCCAAGCAGGAAATAAGGAGCAAGGCTGCGCAGTCGAGATGACGCGATTTGCTTTTGTCTTTAGCATGAAAACTGAAAACAAATCATCGAAGGCACCGCTTTGACCTCACCAGCAACACCCGACCAACCCTGAAATGCAAATAGCTCGGAGAATGCGCAAAACACGAACCCGATAAACCTTTGCCCGACTCTGCGTGTTTTTGGGAATTCGAGCCTTGAGCTACACCAGGTGAACCTGGCAGCGCCAACCACGTCAGCACTAAAAAGACGTGACGCAGCGGCCATCCGTCAAGCTTGTAGCCCAAGACTTTTTGTAGTAAAACTGATGAGCACCGTATATGGCTGGGGTCAACCGCGAACGGTGGTGTTTGACACCAAGAAGCGAAACTATGCTTTGTGGTTGTTTCTGACGCACCGGCGCGTGACCCTGAATTAGCGCGCGCGTATATATTGCGTCAAGCCACTCGGGGTCAGGCCGCGAGCCTGCGCTGCGAACAGGAAAAGCTGTCGCCAGCACATATCACAGACAGACGACACACAGGGAAGAGCAACGCGCTTTGTGACGTATCCCAGGAATAGCGATGACTGTGAACGCGCGCGAGGAGCACGTTGCCAAGCGTACGGTTATAGTTGTGACCGGGCCTGCGCAACCCAGAAAGCTCAAACGAAGTAAATTTGTTGCGGGCGGCAAATTCTATTTTATTTTGTGGTAATTTGAAAGAAATTCTGGTGAGACATGATTATTATATCCGAAGTCGGGCTGTTGCAACATTTTCTGCAATTGCGAAAGCTCTCGCGGACTGTATGTTGTGCAGGACTGGTTGTTGCGACCATCGCTGTTGCGCATACAAGGAAATATGAAAATGATATTACTTCGGCCTGACTAAGTGATCCCCTTTCAGTCACTGTAACGGTTAAAATTGACAGCAACGGTTTTCCACAAATGAATGTTCTGTTTCACCGCAGCCAGAATTTCCTACAGATGCGCTTCTGCAGACTCCATCATGCAAACAGATGCAGTTTTTTAACAAGGAACCTGCTTTGTGGTTTGGAGAAAGCAAGACTTAATAGGAATCGATTGAGCGGCGGCAATCCTAAAAAGCATGAGATCGGGTTACAGCAGTCCGTGGTGATTTATGGCCAATGCACGGAGCTGTGCAACAAACCCGCACAGGGCAGCAAAAAATCTCCGCAAGCCACTGCGCGCCCGAAGTCTGGTTTAATTGCGACGTTGCAATAAAAACCAGGGAGGAGACGACCGACGGCTTTGGTTCAAGGTGCACGACAAGACAATAGCGTACCGACGCGGGATGTGATTCTCACGTGACAAGCCAGCAACGTCGGCTTCGCGAACATCACCTGGTCGCACGAAGGGTTGACGAAATGCTGACGATCAGGTGTGGATGAAGCTGCTAAGTCATTATCAGACATTCAAGCAAATACCTGCTGGAAAACAAACACGTCTGTTCAGGGTCATAAGGCTCGTCAAAACAAAATTCCGCCATTCACGCATATTTTTCATAGCGCTGGGTCCGCATTCCACTTCGCCTGACGTGTATTTGGATCACGTCACTGCAATCGCATGAATTTGGTGGGATTCGGACTCGGCCCTTTTTCTTAAGCGGTACCAACAACGCTCATAGGCCACCAGAGTCTACGAACAACTGGTCGACGCTCCCTGAAAAACTCGCAATTGAATTCCTAGGCCAGGGAAGACCATCAGACATCCCATCAGCACAGAAGACGCACCTCGAAAATGTCACACCAGGTCGGTTGAACACAGCAGCGCTGACCCTACCAGCGCAGCGCGAAGTCTTTAAAAAACAAGCGAAGAAGATCTGAACAACCTGATTCGTTCATGGTTCGCTTTTTGCAGTGACGCTGGTCCGTAGGTATCGAACAAACACAAGAAAATGCAGACGGCAAGAGTAAAATTTAAGCAATGTGGTTACCACTGGAGGGGCCGGGGTGCCATGTCCCCTAATAGCAGTTGGTGAACCCTGCGTGCAGGGGCGCACGAGGGGGGCAATGCAGCGCAGGAAAGTCCCAGCATTGTCACATGTACTTTCTTCAATACAGTACATTTATTCCCGAAAGAACATAGGTTTGAACATGGGGGCACCAAACTTGTTTCTTGCCGCGGGCGTCATCTACCTCGGTACATCCCTGCCTCCGTGCACTGGGAGGTGGCCGCTTTCGCAAGAACCTGTCCATGATACGACTGGATTTGTGGATTTAAGACAAAAGTGAAATTATGCTGTGCGGCCAACGCCGTACCAGAATTTGAGCAACCACTGCAGGTCGAGTCAGCACGAACCGTTTGAAGGGCGGTGCAGACAGCGCGTGAAACACGTGACCACTGACACGTGCGCAACGACGTGACGATGGCTTGGTCTCGGTCAAAAAGCAATCAAGGCTATGTTACGGTTCGATGCAATCGATCAAGGACTCTTTGCGAAGGCAATGTCGCCGAACTTTGCAAAAAGTGAAGCAAATGCACGAGCGGTGTTAGCCTTAGCAAATAACCAGCCTAAGTTACCCGCACAAAGGCAAACGGGTGCCAACCAGTTCTACGCGGTCTTAGTCAAAGCAAGCTAGAGCTACGCCGGATTTGTTTCAAACAGACTGGGGCACATCTTCAGCAGTAAACGAGACAAATCCCTTCCTTGCTTCTACAAGAAACACAAAAGCCTAATCACCTCCACAAGTGACTTTTGAACTGCCCGACGTGTTTTTACCAAAGGCCAAAACAACGAGAATACATGGATGTGCGGATTGTCCGCAACGGACCGTCATACGCAGCAACGTCGGATCAAGCGAATTCACGTGGCACAAATGCCTCACCCTTGAGCTGACCTAACTATATGGAGAAAATAGCTCTAATTGGCAGCGGAAACTAAACAAAACTAGTTTTCGTACAACCCCGCGGTTGAAGACAAGATAGATGCATGGTGATAACGGCGCTAATCGCGGCCACGTTGTCTTTGTCGGCAACCACTAAATCTTCATTGCCGTGCTAAGCCCAACGAAGTGCGAGCGAGTTAAGCCTACTGAAAGTCACGGTTGTTTACCAATAGTCAACAGACGTAGAATGCAAAGGCTCAGAGAACGCGCAGCTCTACTTGTGACCTGCGGCGACTTCTGAACGGCGCAATTCTAATTTGGGCCGAATTTGTTTTGGAACGAGCGCACGAACGACCTTTCCCTCTTGCATGCTCTGTGTATGGTTGGTAGGCAGGAGATAGGCACGTCAAAATAACGTGAGCGTAGCATAGTGACGATATTGTGCGACGTGCCCGAGCACGCCTTTTCACTTCCAACGTTGTGAGACTTGATAACGCCGAATACTGATTGCGTTAAGGCGTCGTGTACAGATTTTAGATGTTTGTCGAACAGTTGCAGATTTAGACACTTGACCAACGGCCGCCCGAACGTCATGCACAAAACGTTTGGCTGGTGACATTCGGCGACGTCATTCGCGCCTTGATTGGCTTAGACACAAGAACGTTCGAGAACCTCGAAATACATCAAAATAACGTGGTTTTGATGAATTGGGGCAGTTTTGTAAGAGGGATGAGGGAAGCACGACCCTTTACCAAACGGAACCACTCGGAAGAGCGTAAAGGAAATTTATCACTTTGGCAAATTTTTAAGTTCAAACAACAAAGCTTGAAACTGATGTCCACCCCGCTTTATAAAAGCCAAAGCAAACCTCAAAAAAATTCCAACGCATTTAACTTCTACGCAAAAGTTGTATGTGTTTAAAATGCTGTCGGAGATATAAACATCAATAAATGTATACGGAGAAGTAAACCTTACTCTCTCGTCCTTTTCATTGCAGACTGTTGGGCAAATGGAAAACGCACTTTTCGCACACCGTACAGCAAATGATTGACAGACACCTGGTCTCGCATGATCGCACCATTGCTGCAGGATGTGTTGCAAGACCTGCGGTTCTTTGCACATCACAAATGTACGACTGGTCACAGCCACAGCAAGTGTGTCTTCTTTCCGGACAAGTCTGGACTTGCAGGCGAAATCGCTCTCTCGCGCGCGAAGTAACCGTACTTCGTGTTTGATTGATGCCTTTGCGTGCATGCCGCACACAACATGACATCGCCAATTCTGTCGAACCACTTTAGCAGCACCAGTTAATCAAGGTTCGGAACAAAATCCATTGTCCGCATTTACCACAGCGAATTCAGATCTAAGGCTTATTAACGCATAAGTGCACTTTCTTTTACTTGCAAACAGTAAAGTGGTGTGCTTTGACAAGTCACATGCAACAGCAACACGTGTATAGTTTGAAAACAGCATGGTTTTGTTCGGTAAACTTTTGACCCAAGCTTTCTGAAGTTATTCAAGTTGTGTGTGAATTCGTACTGCATTTCACCAAGCATGACTACTGGTACATTACTGCAGAGCATTCAAAACCTGTAGAAACAGTTAACCATTTACTGACCTGTTCTGTGACCTACGCATTGATTTCATTTTAGTTTGTAAGGGTTCATTTTCATATCCATATGCTGGAGCTGCATACCCATGTTCAGCTTCTGCAATACAACATATCTTAGATAAAAGCCCTGTTTTTCACATTTATTTTGAACAAATCATTAGACAAGGCTTATTGTTTGTTAATGTTTGAACATTTTTTATACGACCCACATAGCTGAAAAAGTTTTTTAATTGCAAAATAAATGTGCTGGAACATACATCAAAGAATTCAAAAGCAATTGAACAGCAACACCTTTCATCCACACAAACAGACACGCAGCCGTTACACATCACATATGTACAGAAGCATAGTATAAGCAATTCTACCAACTAACCTCGTCCCCTCTTGTCCTGCTTCTCTATGAACTCAGCAGCTTGAAGTAGCAAGCTCAGCTTACCAAAAGAGTCTACCGCCATCATGATTTATTAAAAACAGTTGGTGACCACACAGAATATTAACATAAGTTCTTCAATCTTTAAGCTGTCCACAGAAAAATGAAACAGAATGATATCAAGCGCAGGCTAAATTTCAACTTTTGACTTAGTTTAACATAAGAGGTGGCCCTGTAGCAAACTTCCACTTTTAAAAGCATTTGGAATGAATGTCTTCTAGTCAGTTAAGTTGGATTCTCATTCAAGGTAGTCACCAACACGAAAGCCAAGACTTTATATTTAAAAGCTCTAGGTTGCTGCAAGCTTTCGAAGAATGAGCCAGCTGAGCTCTGCTTTTTCTCTTTGCAATGATTCAATATGGTACATATCTGTATTCAAGTAACCCCCGTCTACATCATGGCAACTGAAATGAATCCATTTGCAATTATTTTTTTAAATAGGAAATTGATTTCATGTAACACTACACACCAGACCTAAAATCTGAAAACTTTGTCAATGGATTTAAATCAGACCCTTGGTGGACATTACTTACTAGAGCCAAGATGTGATTAGCAAAATTAACATCTAAAAATCACCCTGAATGTCAGTTCTTTCAATGAATGCTAATCTTTTTAATAGCCAAGAGGCATCAACAACAGTATCTTATTCTAAGACATAAGGAAGGTTAACACTTGACCTGAATGTCTGCAAAAATTGCACATGGGATCAAACAAAAATTGGTGATATGACTTTAAAGAAACGTTCGATTTTTTGTTTTTTTAATATGAACATTTTGGCACAATCTATCCACCACTATTTTTTCAATCAAAAATACATTTTTAACACTCTACAACATTGAAACAGTATTGCATACAAAATCCAGAGAGTTTATCAGACTTTACAGACAAAACTCCTGTTGTTGTGTTGGTATTTATTAGCTCAAATGCATACTGGGACGGATTTTTTCCATGGGGGGGGCAATAGTAGACTTTTCCAGGGGTAGCAAAAAACATGGTGTAAATTTATATTTCCTTTTGAAAACTAAGAAAACAACCTGTTTTTGCTAAAAATGTAATAAGAAAATATCAACTATGAAAATCCAAGGTGGGACCAAGCTTTCCCCTTCCGACACAAATGGTAGGAAATATAAGACCCAACACATTTGCAAGTACACTGTAAATGTGCAACACATGTGTGTTTATCAATACTACATATACATACACATTGCACAGCTAAACAGTTACACACACAGCATGCATAATGTCTAACAAACTGCATTCACAGTTTAAAAGCAAAATTTGCAAGCAATGACCTATTCTTAATGATTGTGCTATTAACAAATAAAAACAACCAACCGTTGCAAAATAGAACAGCTCATTTAACCAATATATCTTGAATAACACACATACTTTTAAAGAACAATCAATCAACTAATACTTACAATAAAAGTTTCAAAATGTGATAATAGTTTCAAAATGTGATAATGCTGTAACACATAAAAAAGATCCAAGAACAAACCAAGCTCTTTTTACTGTGATTGTTACTGAATCTACTGAGACATCAGGACATGCTTATTCTGTGCAAAATTAACAATTCTTCGTCAGCATAATTAGTCTGTGCACAATGCTTCAAAATTTGTTTACTTTCCTAATTTAACGGAAGTAAACTTTGTGCAGATACCATCAATGTATGCTATGTCATATGGAGGTTACTTTTCAAGAAACAATTTATGTCTATCATGCTCCTAAAATTTTTCGATACTTCTATGGTTGGCAATATGAAATATCTGCAATCCAACAGTTGTTTTGTTTATTGATATGATAATGACTTGGCAATGTTGTTAGATACTTGCATTAAGAGCACACAGGAAAAGCACTCATGAACTTTCACTGCATAAACTTTGGCATCCGAGCCCTGCTTTACTTTTGGTAAGCATTTAAAAATCTTGACGTTTTTATATTCATGCAAATTTATAGTTCAGTATTTTTAATTTTTATTGGCTGATGTTACAGTTATAGCATGATTTTATAATCCATAATAAGCTATATTGAAATACATGATACACAAAGCAGTATGTCTAGTTTTACCTATATTCATTAGGCTCAGGATTCATAAGCAGATTTAATGTTATACTGTAGTAATTGCTTAAACAAAATGACAAAAATCAAGTAATTATTTGAACTGAATAGCATACAAATCAACATGGAAATGACTATGTCATATCTTTCAGGGCATGCAATAGCAAAAACCTAAGTATTGTCGTTATATTTTATATAGAATCACAATGGGAAGTACTTGCAAGCAAAACACTCATCTCTGAAATACAATGAATGAGCAAAATGGCTTGCATAACACATTACTTAACCTATTATGCGAAAATTTTATTTTTCAGCCTTTTTGAAGATAAAATGCATCAGGCCATGCTTGTGTTTCATCAGTAGGGATCTGTGGCAAAATATTTTCTTGACATACATTTCTACCAACTCTTACTCTAAGCATACACCCACAGGAATCCATCAGTGCTCTAAACATGGCAGGACATTCGATATATTAAGCATGAAGTTTTACATCATTATTCTCAGCACAAGCAAAGCTTACAAACAATGTAGCAAGCAATGTTTTAGAAGGTATTGAACAATGTGGATAGTAGTTCACCACTACAATTCACTCTGTGGAAAAATGCTAAATCTCAAGACAGTTTTGTTTCCTAACATATTTAATCAATTTGACTAGCTTACGCCTAATTTGATTAAGCATGTGTCACATATAAAACACTGTTCCACATAACATTGTAAGAATAAGATATATAAAACAGCATCCTTTGCCACAAAACATATTTAACAGTTAAATCACTAAGCCAGTTTATGTGAAGAAAATATATTCACCATGATGAACCAGTCTATTTTCAGGCTATGAAAAACATAACAACGAAGCATACACAAGCATTTCATATTTACAACTTTCATTTCCTGGTAAATTTTTTTTTTTCAAAAAGGTGATCTCAGGAGTTTCAAGCAAGGTGCAATATTTCATAACGCTGTGTTTTCATCATAGGCCATGCAGTAGTCTTTAACTGAATAAAAAATTTTTGCATCAAAATGTTGTGGATCAGATGGTGAATCACTCAGGTTGTGTAAAATACACAATCATAACAATGTTGATAATAGCTGATTTTTTCTTATGGCACCAGTAAAGTGGAATGCCATTGCTTCGTTCATAGCTAAGCTAGATTTTAATGGGCGAACTTACTGGCTATGCAGGCTATTTTTATGGCCAATGGAACCACAATGTCACTGTGTCACTGTCAGTCATTTTTAGGGTTTTCATTTTTTACCACAACACAACAGTGATACTCAACAAATAAAGGTCACTGCTTTCACTTTGTAGGCTGTCACTTTTTGGTTTTCTGAGTCAATTTGATCAGCAGGTCACGATTCCCTCATCACTGGGTTACTGTAAGCTTTTATGAATCTTAACTTAGGTTTACATAAGCTATTAAAGTAAGAAGCAAGCATTTAAGTTCATTACATTTTGCATATAGCCTAATAAGAGATATGTGGTTTTACTGGCATCTTTAGTTGTATAAATTCAATTAGCCTAGAATAATAAATGAGCTAAGCTGTAACATGTACAGTACATGGGAAAGTTTTCTCTACTAAGTAATTAAGTACCTTCAAATAGCCCACTGCTACAGCCTCAAGTCAGTACACTACAGGTAGTCATTAAGCAAGCAGCAACAGTGAAACGAATACAGTTGCAGGAGTACCAAACTTGACACAAAACAAAAGTGTAATAGTCAAATATAGAACTTAGGTACACCAACATTTCTGAGATCTCTCTTTCTTTGCCTCCTGTAGTGTTTTTTCATTTGTCTTTAGCATTTTATTTTCTCACTTCATCATAAATTTTAGTGCTGGAATACGTTACGATTATTAATTTTACACCCGATTACACCTGCTGCAGTGTTCACTATGTTCTCTAACAATCAAAGTATTGACGTGTGTCCCCAACAGCCCCTTTCAAATACACAAGTTCACAGGAACACACCCACAAGCTTTCGTGCACCACAAACATAGATGCAAAACCACAAAAAAACAAACCGACTAAAATTTTCAAATGCATGTCTGTCGAACACCGACATCTCCTGTCATTTCAGAAATTATCAGTTCCTCACAAAACGAAACAGGCACCGCAGTACCTGGATATCGGTAGCAAGTACAGTAACCCAATGCCAGTGTTTTGGTTCCGCATCATACCACTGGCCTTTTTCATTTGTGGGCTCATACCTAAACAAAGAACCTAGCGATGCACGCTTGCTGGACCAATCAGATTATCGCATGTTACTTTCGCCAAAACCATGTGTGATTCACATGGCTTCTCGCGCTGGTGACAACGCCTAGAGGGCGCAATTAACACCAGGAAATTCACTGTATGGACCACACCAATGGGACTTTCGTTTTCATTGCACTTTTTGCCAAATTATCCTCATTTTTGTATTATTCACTCACCGTAACTCACGTTTTTCTACTGAAATTAAAAACTTTGATAGAAAGCTTGACGTCTGATCAAGCAATCCCAGTTCCGTATGGAAGTTTGCGCGAGGCGCACGGCGGGTTTCCGTAGTTGGATGGAGGGGAAAATATCATTCAGATACAAAATCCAAACAGGGACGCTGGAACGGAGGTGTATGACGGGGGGATTGACCGCTCTGATCTTTGAAAGGTGAGGGAAATGGGGCAATAGGTGCCCTTCTCTTACATAATGTTGCAACCTCTCCGGTGGTGTTGCGCTGATTGTGTGATTCACCACGAAAGGGATGTGCGCGAAGAACAAAAATATATGTATGTGCCGCGAACAAGCAATAATGGAGTGATCCCGATGGAGTGATCTTGGTGAGTGACCTCTCTAATAATGCTTATGAACCTGGTGAACAGTTTATTGTGCTTACTAACGGTGACGACGAGAGTGATTTCATCGAGTGATCTCTATTGTTGCTTGCTGCCACGGTGCGAAGCTCTGCGCACATGCCGCTCGGGATTGCCGATCGCAACAATAACAACATCATAGGTAATTTCAGGGACGCTGGAGAGCGGTGAAATGACGGGGATAATTTCACCTGCCCCTTTGGAAGGGGGGCAACGGGTCCGGGGTGCCTTTTCATAACAGAATCATAGGTAATTTTATGGTTTATCAAGATCGCCTTGAAACAAATTTATTACAGCTATCCGCGTACCCATAAACTTCAGAATGGTTTTAAATATTTCTGCTATTGTTTTTGAGGTTAGCGTTGTTGCTGCGGAAAAAGAACCATAATTGGTAACGATTTTTTGTTTTTTGCAAATTTCCATTGCTGTCAACTCTTTTACTGCATCCCCTGCCCTACCGCTGCTCCGAGGTCTCTGAATCCAAACCTTTGCAGTGACAAGAAAAGATTGTAAAAGATGATTAGGCTAATTAACGAATTACATCCAACCTCAAACCAAACTGGGTGAATGTTTAGAAAACTTTTATAAACAGTGCAATTTGTACTCTACACTCAACCACTGAACAGCCACAATAGTAAACAAGAAATCGTGACAAGCAGTCCCCATCAGGCCCCCATCCATGTGTTGATATTTGGGGGCCAAAATCATTTTTAAGGGGGAAGGATTTTTGTTCTTATTATATGTTTAAAACAAGCTTTTCTGGGCACAATAAAATTTGAGGGAACTTCTCCCGAATGCCGCCCGTGGCTACAGGCCTGGTCTTCACTGTCGAAGATCTTCTTAAGAGAGTAGACAAGAGCAGGGCAGTTTTCAGACGAAGTGCTTCTTTTTTGAGTCCCATTCAATATATGAACCGTTACACATACCTGAGAGAATGGATGCAGTAGAGAACATAACCTCCAAGGCAGATCAGTAGCGTAACAAGCCCAAAATTTTGAGGGGGTCAAAACTCGGAGGGAAAAATGTTTGATTTTAGGCGAACAACAGTATTTTGTTTGGGATACTGTCTCTCAAAGCACAAAATGACTAGATATTCTAAAAATTGGTGGGAAGGGTCCCCGAGGCACCCCTGGCTACGCCAATGAGGCAGATACTTGTACTTGGAAAAAAGTAGGCTATAAGACCGTTAACATGTGAAACCTGAACATTTCTTGGCTTCACTAAAAAATTTTTTCATAATTTCATATCTCGTTTCAGAATTTTAACAAAAAAAACAAATCCGCAATTTCGAATTTTCATTTCGTCGAATTTAATTCCTTTTCGAAAAGCTTTTTCTACTTTCACTCTGCCAAGGGTCGGACCACAGCAAATAGGTTGAACTGCGGAAATTTGAGATGGAGTAGCCTACCTTGGCGGATTTAACAAGATTTGGGCATTTTGGGCTCAAAGCGTTGGAACAACAAGCAAACCTGTTAACCAGATTGTCTCGTCGAGCACCCTCCAAATTTAAATTATTTTTTCTCATGTTTTGCAGTTAGTGGCCGAATTGTCTTTGAGTGCAGAGTCGTGGCGGAGCTGAAAATTTGTGTGTGTTTTTGTTGGATGATCAAATTGGATGCCCTATCGACATGATGGCTTTGAAAAGAGGAAGTTTTTTTTAAGTTACGTCAGGACTTGAAATCGACGAGACTGAGACTCACGAAAGTGGGTCTCGAGAAATGTCTCGAGACTGAGATAAGTTTCGACGCTTAATTTTGCCCGTTGGACCAGTTAAGATGAGTCTAATTAAAAGTCAAGAAAACAACAGATGTGGTTATTAAACCAAATGAACAGCAATCAAAAGCTCAAGGTTTGCTTCTAGGCAGACCCGTCGCCAGGATTTCGCCGCAGGGGGGCCAAAAATCATAAGGGGAGCACATTTTTTAAATACAATATGAGATGTATGCAGCAACTGCCACGAAAATGGTCGCTCGCGACATGTTCACTTTATTCACATATAACTTGATCCAGAAAGTTATACAGATATGAACGCCGAACCAGTCGAGCACCGCCATTTGGCAGTTGACTACAAACAACCCAAATATTATTAGAAAATACAAAACTTACAGAAATAAGCTTACCCACTTAAAAGAAATCTCCAAACAAAATTATTAT
>JGI24159J19872_10001553_pt1 | contig 25589 bp, 18 predicted proteins | sample Ectturendosymbi4_FD_19872 | JGI IMG/M metagenome (IMG submission 19872)
TATTTTAGAATGTTTTTGAGATGAGTTTTTGATTCATTTAGAATTCGTATCAAACCATCTTCCTGAGGCAGGTGGTCCATTCATCTAAGTAAGAAACTGACATTTTACAGTTGGCAGAAATTTCAAATTACTGACAATCAAATGTTTTTCAACTGCTTTAATAATTACTATCTACTAACCAGATCGAAATTATTCATATGTCAGAAAAGACATTTCAACTTACCTTAAATTTTGTGCTAACCGTAAAAATACATTTTATTATATTCTTTACCACGAATTGCCAGGTTTGAAACAGTAAATACAAAGCTCTCTGGAGATAGCTGCAAGTATTCCTAAACCGTGTAGTAGAGAGACCAAAAAGTACCAAAAAAAGACTGACAAAAACAGCTAGTCATCTAGCTGTTGTCCCCAATAGGACTGAAGAGGTTATTTATCAAGTGTCTAAATAGATGAAACTTAGCACGTAAATTTGGCATTTAGCTTTGTTTAACGTACAATACTAATGTACTACCAATCAATAAAAAGCACCAATGGTACAGAAAGGAAGAATACTAAAAGCTGGCAATGAGACAAACTATGTCATAAACAAAATGAACATGGAAAGAAAGCAAACAGAAAAAACAAGGAAAATTCACAAAGGTAAGAAACATTAGTTAGGTTAATGAATTACAGGTTTGTAGCCTTTGAGGCTGAGAGTAGAGGCACTTTTATCAAGAACAGTAGTTGCTTAGCAGCCTCAAATGAGTGCTGCTCATGCTGATTACCCAGGTGTGCAGGTCTTGCAAGTAATAGTTGATCGCAGAAGATGGTATAGGTCAGGCCTGCACAACTCAGAAAGCTCGAAGGGCCAAATTGATCAACATAAACTCGCCGCGGGCTGCAAAAGTCTATTTCGTGGTAGTGTGGAAGAAATTCTGAAAGGACAAGTAATTATCCGAAGTCGGGTTTTTGCAACATTTTCTGCAACTGAGTTCTCGCGGGCCGCAAGGAAAGATCTCGCGGGCCGCATGTGGCCCGCGGGCCGTATGTTGTGCAGGCCTGGTATAGGTCATTCAAATTTTTGTTATAATACCAACATGAATGATCCTTATTAAATGTAATGCTTCATGCTGTAACACATAATAGCATTGTTATTAAAGTTTTCCCGATGTGTGCTGCTATGAAAAGGAAATTACATAAATTTTGCAAACCTTATTGACTGTGTTATTATGTACATGCCAGTAATTGTTTTCAAACCAATTTTTGTATGGTCCGTTGACACCAACCACAACACTGCAGTTAAAGCCACTGATTTAATTGTACATAACATGTTTTAAGATAGTGATGCATAAAATACTTCTTGCTGTTTAAGTGAAAAAATGCATGTTTTGTTTTTATCTGTTCAACCTTTAGATTTTTAGTTGGGGATCTAATTTTACTTTCATATACTGTCATTGTTATTTTGATTGCGCAGAAACTCTTGACAATAATTTTATCACTACGCTAAAAACGAAATGGCACATTCTTGCGCAGACACATTCTATTCCAGCAAATCACCTGTGCTCTAAGCCAGCTGTAAGAATAGCATATGCTTTTTTTCTGCAGACTCGGAGAGGTGCAGTAAGCTGCTTGCATTACGAATTCCCCAAGACGTCATTGCGAAACTGTGGAGTACATCAAATGGTAACACTCTCCATTTTCTTCGGTCACTCGAAGAATGGGTCGTGCATCTTAAAAGAACACATGGTATATGAGATAGTGATACGCAGTAATAAATGTTGCCCTGAATTGTTGAGGTAGATTTTTAAAACTCGTTTATGGAAAATATGGCATTGGATATAAAACACTGGCTCTCTAGAAAAAAACACGAAATCTAGGAATGAAATTTTCAGGAAATTCAGGTCGCTCACGGGGGAAATACTTGCAGTGACATCATCGATTTGAAAAGTGCTCACATTGTTGACATACAACCTTACTTTGTACGGAAATCCTTTCACGGCCCAGTCAAGGTGTTTTGCTTGGTTGAAGCGCCCGTCTCCCCAAACACCTGGCACAGGGTCTCCAAACTACATCCCGTAAAAACACTTTATCAATAATGAAAAAAAATAACATCTTGTCAAAAACATATCCCGAAACAATGACATCATGTAAGGCAGCCACGTGAATACCAGTTGGCTAAGTAATACTGCGCTACAGTCTGGCCTAACCTTACCTGATATGTTGCCACAATCTGAAGTGTGTTTTTATATTAAGTACATCATATCTGAAGCCCGATTTTCCCACTATGTTGAAATCAAAGAAGCAATTTCACCATTCTTTTTAATATATGTTCTTTTATTATTAAGCAGCGTTCATGTTTTGTCATTCCTTTATTTTGTACTGGGAGTTTATATCCAGCCCTCGAACGGCTGTGTAGCAGCTTTTGTGGCCCTCGGAAAAAAATGTTTGGAGATCCTGACCTTCTGAAAAGCGCATTGCGTCCTAATCCTCTGCGAATATCAACGAATCTACAAGACGTGCTTTAAATCAGCGCTTCCCAACCAGTGGACAGCGAAGTTCTTTCAAGAGGGCCGCGAAACATTTCAAAACGCAGTGTTACAGTCTTATGACATTTAGCTAAAACGTTTCTTAAAAATTAGCGAATTTTTTTGTTATGGCGGGAAATTGGGAAACAAAAACCCGTCGTTTGTTGCGTCAGCAATTATGCACTGTTTCGCGTTAATAGTGAAGGTGCGATCACACAGACTGTGGTCTTTACATTTTTGTGACTGACCATTGTAAAAATGACTAAAATTTTGGTCTTAAGACTAACACTTAGAATGCTACTATCATATCTAATGAAAAAGCTCCAGTTTCCCATTGGCAGTAAAGTGCATGTTTTGTTAAAATTTTGTTTCTTTCTTATATCAATTTTTTTGTTGTCGTTTTACCACAACATCTCGTAGTGGACCCCACATATCTTGTCAGTGAAAGTGTGACGCAAGCTGAAAAAATTTTGGAAGCATTGCTCTAAATCGGTGGTTATTAACTTTTTCGCGCTGTGGACCCTTTCACTGCACCAAAAAACCGTTGTGGACCCCTTCATTTTACCTAGTTAGGCCTACAGGTGCATCTCAGACCGAAATGACTTGGTCCAGTGAAAACTGAAAAACATTGTATTATTACACCAGCATAGATGAAAAGTTGATATACATGCGGCAATCTTGGCATTCGTAAGTGAAGTCAAGACTAATTTAAATAGCTGCGCCTCTGACTCCGGCCACAAAATGAGTCCATGTTCGGAAAATTGCTTGGACTCCGGCTTAACAGCCCTGGTTTCAGGCAGGCACTGTTTCTTGCGCAACTGCCTGCGTTTGATATCGGATGTAAGCTGCAGATCACGTTTTGTATACTGTGCTTGGAAGTGAAGTTGGACCAGGATTGCTCACTGCGCAAACTGTTGTTTGATCAGCTAAATTTACAAAAACTCACTTGCGAATGGCAGTGAAAAGCACGACACGTGTTATATACGAGTGCAGCTGTGTTCCATCCTGTGTTCAGGACTGAAATTTCAGAGGTGTGTTGAATGCACAACTTTTAAGCTCATGGAAAATATGTTCGATTTGTTTCTACGTCAGCGCGCGGGAGAGCAACATTGGATTCCCGAGAAAATTGTTGCACTAGCAAAGTGCATTGTTGAATGATCAAAACTGATAAAACTCGCTTGTGAACAGTACATATTTGTATAAAAAAACGTCGAAGCCATTGTACTTTGTGAATTACTTTTTTATGGTACCGTTTGCATCATCGTTTAGTAATTGCAAGGACAGCACAAAAAATGAAATGTTTTGTTAGAGTTTTGATGCTCTAGTTGTGTGTGATGTACACAAAAACAGTTGGTTATAGCTTATGATATTTACTATGGTTCTTTGAAAACTTGCTATTGTAGCGTTGTATGCAACAAAGAAATATTTCAAATTATGTACAATGATAAACGTGACCCTGTTTTTTCATGATTCACAGAGGAGGCGTTCCAGGCTTGCCTGGTATCAAGCTTGCGTGGTATGAGATGGAGTGAATGGGAAACGGAAGTTCGAAAGCATTTTTCTACCAATCAAAAGTTACGTGTACTTTTTAATGATTGTGACAAAACTTACGAGGATTATTTTGAAAAGTGGAGTGCTGTTGTTCGCACAATCATAAAGTTGGAAATAGGTAATATGAACAGTTACGTGTAGAGAAGCTGTTTTGTAATACTGTAGCTAAAATGCGTTTGTGTACTGCATGACTGCTTGTTAGTGTTTAGTTTGCATATATTTTTAGGATTTCGTTGACATTTTTGAACCTCTAAACTGCAAGTTTTTTTGGGAAATGCCAATCTGCCTCTGTCTTTAGTGCACGAAAAATAAGTTATCGGCTTTTATTCATTTATGAAACTGAACTGATGGACAATTACATTTGTTTACTCACATTTTCTGTTTTTGAAATCGTTCAGATTGCGCTTTGGCTGTCTTGATGTTACAAAGACATTTTTGCTTATCAAAGTTACTCATTTCGCAAAATGCGTTGTTGAAAATTAAGACTATAAGCAAATTTGTAAAGTCGCTGACTTACAAAAGACTAGGATTGACAAGAAAAAACATCCTCTGGTTTTCTTCACAAGAACAGACTAGTACTTCCAAACATGCCATATTGCTAACGCCATTCCCATTGGATTTTCGTTTGTTTTTGTGTCCATAACATTTTACTCAAATCTGCAGTAATTGCGTAGTATTTAGTAGTCTACGTCATTATGGCGTCAGAGAAATTGGTCAGTTGCTTTTAGAACAAACATTGCAAAAATAGTGTGCACTATTACTAAGCACTTCGAATTTGATCGAAATTGTACAGTATGTGGGCGTTACGTGATTTCAAGTTAGCGTATAAGAAAATTTCAAATCATTGCTGGTATGTCGCGTAGGCACGTATATTCCAATTGACAAGCTAATCTGGCTAGGGGTCGGCAACCTTTCCCGAGTCGCGGGCCAAAAACAAACTCTACGAGGTATGGCGGGCCGTACTAATTTTCCACCAACAATTCCGTTCCCCTTGCTGTTGTTAAATCTTGGGAATTTATGGAATTTTAATCAGATTAACTCCTGCGCAGTGCGGTTTCTCATAAGTAGTTCCTCATAAGCATGCTTAGAAAAAGTTGCAACAAGGTCAGATTCATAAAATAAAATACCACTAGGCGGGCCATACAGTTAATAGTTATTACAATGTGGTAAGGGGACTGCGGGCCGGATGATTTTGCTTGGGGGGCCGGATCCGGCCCGCCGGCCGTAGGTTGCCGACCCCTGTACTAGGCTTTAATGAACTGAGTTTCAACATACTGGAAACAGAAAACAAACATCTCGATAATCGTACGGCAGAAGCAGCAAGTTTAAACGACGCAAGGAACACAACTGCGTACCAGCCAGGAAGCAAGAACACCTTGGTCAGAGTGCAGTAATTACTCACGCCTCAATCAACGAAAACGCACACTACCGATACGCGCGACGGCTCCGGCCAACTGCAACAATTAACCGAAGCACAACCAACTACCATGCACGTAAGAACAGCAATCATCGCAATACCTGTCACGGCTCAACGATCGGTCGCTGAACTCAAATGCGCTGGTCTTCGGTCATAAAATTTTTGCATAGTGGCTCCACATAGCCCAACTTACACTTGAAACTGTAAAGAAAACTTGCAACTGTCGTTACAAACAAGCAAAATATTCTGCCGGGACCGACAGAAAGCATCGCTGTGGGCAACGTATGTCAAACGACACAACGAAGTGATACTTTTTCCGTAATGGGACACTGCTTCCTTTGTTCGACAAATGACGCACTGCTCCACAAAGACTATCGATTAAACTGACTACAGCAGCAACAATACTGCACAGGAAAAATTTGTGCAAATTTGTCTCCATTGCTGCTGCTGCCGCAATCCTCGATGCCATTCTCACGCTAAAACCGGTCACCGCTCAACGATTGGTCGCTTAACTTAAATGCCTTCGTATTCGACCATACAAGCTTCGTGTGGTGGCTCCACATAGCCGAGTTTACACTCAACTGTAAAGAAAACTTGCAACTGTCGTTATAAACGAACAAGATATTTTGCGGAGACCGACAAAAAGCATTGGAATAGGCGAAATGACGATATAGCCGAACTCGAGTGCACGTAAAACATAGCCATTCTGCCGGAGTCGACGAAAAAGCGTCGTTTGAGGCGAATCCTACTGTATAAAAATACGGCAACAGCCATTTATAGAGGTTATGAGGACGTGATTCAATTTATACTTGTTGAGAATTAATTTAATAAGATGTTCATTTGAGTCTGCCTATTATAAAATATGAAATTAAAAAGCTACTATTATTTACAGGCCGTTGTCAGTGTCATCAAAGCAGTTCTTTGTCAAAGCAGGGAAAAATCTTGTTGGTGCTGCAAGAAACAGTAAAGTACAAAGAGACCTTAAAAATAGTCCTGCATGCACATGGCCGACGTTGGTTTTTGTTCGAACCAGCGCTCGAAGCCCACAATTGCTTTGCGATAACTTCACATTTTACAATGTAGCCTACTTAGCTTTGCGCCAACTCATCTGGCAAGAATTCGCGCAAGGTTCTTGCGTACGTGCTGATAGAGTGACAATTGCATGCAAAATTTGTTCATGCCATGATGCAGATAGGCGTTTTTTGCATTTTGGCAAAAAAGGGTTTGATTAGGTCAGTGTTTCCCAATCGGGGTGTCGCGGCACCCTAGGGTGCCGTTTACGATACTCAGGAGTGCCGCAAGCTAATGCGTCTTTCAAAATACCATTAAAAATACATTTTCAAAATGGCGTCAAACTTTGAAGCAAATTGCTATGGGTTCGCCGCCAGGTTCCGCGAATTATAATTCTCTTCCGTAGGATGTCGCAAGCCAAAAAGGGTTGGGAAACACTGGAGTAGGTTTTGACTAATTGGGCAATCCATTGCCTTACATCAGTGTTTCTCAAATTGTAGTCCATGCCCTACTGGTGGGTGTGGCAATATTTTGGTGGGGCGTGCGGGTCGTGATTTAACAAACCAAGGTGTGATGACTGGTGCGCGTTTTGTCAATTAACTCTCAAGATTTCTGTTAGTACGCTTATGAAGTTTTTCTTAAGAATTCCGGATACAACCAGCAGGTTTCGGATTCTTAATTTAATAGATCAGCACAAGGTTATTTTTTACCATCAGGGAATGCTTGATTTTTAGGTTTATGAAGGACGTTTCACCTAAGTGGCACTGATAGTCAAACTGTTTCTTTCGAACTAGTGAGAAAAATTGATATCTAACAACTTTCTGTTTTAGTTAGCGATATTAGCCGATTTCAGTTTGTATCTCGTGCCAAATTAAAATGGCTTTGGCGCAGTAATCAAACAAATTCGGACCACATTATGTGCGGCTGTGGCAATCGAATAATTGTGACATTGAGGTTCAACACTTTACTCTCGTTTTGATTCTACTCCCGTTATTAAGACTTGTAGCCAAGGGGAAAAACTTTGAAGGTCGAAAATGTAAAACATAACATGGTTTTACGTTTTAATTCTTGCAGCTGGTGAATGTTACTGTGGGTGCAATGGGTTACTTATACAGAAGCGAGCGTATTGCCTTGTGTGGACAATTTGTATTTTTTCGTGACTTCAGTTTATTGTAATAAAAAAATTCAGAAAACGTTAGATTATTATTTAGTGAATTCAAAATTTTTGAAATTTTAAAATCACCTTTTTTGAGTTTTTAGATCAACAAAAATTTGTGCCACTGGTCACTTTCAAAATTTTGCGTTTTCGCATTAAGCAGGAATAAATACACATTGCAAATGTGCTAATGTATTTGAAACGAATCAAAAAAGGAAGGGCAACCCCCCAAAAACTTTTTGCACCCGTAATAAAAGTAAATGATAGTTTTGGTTTTGCTCTTCGCTTCCCTGTTCAACGAAAAAATTCAAAAAATAAGTAGTTTGGCAGTGTGATCTTGTACTAAAGCGTGGTGGGTTGTTTTTGAAAATAAAGCCGGGAATGGTACAAAAACTGTTGAGAAAGCACTAACTGCATGTCGCCTTATCTGCAATGCAGAACATCTGCAATGCAAAGGGGGGAGGATAAATGACATGTTTGGTTAACTCGCGTTTCCATCGCGCCTACTCAATAGCACACTCTACCCAAATTATGTCCATACTTTCGCCCAGAAATTTACCCGTGAGCAGCAATCCATCAAGCATGAAACTAAACACGAAACATGCACCCAGGATCAGACAGCTGCACCCATATGTTTAACTCCATTTCTGGGCTCAGCAGCTCACCGTCGACAGCCTGATTTTAAAACATTGTCCATTGTTTGAAACTCGACAATGTATTTCTGAGATGTGAGCATGAGACATTCAACCTCAAAGCTAACTTTTACTCAAGGAGTGGCTGTTTACTTTGAAAAGCTTGGGGGCCGTGCGCAAGCTTACATGCTCCTGGTGGTGTCACTATCACAGATATTGGCCTGACTCAGCAGAACCTAGTCAGCACACTAAATTAACACAGAAAATCTAGACTTCGAGATGCACGAACACGCTAAGCAATACCCTGAAAACATTGTCCTTTTTTGTTGACCAGATATCTTGATCTTCGATAGCGATTGGAAACGCTTAATGGTGCTTTAAATCCCTACTGCTGCAGGAAAAAGGCCCATTCAGACACAATCGAATCCTTTTTGATATTTGACCATTGCAAAAATACGATCGATTGTTAATTTTGCCTGCATTTTTCTGCTAGCGCTGTGTGCGTACTCTACATGTCATGTAATATGAAGTTTTGCTGAGGAAAATAGGTTTTTTGAAAAGTGAACATGGTTTCATTTCAGTCATTGGTTGTGGCGTTGTTGTTGCTTCAAGATGGGCTTTTTCGCGTTAAGCTTAGACTTGCCAAAATGTTTAATACCTAGTTAGCTACGCTCGGCAGAAGCATTTCTTTGGACCAGAAGTTACGAGGGCTCCATGAGAGTCCTGACGTATGGCTGATTGCACAAAAATGTTCCAAGGTGGTACGAGAGGTGTTCTGTGACATGTATTATCTTCTTAGTGAGTGTTGTGCAGTTATCACCAAACAACAAATTGCTATGAACCAACCTTGTATCGCAATACTATTATGTAGAGCTGATACTTCATTGGTTTGACGGCAGTGAGCTACTGGTTTCAAACCGGATTCACTGCAAGTCAACTGAAATCTCTGGTTATTGTCGAAAATTTGCTGCTAATCCTTGTTGGTGCAAATGGCAGTTCATCCTCATGGTGCAAAATTATTCCAGACAGATGCTGTGCGAACGTAGTGAAGATTATGAGGCTGCAGCCTTAAAACCAACTTCTGGTTGTACTGTTAATATTGCGGATTGACGTGCACCATGGTTTTGGTCGAGACCGTAAGAAGTTTATGACTAGACTTTCTCTTTGGGATTTGCGTCGTGGTCTCGAACCATTTTGCAATTTAAGGTTTTCCTCGTTTTCCTGATACACCAGGCGAAGCAGAAAATTTACAGTGATTCTTTAGTTTTCAATGTAGGGTGCCGTGGAAGCGGTTGTTCACTGTAATGTTTCCGTTTTTTTATTTTTTTTAAGAATCGGTGTCTGTTCCTGATTCAAATCTTAAAAATCTGTGGCTTCAGTCTGGACTTTTTATTATAACGTTTGATCTTTTTCGATGTACGAAAATATTTTAGAAAGCATGCCGTCCACTGCAGCAATGTTAGTACAGCGATTATAAATTTTGTTTGTAACAGATCTGGCCAAGAAAGAGCTTGGAACTAATTCGTTTGTGAGAAATGATGGAAGCAGTACCGCATCCGCCATTACTCATTCAAGTTATGCTTTAAATGAAACTGTGGAGATATCGTTGAGTTCAGATTTTGATAACATCATGCGACATGGTTCTCAAGCTGGACCAATCGTTTCCAATTTTACAGAAGATTCCTGTGTTTTTACGGTGAGCCAGTAAACGTTTCGTCAAATCCTGATTTTTCAGCGTACGTGGTCTTACCAACACAGGTCATGATTTATGTACCAGGGTTCTTGTTCCCTATACGCAGTTATGCCTTAACACAGGTAGCTTGCATTTTGTGTAGCATGTCGGGTGATTGTCAACCAAATCAAATTCTCAGGTATTAGCATCAACACCCCGCAATCAACTCTGTATGCAACCACCATACGATATTTTTGCCCTACCAAAAACTGGCTGTAATCCTGCCAGGTGTAGAATATCCTTGTTTATCGGTATGGTTGTTCGGTATTTGCTGTTTAATACATGAACCGATAAGCTTAAGCGTACGAAATGAATGTTTGGGGTGCGATTGCCTTCTAATCTTGAAAGATTTGTCAAAATCAGGCGAGTGTTTTTGAATTTTCAAGTGTTTTTTCTGGGCAAAAGAGAAAAGCAGACGAGCTACATTTGCACAATTAAGCGTGGAATTCGCATGTAATGAAGATGCTACTTTGTAAACGGTGCTCGGGCTTAGTCTGAGTGTTCGACTAAGATTTACATTGTGGAAGAGCTTGCTATATATTTGTGCCACCACCCACTTCACTGAATAGGGCTTAAACTCGGGCTCTTTTCATTGGGCCATGTAACTATTAATATATTTTCTTTTCATGTCTGGCCTTTCGCGTTCATGTTGCAGGTAGGGTTGCCAGATGCGTTTTGTGAAAATACCGGCCATTTTTAAAATAGCGACAGATGTAGGCTGTGTCGTAATTCGTAAGTGCATATTTAATGGCACGGGATTCTCGAATAACAATATCTGAAAACAACGTTTTTTTAACAATGCATTAATTTTCGTAGTATTTCCGTTTTAATTCCATGAAGCTCCCACAATGCTTGGCTTAAAAATCTTTAAAACTGTGTAAACATATGCTTGTGAGTAGAGTCTATAGCCCTTTGGTAAGCATTAGCAAACTAACCTAATTCAAATAAGAAGACGCTAACTTCAGTGTTTAATGTGGACGGATACGTTTTCTTAAGCTCTCAAAAATAATGCACGTTGTAAAAATCCTTTTTTACATGTTGCATATCAATTTCTGAAGTGAACACCTTTCCGTACAATTTCATGGTAGCTTCATAATGAAAATAATGGCCAAACAAAAAGATTTAAACGACGTTTTGTAGATATGTAGAGTTTGAACTGCAAGAACCTGGGAGAAAGGTAATGCACAACACATTTAACGAGTCGAACAGCCTTGCTTTGCGCAAGCTCAACCTTCCTGAGCAACACATTAGTTCCACTTACAAATTTCCAGCAATCAACTTTGATACACGAAAAGCAGAAGTACTGAATAGCCTTTCAATGAAAATAATGGCCAAAGAAAAAGATGTCAACGACATTTTGTAGAATGGTAGTTTCTTTTCTATGGTACTATCTCTATTGCAAAGCTTCATGGTAGTTGCTTTTCTATGGTAATATTGCCTGTATCACTGATATTGTAACTTTCATGGTCATTGCCTGTATGAACAGCGTAACACAACTAATAAGTTCTTGCGTGCAACATTCACTCCAGTCTGCAACAATCATTTTGTAGATCACCTGAAGGTCTTTAAAATTTTTCTCAGTACCTTCTGGAAAACTAATACTGACTGAGACATGACCTCCCGGTTGATTCGTTGGCTATGGAGCCAGTTATACTGACGCTGGCAATACAATGTGTTTGTTCAATGCAGCTAGCGTGGCTGTAAAAGTAAAAGGATTGCTATTATTTTTTATAAGATTTAGTATTGCCTATTACCACTGCAAACGACAAAAAAAAACTATTATAATCGAAAAAATAAGAATTTAAGGCGTATGCTAATTGTGGTTGTTAGAACACTGCGCATTCAAACACAGCCTTTGGTATTGGCGACAGTAACAATAATGGAGCTAAAAACGTTTTTCGAGAGAATTATTTTTGTACATTTAATCACATTGATGATGAAAACTGCTTTATACCAAAATAAATTCAAGAAAACACTCAATCAACGAGAATTGCTCCACACATTTTCATCTCCAGCTATCACCCAGTGTTTGTAATACACACAGAAACTGCAAACAGTTTGTGTGGCAAAGTTAAGCCAATTACTTCTGGCGGCTTAAATTTGCCTTCATCGCACTGTACATCGCAGGGAAAAATTAAACGAAATACGCCGGGTGCATAGATGCACACGTAAAGAAGGCAGAAAAAACTTGGTGAGGTGCGGCAACCTTTTTGGCTGAGGGAGTCATGAAACCTGCATATTTTTAATTGTAATTCCGTGAGAGCCATATAATGTTTTTCAACACTTAATGCAACTAACTTACTAACTAACGTGTGCATTTTTAAGCAAAATCAACAAATTTAAACAATGGTAAATGTCTGAATTTTCTCTTTAATAACATGTTTCTTACTGTTAATGCGACTTCTGGTGCTGCATGGTGTTTCTGATGGCTTTGTAGTCTGATAGATGGAAAATTATAGAAAAAGTTTCATTCGTAACAATCGCGTCAAGAAAATATCAAGCAAGCCAGATGCCGTGATCAAAAGCTTTAAAGTTTGACGCCAGCTACATCTGGCTCGCGAGCGATAGGTTCCCGACCCCTGTGCTAACGTTTTTTGGTTAAACTCTGGCTCAGAAAAAAATCAGCCAAAATCACACGATTCAGATCCGCTTCGTACGAAAAACGCCGGTCACACTCACAACAGGCATCAGAATTCGAAGTAGTGATGTATTTTCTTCAGGCGAACGGCCTACGCCTAGTCCCTGTCCACTTAAAATGTCGTTCCCATACGCCTATGCCGGCAAACCACCAAAATGTGACAAACCTATGCTGTGCGCCATGTACGGCTTTCGGGGATTTTGGTCCTGGCCTTCTACCGACCTAGATCCAATGAACGGAAGAGTTTTGTAGGGTCACGAATGGTAGACAACTGGCCAACAAAATTTTTTGTTCGTAAGAGCGTGTTGTGGGTAAATCTGGGTCGCTGAATGCGAAAATGAAATTAGTTTTTTTTATTGGCTGTAGTTTTTGCGATATATCTAAATCAATATTTTTCCACGTTTGCACGCATCGCCACATTGTGCGTTGCCGCGCAGATATCATGAAGTGATGAGCTTCCAGTTGCTAAAAATTTCTCTCAACAAGATGAACGCTTTGTTTACTTTTATAATCAGTTCTCAGAATGCAACATATGTTAAAAAGAATGGCACTGATTCTGTGCAAGAGAGAAAAATATGTTAAAAATCTTGCTAAAATTGCAAAATATTTACTACCGCTAACAAAATTTATATGTTAGGATGCAGTGCAAGTCAGTCTTTTCAATTGGCTTTTTAATTGCAGAAAACTCGCGAACTACGCAATCTGTCGGAGGAAATGTCTTCACTTTCCGTGCTGCAAATCTACGGCGGTCAAGGAGCCGGGAAAACAACATGCTTGAACGCTTTCCAGAGGCTAACAGCTGGTAAATTGAAGACAGCTTTGGTGAAATGGAAGATTACTTTCATCTCCTGCCAGTCGGTGATTGAAGACAGCTTTCGCTGTCTGATGAAATCTCTCGGCAGTCGCATCAGCCCAAGTGAGAAACTGAGAATTGATGAAGAAGAAAATCTGCCTCTTGCTGTCGTTAGATTCTTGATGAGAAAAAGAATTGCGTCCTTGTTTTTATGTGACATGGTCGAACCCTCCAACAAGCAAGCCAACTGCGATGTGGAGGTAATGCGGAGTTTGGTAGCAGAAGTACAGGGGTCAGTTCAGGTGGTCGTTGCGACGCCGTCGCGCAACTTCCTCTTTTCTGTGGCCGCAAAATCTGAACGTCCGTCGTTAGCGCAACACGAGTTGCGCATGTTCACTGAAGCGGAGGCCGTTGAATTCTTGATGGCGTCCTTGGGGTCTCGAAGTAGTGAAAGCGTAACAAAGAACCGCTGCGTCGGCGGCAAACCTTTGCCGACCGAAGATGGCGCTGGTGAATTGGCTGCCTATTTCGCTTGCAACCCTCTTTGCCTGAAAGTAGCGCGCTTTTTTTGCGAAGCGTACAACGTCGGGTACCGCGATTATGTCGCACTTTTCAAGCATCACGCGACGCGAGAACGCGTCGTCCACTTAGGAGCAAGGCTGTTGGCACGTGCGATGACATCAAGTCGAAACAGTTACTTTGCCCTCAATCGAGTTTCAGAGAATGAAAAGTATGATACCCACCGCGTTTCTCAGTTCGAAGCCATTTTGCTGGCGTTGTCGCTGTTATGCAACGAGAATGTACCTTTGCTTTTGATAGGCAGACTTTTTTACAATATAAGCAATGCTGATTATAGCCATGAAGAGGTTTTACTGTTTTGTTTGGAGTTGGTGGAATGGATGGATTATTACGGCCTTGTCAGTGCCTGCCATCCGGGTTACCCAGGTGGGTACGTTTCGTTAGTGAAGCATAAACTGGACGCTGGACGATCTCCACAGAAATCGGATAGATTTTTAAATGTTTTGCTCGCCACCTTGGTCGGCTTGATCAGCAAAGACAATCGACAGCGACCCGATGACGCCATGCTTCTCCAACTTCGACCTCATATCAAAGAACTGACGAGGAACGTTCAAGAATTCTTTAGTAGAACAAAAAGTGAGGCACCCGACCCTCAGATCATGCAACTTTGCAAATTGCATGAATTGTACGGACAATCTTTGATTCAAGGTAGAGTAGGAGACAAGTGGGAGGAGGCTTTAAAATCTCTCGAAGAAGCCGCTCTGTGTATTTGGAGCGTAGTTTGCGCGTTGAACGAGTCAAATTGGTTGGCGGCATGCTTCTGCTTCGGTGAGAATGTGAACAGCAAAGCTATTCTCTACTACAGTACGAAACACCCGAGTGAGGCAGCGATTTATATTGCTAAGAAATGTGTCAATGCTGGACGAAAAGCAGGTTTTGTCGAGCAGTATGTGTTGTCCGCACTAGTGTTGAACGAAGCCAACATTAAAGATTTTGTCCAACACCTTTCTCGTAACCGAAACAACCGTGATGTAAAGGAACCGGAATCTATGGTGTCAAAGCGCCCGGAAGATCAGCTGGCTAGCATCATCGAAGCTGTAGAATCGAAGCAGCCAATCGATTCTGTGATGTTGGACGTGCTCAGAAAGAACGAGTTGTTTCTTTCGCAAAAAGACATACAAAGTGTTTTTTTTTCAGAACGCCTTGCAAGCATCTTTCATTCGTACGGGAGACAGGTTCTTTATCTTCAAACGGAAATGAATCGCCCGCAGCGAGTGAAATGCGAGTATTACGCTGAACTCGCCCATCACATTTGTGCAGCCACGCGAAAGGCAACAGGAGTCGGACTGCTGTACGAATATATCGCTATTGCGAATTCGCGAGTTCCACGAATGCTGCAAAATGTTGTTGGAGAGGAACTTCCAGAAAGGAAGTATCGCCTTGAACGGGCGTATGAAGAAAGCAAGAAGCTGCTGGATGCTCCCGGGGATTTTTACGAAAATGGCGTTTATAAACAAGTTGAAGGCACACCGTATACGCGACTAAACGCATACAAATACATGCTGAAAAGTCACAACAAAAAGCTTAAAGGAGTGGAACGGATGCATAGGTCGGAAGGGATCTCACCGAGCGCTTTCGACGACTGCCGGCTGGTTCGCGAAATTGTCAAACATCACATGGACCTGGACATGGCACCCCACTGCCTTGTTCAGACAGGAAAGTTTTACGCTTCGATGGACATGTTTGAAGAAGCGTTTGAGACTTTTCGAGAAGTTTTTAAGTCCAAGGCAGTCAATGCATTGACAACCCGACGTCCTAATTCTTTTGCTTGGGTTGCAGACAACTATGCCAGGGCGGTTGAGGCTTATGCAGAACTTGATGAGGAGGATCTTCCTGAGAAAACGAAGCTGGCACACGAGCGATGTTGTCAAGTACTGAGCTTGAAGATCAATTCTATGTGGAAAAAGAAAATGTCGGACTGGGTCCGTACTTTCAGCCTGCTTGATTAATCCCTAACTTTTTGAATTTTCCGCAGCAATGTTGCATTTTGTTATTTCTTCAAGCGATATGCTTTGCTTTCACTCGCTATTCGCATTTGCAAATGTACTGTATTATTGTTCCCTCCATTGTTGCTTTGCGACCGTGTATTGCGGATATCGAACCAAACGCGCTACGTTTCTTCTTATTTTAATGCGGAACCAAAGACCTTGTCGTCGCTTCATGCAGCTCGTACGCAGTTGAACTGCCCCTTTGTTTCGTGCTGACAGACTTTTTTCACCGAAGCGAACCACACAAAGTCACAAACGTGATGTCTGCAGCCACATGACGGCAAAATACACGGCAAGACGTGATTTCGAGCAAGTTTGCCGAGCTTCATTTTTATCAGTAAGATTGATTTCCAAATGTGATGAGTATCATCGAAGCAAAAATGTATAAAGTGTAAAACGTATTATTAGGGCAGCATAGACAGTGCCACTCTGGAAAGCAAAGCCGAATTTTCTGATTAAAGTCAGTGGTTATAGCCACATGTTGAAGATCGGAAGTCTCCTGTTTCCAAATACCTGTGTAGTTTCGCAATCGATTTGCTTTTGTCTGAATGTCTGAAGAACTTCTTGTCTCCCTCGAAAGGTGTAGCTACTACATGTGTAGTTAATTGCTTGCTATCGAGCCTGTCATCCGTCAGCTCATCCCTCATGAACTCCTATCGCAATGCTTGTAGTATTAGTAGTGCTAAGCTTTAACATAATTAGGCATCATTCCAAAATATACAAAATATTCAAATTCATTGGGAATCTGCATTTGATTACACTGGATTTCTTGCACAGGATTTATTTCCGGTTATCGATATTGAGTTTTTGCCTAATGCTTCCTCGTTTTTGAATTGATACGATATCTTGCAAGATTGCCGACTGCAAAATTGCTTAGTTTCGCTCTTGCTTTTATGCTTAGTGTAGTGTTGGAATGTATTTTATTGTTGTCATACCTTTGTATTCCTGTAGTTTCATGCCTACGTGGAAATACCGTATTTGGCTGTTTGAAAACAAATGGCACGTATTTTTGTTGCATGCTCTGCTTTTTCTGGCATTGTTTGGAGCAAAATGGCAACACGTTCATGCGTTGCAGGAAGTTTGCTTTCAAATGTGCCACCAACATAGCGAATATTTGATTATGACTCTAGTTTACTTTAAAATCATCTTTGAAAAAGCTGACTTTATCCTGCAAGCAGCTGCACACTTGTGCCTTGGCACCGAAAAAAGGAATGCCACGGCAACTGTACTGTAATTTGCCTTTGGTTTGTTGCGGTGTTTCCCGTTATCATCGCCATTAATGAGGGAAAGTCCGAAAGATTCCCGAAGGGGTTGTCTACGCAATTTTCCCCGGTACCGCCACGTTCGTAAACGTGTCGAACACTGTCGGCCAACACTGTTGTTGTATGTCTCTTCCCTTGTCTGTTGCATTTTGTAACTATACTGACTTGGTAGATGTAGCTATTTTCAGACCGCATTAGTTTTGTTGTTTACCGTTGTTGCAACGGCTTACAATTGTGCCTAATCCACGTCTTGGCTTATTTTGGATTACTCTTATGCAGAAAAACCGACAATTTAAAAAATGGAGTCATTCGCAGGCGGTTTTCCTGTTTACAAACGATTACTATCTTGCGCACCTGCAGATCACCATGCCGTTTTTCTTCAGTCTGTAGTCAACGAGCCTTGTTTTTATTGCACTTACGCCGTCATTTTCTAAAATCACATGACATGCAATTCGTTTCGATTCTGTCAAGCCGGGCTGGGATCTGCGCATCGGCGTAAAATAGATGATTGAGTTATGACGTCAGGATTTTAGCCAGCATTGTGAGTGCAGGCAGTGAAGCTTAATTACGACAACAAGCAGAAAATTTGTTGCAACTTTGAGAAAACTTTGCGTTATTCCAAGGGGGCAAAAATATTTTACACATAACTATTTCTTACTGCATGAAGCGCTTTGTGACTACCATTTGAATCACTATGGCAGAAAACTACAGCGTCAGCATTTTTGGGGTATGCCAAGCAATTAAGGTTTTAAGTTGGAAAAAACTTGGCCCAGTTTTTAGACAAATTTACAAAAACGTAACTTTTTGCGGAATAAAACGGCTAAAATTCAACACTTAACACCGTTTTCGCTATGGACTTTCCGAACAATCAGACGCCGAATTCCCTCAAGGTGCACGGTGCAACCAAACCATTGGCGCAGTGAAATCTCATTCTCGCACACTTACGCATAAGATGAAGCCAGTTAAATTAAATGTGTTGCCTATTTTTGTTCGTATTTTGATAAGATTTTGTATTTACTCGTATCCTAATAATTTAACAAAGTTCTCATTTAGAAGTCTGCCATTACTCAGCCTTAAAACGTTCATGCTCACTAAAACAAACATTTTCTCAGTGTAAAATTTTCTTAGAGACAACACTAGTCAGACGAATGGATTTTACACCTGGACGACATCACGACAAAACCACTACTGAGAAATCAATATATCGAGAACAATGTTTTCAATGGAAACGGTTAAAAAGTTCTCTGGATGCAGTTTTATTATAGTCTCCAGAATAAATGTTTTGTTGCCATGGTGTCAATGAAAATGTTTGGTTCCAAATTCGATTTTCGTAGTTCTTTTTTAAGCATACATTGTATCAGAAAATTGATCACTGGTTTCATGCTAACAAATTATGTATCGATTATTCCAAAAGTCGTTTCATGCTCGTGAACAACGATAGCAATATAAATGTTTCAGTTTATTAAATTACCAACCCATATCAAAACAAAGTAGCTTAAAATATCTTGGCATTGTTCTTGATGATACCCAGTTGGAAGCGTCAAATTGCAAGGTTCAAATTAAACACTATGCCAACATTTCAATGCTCAAATCTGTTTACTTTGCTATTTTTCATTCCTACTTACTCAATACTTAGCTGAGGAAGAGCTAATAAAACTACCTTACTCCCTGTAACTAGATTGCAGAATAAAGGTGTAATAACCCTTTCTATGTGACAGAACTAAAGCAACTCTACCCGAAACCTTATCGTACCTGCGTTCATGGGCGTCTGAAGGGGGAGGCCTTGGCCCCCCTGGATTTTGGAATTAGTTTCGATATGAAAAAATGAAATTTAACTATTTTTGTCCCTCCTGAAACATCTTTTTGGTTACCGCACGTAAAATCCACTATTGCTTCCCCTGGAAAAAATCCTTCCGACGCCCATGCCTGCGTTTGCGGTGATATCGAAACTGAGCTTCACCTTTTACTGTAACTTTCATGATTCCGAACGTGCGATACTTTGTAACAAGCTATTTTAACGGATCACATTAGCTGAACACTTTGATTGTTTGAGTAACGTTGAGTTGCTGCGTCTATTCCCATTTGGCCTGTCTGATTCGCCAGTACAAATCTCGGTGGCTGTCTTTTGCGCCATAGATGCGTTCCTCAAATCTTGCAGTAGGTTTTGACTGCATCTTCGTAACATCATGCGTCATTCATGTCTGATTCCTGCTTTCCTGTTTTATATTGCTTATACAGTATTAGTTCGTCGTGACACGGAAAGATTCAGGCTAACGGCTGTCGCAAAATTGTCGCTAAACAAACAAATGAATTATCTACCTCATATGCTATATTCTAAGCATGTAGTTATAAATATTCCAGAGTTTGTAAGTTACCAAATTGTAAATTACCAAATTCAGGTACTCTTTTGATATTTGTAGCCAGACATGGGGCGATTACAGCACAAATGTAATCGATTACGATTACTTGCCACAAGCTCGATTACGATTACGAATAAACAAAATAGCAATGTAATCGATTACGATTACATTAAAAGTAATCACGGTTGCAATCGCGATTACATTTGTCTTGAAACATTCTCAAAAAGAAAACAAAAACCCATTTGCAAGATTTCACGTTAAGTAGGCCTATCTTTTGAGGCAACATACGATATGAATGAATGCAATAAACGAAATTGCCAATCCTGTAAGGATTTACATTGCACTGATGATGATAACAGGAGTTATCGAAACGTTTGCAACATTTCATTAATATCGTTTTCATTGACTGTAAGGATTAAGCACCGGAAAAAAGAAAAATCACATCAATTGTTGACTGAGATGTTTGTGCAGACAACAAACCAGTTGCGTAATAGATGTTGGAGCCAAGGGAAACTTAGCTGAAACATGCCCACTGGCCACTTTGGGAGACCGCTAGCCAACACTCAGAAAAAAAACTTGGGAAATGATGGTGAATCCGAATGTGAATGACTAGGCCTATACCAAAACCCTAAATCAAAGGAAAATACTCCAGGGAGTATTGCTCACTTTGAATCATTTGGTGTTGAAGTTGGAATTATCTCCCAAAAAAATTTTCTGCATCCGATGCTGTCCCTAAAGTAACTTTGGCAATTTTGTAATAGTGATTTTCATCTTTGACTTGTCAACTGTATTATGCTTGAGTATAGAATATCGAGCTTAAAAATCCGAAATTAATGAAGAATGCAATTTTTTACTTTTTATTTTATCTCATAAATTTATTTTTATTCAGAAAAATGTATTTTTCCCAACACAATGTTTTTGGCCAAAACGAAACACCTTTGTTCAAACCTTGGAACGTTTTTACAAAAATTTGCGGCTTTGTAACGACACTTGGCCAACACTTTGTGTTTATTGCGTCGTTACCATGCGTACCTGATAATTAGCAGAGTTTGGTCAATTAGTTATTGAACTAACTTTTACCACTATATTTTGAACCGATTTAAACTTTTGCAAATGCATGTGGAACGTTATTAATTTTTACATAGCAAAGGACGATGCAGTGGTCTTAACTTTCTTCAAACAAGTCGGTCGCTTGTTACGGTAGTTCAAAAGTGTTTGTGCATCTTCGTGCTATGACCACACGCTTGAACTTCTTCAGATTAGGGTTACAATTTTTGCTGAGGTGTTTGGAGTGAGTGCCGTTGCCAATGACCAGTCTCTGAAACTGCCCGAAAAACGCAAAAAACAACATACTGAAAACTAAAATAATACTAAAACCGAAATACAAGTCATGTTGTGGCTCGTTTTTACATTTAACCCTTGCCAGTGAGGGGAAACTTGTCCTTCGCCCTCCGTCAGTTACGCCACTGCAACAAACACTTTAAATATACAGAAAGTAATCAAATTTTTAAATGTTTGTTATAGCTGATAAGCATTAACGATTCAAATCTTAATCTGTCAAACGACATCTATTAGCCTAAAACTTACGCCCAGCAACACTGAAAAGTCGTGTGTTAGTAATTTCAAAATTGCTAACTATTTCGTCAAACTGCGCGGTACGATGTTTTCAGCTGTGTGATGTCATTTGGATTGTCTGCAAGCGCAGCACATCATTGTGCAGCTTTTCATTTGAAATAAATGAACAGTGATCCCAATGTTGCTACGCATCTGTATGTTGGACAAAACGTCAACGATTGACAAAAGGTAACTGGATTCGTTGAGTTTTTTTCACAGCAATCGTGGATGATCTCTGTTGACATGCTAGTTATCAGCGTTGTGGAAAGATGCCTTCGACGTGAATTGAATTATCTTATTCCTTTGCAAAAAAATAAATTTATATGAATTGCTGTACTAATTATGTATGGATTCTACTCCAGCATTTACATTCACAGGTTCGCTCTGAGTTAGGGTTGCCATATGTCAGGTTTTTCCCGGACATTTCCGGGATTTTAGTGGCCAAATATGCATCAGGGAGAAATGTTAAAAAGTGCTTGAATATCCGGGATTTTTGAATATTGCATTTTATGAAATCCAACCGCAATGTTTTCACAGTGAGAACTGTTTAGTGGTAAACATTAATCTTCGTAATTTTTTGCTGTTAGAAATGGCTAAACGAAAAAGTCAATTTACTGACGAGGTGAATGCAAAACATCCATGTTTCCCGAAAGGTAGAAATGAATGGGAAGCAGAATGCTTAGTTTGTAAACCAGGGACATACATCTCGGTTTCATACAAAGGTATTGCGGATTTAAAATCACATGTCAGTTCTAATAAACATTGCAAAGCAGGAAGTGGAGCTTCCTCATCAAGTAAAGTGACAAACTATTTTGCACAATGCGAGAATTTTCGGTGTCTTCGTTTTGTTCTGTATTTATCGAAAGCGACAGTGACAATGTGCTTTGGATACATCCAGAATTTATAACATAATAAAAGTGTTTTCGTCGCAAAAATTGGTCAAAGTGACTAACATAAATCTGTCAGAAATTGTGCCTCATCAGATATGGTAACCCTACTTTGAGTATATATAAACAAAACCAACACCTCTACTCGCAAGCATGGGCGCAATTTGGTGGGGGACACGGGGGACGTGTCCCCCCACTTTTTCAGATGGGGGGATATAATATGCCATGTCCCCCCACTTTTTCTCTTCAGGTTTTGTATTTGGAGAAGTTCCAAAAATAAAAGTGATGTTTACCACGTTTTGTGTCAAGTGCTTTTTATGTTAGATGTCACGCATAGCCAAGTTCATGTTGAAACAGAGTGGTGTGGTATCACTGGATTCCGTGGTGTGGTATCACTGGATTCCGTAGTTTGTCAATTTTAGCTCCAGTAAAATGATATTTAGCATTTTTCAAGTTTCTAGAGACCGCGAAAAATGGTTTACTGCTTCTCTCCGACATTTTACCCTGTGTAGTATACTGTTAGAAAGTTTATTTTCTTGAAACAGTTATAGTTTTACAGCTGCACATGTGAGAGACCACAGTACAGCATGGATTTGGTTCGCGTAGAAATGTAACTGGTTTTGCTGTAACGTTGGTTGTCACGTATTCAGAAACAGACAGCGTAAAATTGCATGATGCTAGTGTATATAAGCACACCATATTTTTGTGATTGAAAACAGGGACACAGAACAACGAGCGAAATAAATCCTTTCAATAACCTATAATTGCAAAAAGAACACCCCCTCCTACTAGCCAACCTTACTGAACTAGCCAATGCACTAACAATCAACCCATTACGCGGTTGTCACGTAATGGGTTGATTGTTAGTGCATTGGCTAGTTCAGTAAGGTTGGCTAGTAGGAGGGGCAAAGACGTCAGAATCGAGGGAGATTTTCAGGCACTGAACCAATCTATTGTGAAAGATACATATCAAATACCACGCATTCTCGAGTTTCAAAACAGGATGAAAGATGCAAAAACTTTTCTACTCTTGATCTCCAATCTGGGTTTCATCAAATACCCCTCGCCAAGGAGGACAGACAGAAAACAACTCTCTGTACGCCTTGGGTAGTTTTCACTACACTCTCTGCTGCTTCGGCTTATCTAACAGTCCACAAAGCATGCAACGCTTGACTGATTGATTGACCTCTGACCTTGACAACTTTTCAAGGTTACGTCGATGATTTCCTTGTTTTCTCAGCAACGCCGGAAGAGCACGAATCACATCTTGGCAATTGTTTCAAAGGTTCCCTGATGCTGGTCTTAAAATCACTCCAAAAAGTCACTTAGGCTGCTCAGAAGTTACATTTTGCTGCTATCTCATCAGTGAAGATGGCACAAAACCTCCGCCTGAGAAATTCGAGGCCATCAAAAACTATCCCGAACCAGCTACAGTAAAAGTTTTGAAATCATTCTTGGGTGCAGTCAATTTTTACAGAAGCGCTATTCCAAATTTTGCGGTCATTGATGCACTACTGAAGAAACTTCTGCAAGGGAAGAAACAACGCTATGCTTCTCTGACTTTCGCCAAGTAGGCGAGTGATGGTTTGAAAAATGCCAAACTTGCTCTCTGCAACCATGCTACCTTAGCGCATCCACGTTCTGACGCAGAAACAGTTTTGGTTTCTGACGCTTCGGATTTCGGCTGTGGAGCTGCCATAATGCAAAAAATGGCAATATCTGGAGACCGCTCGCGTTCTTTTCCAAACGTTTCTCGCCAGCTCAGCGCAAGTACTCCACTTTTTTAGGAGAATTGTTGGGATTGTATCTTGCCATCAAACATTTTCGTCATTAATTCGAAGGCAATCCTGACATGGTGATGTATTGCGACCACGAACCACTGGTCAAAGCTTTCTACTCCAGCACTCAGCGTGACAATGCAAAGGAGTGCGGTCATCACAGCGAAATTACATCACTCTGCACAAACTTAAAATACATCAAAGGGTGTGACAATGTGGTGGTGGATGCCCTTAGTAGCGTAGAAATTGACTCGATTTTTCAACATGCTGTTCAGATTCACTGTAATGATTTTGCAAAAGCTCAATAAAACGACTATGTCTTGAAACGCTACTTGGACGAAACTGACTTTGCCAACGTCGTCACTCATGAGTGGCAGGTTGTCAAACTGCTCTGTGATGATTCCCTTGATGGTGTGCCATGTCCGTTGGTTCCCTGCGGATTTCGGCGCATCATTTTCGATAACTGCCACAACTTGACTCATTCTGGTATTCGTGCCGCTGTCAAGTTCATTTCTGAAACATACACTTGGCCGACCATGAAAAAAGATTGCACAATGTTGGTAAAATACTATGCTGATGCGTGCTCTTCCGGCTTGGCTACTTAAAATGATAGGTAGCTCAGTCGCTAGTCGGAATAATGCTCATACAACGACTGAGCTACCTCGTTGTTAGTAGCGTTTGGGACAACCAGCAATTCTGCACGCCACGACGCCCTTCCTCACAAGCAACCTCTACGCTGGCTACCCCTGAAACCTCTAAAATCGCAACTNTATTTNCAATTTTTGTCTCAATTTNNGCATTTGATATNNCTCAGCTGNTCNTNGACCTTNTATTGGTAGCTGATNAACGAGTTTATNATNGATGAAGTTTAACAGGTACCAGTGCAAACTACGTCATTTGCTAGCTGGGTTTCACTTGCTCTTCATAACCAATTCATAACAGCAGGACCATGTCCGTAACCAGCTTGGGACACCAGGGGTGGTGAGGAATTTCTGAGAGGGGCCCAAATTTTCAAACTATGTCAAATGATTTTCAACTATGTCAACACATTTTTACGGAGGGGCCAAAAAATTTGCAAGGGTTACTCCCCCCGTGCGCACCCCTGGTTGCCGGCCTGAGCAGGACCCACACTTTAAAAGAGCAACAGCGACAGAACAAAATTTTTCATTGTCGAAAAAGTGTTAGAGCAACGATACTTAGTTGAAGATATAACAGCAATGTATAGGCAATTTTATTCGACATTATCAGTCACCTCTTTCTATGTTTGTGTGAGTGAAGCGATGTTTCAACTTTTTGCATCAGTTTATGGCAAAAAAATCTGGATTCTGTTCGAAAAAGTGTTGAAACTGAGTAATTGACGCGAAATCGATTTCCTATAAAACATTTTTCGATCAGACTCAGCTGCCTTGCCCTTGTGGTGAAATGTCACTCAATTGTAGATGAACTGCTCCACAGCGTCTTTCTGTAGGCCCAGTAGGTAAAGAATTCTCAAAACAAAACCTCAAGTAAATTCACTCCACAGGTGAAAGAAGCAAGGGATCAATCACAAATTTTTAATTCGAAATTGATTTCACGTAACACTGCTCATCGCAAGTCTTATCATCTTATTCAAATAGAATCAAACAAAACCTATGTTACATTGACATGTGTAATCTTTGTTGTTTAACTGTTTTGTACAAAGGAATAA
>JGI24159J19872_10001555_pt1 | contig 25589 bp, 11 predicted proteins | sample Ectturendosymbi4_FD_19872 | JGI IMG/M metagenome (IMG submission 19872)
ACAGGTAAGTATGTACCCCTAAAATTTCCTATGACAATACATTTTATCATGATTATCCATAGATATATTAAACAATAAGCATATAATGATTTTTTTAAAGAATATTCACTGACATGTGTAAATATTTTGAAATAAAATATATGCAAACATATTTTGCTTGTCTATTGAAATCTTTAAATGTACCCCTTTGGATAGGCACATGTACCCCAGGTTGGGAACCCCTGTTATAGGCAAAACTGTGGTTATAGCCGAAATCGTTATAGGCGAATTCTGCTGTACTTCAAAGGTTATATTACAAAGGATGCTTATTTGCCCTAAAACTAAACCCTAAATCTTAACCCCAAAGCAAAACCCAAAATTTTTTGAAAAAGTACATAAAAAGCCCTCCTATCAAAAGTGTCGTGTCTTATAACCGATTGATCTCTGAAACGTCCATAGCCCAACTCTTCCATTCTGGGTGTAGGGAGTCAAAATCTTCGATCCAGAACTGTCGCTTTTAACCATTGCGTAGAGCCATTGAAGTCGCGTACGTATTTGCATCAGTAAAGGCAATTACCGTAAAGTTTCTTGTCTGGGAGAACACAACACGCAAGGAACTTCACCCCCTTGAGATAACAAGCAAGTTAACTACAGAATTTACTTCTAAGGGCACCTCTAGGGAATTGCATAAAGAACGTTATTGCCGAATCGACGTAATAAGCGAATTGAAATGCATGTTAAAGATGGCATCGGGACCAAACAGAATGTAACGTTATAGGCGAATTGACGTTACAGACGAAGCCGTTATAAACGAATTCAACTGCATAGAACAGATTTACAAGAGGTTTCAGGCCCCGCTCGGATTAAACTAAAAAAGTTAATTTCAGGGAAAATTGTTTACTTTTAGGTCAAACTGTTAGTTTCAGGGCAAATTTTTTTCTCCCCCCAGTAAAATGCCTTTCCATACGCCTATGATCAGCAGTCATTGTCTCGCTGCAATACTAGCCAAGACGTCTGTGTTGGACAGTCGCATGCGGCAAAACCTCTTCTATCGTAATTTGACATGAACCTTTGAAGATTTGCTGCCGTGTCACCGTTACGTAGTAAAACCAACAGCAGAAGAATCCGCTTTCAACTTTGGCCACCTGCCTCTGCACTGCAGAGTCTGCAGGCAAACGAGCGGACATGAGTGAATTGCAAGCTCACTTCTTTATGAAACCAGAACAGTGAAAATGGTTCTTGTGNAGTGTGAGTGTCATACCGGAAAATAAGCGGNCATTGCAAGAATTAAATCAACTAATTGGAATTTAGCTGTTGAATTTATGTTTTCTAGAAAATTTTGATTCTCTGTCCCAAGTTCCAGGGGGGAAATGACCATTTTGCCAACCGCACAGACGCACATGTTTACGATCGGACTTTTGATCCGCTTGAGGAACGAAAAATCTCTCTGTCCGCGCTGTAGACAGAGGGTTCGTCATCCCAATTTGAGTAATATAGCGAATTTCCGGAATCAGGGTCCAATCAGGTCTTCACTTAGGGGGGAGGCAATTTTCATGAAATTTCATTCGATGACGCAAAATTTCATCTTTACTGTTTGAAAGTGTGCAATGCTTTGAAAGTGTGTAATGCTTTGCAATGCAATGCTTTGATATTTTCGGGGGGGAAATGCCCCCAATGATCCCCATGGTTGCGCGCCTGTCCGGAATTCATTTGTGAAATGAAGGGTCTCTTACGCTCTGCATATACGATTGAGCTTAAGCTAGCAATCTTTCAGAGCTTTGATAGCCATGTGCTCCACCAAATTTGGTCAATCATTTCGCACTTTGTCAGCTTCTACGAAGGGACCAAACCTTTCTAATAATCCTTTATTTGATCAGTGCCGTAACTTTCACGCTCATCTCGATTTAAAGGTGAAGAATTCGGATCGAAGCAAGTAAATGCGCTGAGATGCTCAGGTTCAGGAAAGAAATCTCTGATTTTACCAGAAAGTGGATTCACGCATTTATTCGCAAGTGAAACAAATGGTTTTCATCCTTAGCTCTGTTAAAAATTTTGATTTTGCTGTGGCATAAAGAACCTAATGAATGCACAATCCTACGGAAGATTTCATTTGTGCAAAGTTAAAACATCCATCCTGAAACACTTTGCTCAGTTTTGTCAGGTGAGGTAGCAACGTTGTAAAAAGGTAAAAGACCATGATGAATTTTTTGTTTTCACAAGTCGCAGTAAACCAATGCACATTGACTCATTTATTGTTTCTGAAAGCTGCTTCAAATGGCTACAATCTCACTCCTAGTAACTCTAACAGCTGCCTCACTCGACAACCACCTTGTTTTGCATGCGCGCTGCAACGTCGACCTTTTATCTTAATAGAAGTCTGATGCATCGCCAGTCCAGCTAACCGCAACAGTGAAACAGCATAACCCTTCCATATTAAAATTAAGCTGAAGTACTTTCGCATTTTCATGCAGCACACAAATCTGCGACAGTATCGCAGCAAACCAAAGTGAGGCGGTGCGCATGGCAATGCACAGATTCCAATATCCGCTTTCAACTTTTGCTTCAGATAATTGTGTCGGCCTATCATTGCAGCCGCACTGTCTGTTGCAATAGACACGTGCTTCCTCAGATCAAGCTGGTAATCCGCTGCAACGGATTTGAACATCGCAAATAAATTGCCGACAGTGGCGCCGTTTCGTTGACTTTGCGAATATCAAGGAACCTACTTTTTGTTTCGTCTTTCACCACACCGAATAAATATAACGTCCTGTGGAAAAATCACTTCTTTCGTCTACCAGTTTGTTACAATACAAAGCAAAACTATATCTTGGCTTCTAAAGTTGGGGTGTCATTGGAAAATTTTCGGGTGTCATTTTGACACTCAATGATTTTTGCTTCCATTATGCAAAAAACAGCATGCATTCGGTGCAATTCGAAGTTTTGACAAAGTTTCTTACTTTCGCTTATAAATTGCACGATTAGTGATAAATTGCTAAGAAATCCCGCAGCTGGACCGTTCATGTAAATGGTCGCGAGCAGCAGTATTTGTGAATTATCGAGATATTCAAAATTTTCAGGTTGTCAGTTTGCTGTGCAATTGTTGCAGGTAGACCATCCAGGAAATTCCCATGTATATGTCAACATAGCTATGTACAATCCCGTTCACACGGTCGAAGCGATTCGAAAACGACGCGTCTGTTCATGCATCGAAGAAGATTAACAAACTATATCAAATGGCATTCGTCTGGAAAAAGTACGATATTTCGGTTTCCTTGGGTGTCATCTATCCGTGGCAATGAAGATCACAAAAATAATTTATTCCGATGAATTCAACTCCACATACGCTGTTCAACAGAAACTTGTTTTTAATTGCACAAAAACAATTGGTGCATTATGTTGCCTTTCCGTAACTAAAGTTTGCATTATATTCACAAAATGTACGCGTTCATCAAAATTTGTTTGCCACCTTTATCATGAAATTTGATGCCTTGATTCAAACCAAATTTTAAGAATTTGTTCAGCGACGTACCTCATTATTCAAAACAAAATTTTTAAATATTTATCAGCTTGTTCGAATATCTGTTTATGGCTTTATTCATATTGTAAATTTTAGACATTATGAACAGGGTATTTTTTAAGGAAAATGTTATGTACCCGGTATGGATCTGTATGGACCCGATTTCTCTGATTATAGGGACCCGATTTTCTCTGATTTTAGTAACCCGACGATAACTTTTTCTGATTCTAGGGACCCGATTTGAAAGTGTAGGGACCCGAATCGGGTCCCTAAAATGCCTTAAAAAAACCTGTTATATAGCACTCTTGCGTGATGATGAGTGTCTGTTGTAGTGCAACTACTGATCTGTTGTAAGCCTTGCTTCTGAGATAAACACGAAAATAAATGAATAAGAAGTGCACGCTAATGTGTCAGCACAAATTTGGAGTGGAAAGCTTCACAGTGCCAGATATTTCACGGTAAAATTACTATTAGCATACTAGGCTACGGCATGGTTTTCAAAAATCCATATTTTCATCAAAACGTTTCACTAGTATTTTAATTGATAAAAAGCCGTACGTATTATAAAAATAATTCTTTCAAAATTTCCCTGAAAATGAGTGCTGTTTGAAGGATTCCTCGTGAATTTTCATTTGAAGTTACAAAGTTTGTATTCGGGATTTCCTGTTCGTTTCCTGCTTCCTCGAGTCACGTGACTTTCACGTTCGCCTTGCAAATGAAATCAAGCATCGTCATTGGAAATCAGATACACGAGGAATGTAAAGTTCTGACGCTTGACCAGCTTCACAGCAAGATAAACTTAATAAATTAGTTAATCCGCCCTTTGTAAGCTTTATTCGAAATCACAGTACACGTGGAAGGTGACCAATACATGAGAGTGATTTACCAAAATATTAAGGGACGAAGCCTTATGCTGCCGTAAATGCAGAAAAAAGACCTTGTATCTTTTAAATGCGCAAGAAATACACACAACTCTCGACCTGTTCGAGATACGTACAGCCCAACTGCAAAGCAAAAAGAGTGCACAAAACCCGCTACACCACCTTTAAATGATCGACGTCATTCGTAAAGGAATGCGGAACGAATCGCAAGGATGGCGTCAACAACCAGTCCGAGAAATAAAATAATCAAGTAGGGATGTCGCGCAGTGGCTAAGCTGAAGAGACACCTGGGGAATTCAGCGAAGGTTATAAGGAATAGCGTGTGACTTGAACAAAACTAGAAAGATTTCTAAAACATCCGAGCTGCCCTTAACACCATGGGTTCTCAACCTTTCCAAGCATGTGTCGCAACCAATAAACAAGCAGAAGGTCCGGGGCCCATCGACTGTAAAACTCTAATGCGACAACTGTTGCACATGCACACGACAGAAATCAACATATTTTTAACAAAACGTGCGCTACGATCAATGTTAAGGCTGGACCTGTTTGTTCTTAGAAAGAATAGATATTCATGGCTCAATACATGCTAATGCACATATCAGGTCATCTTCCACATTAATAAGCCTGCTTGTAGATTTCGTTTTCATGGCAACAAGAGCAGCCTGTCTGCCTCAAAGCGCTTCAGTTACTGTATATTGTGCCGAACGTGCTGGGCTACGCAGAAATTTTGATGTCGCAATAATTTCTAACACATAATGACGAAGAGAGCGTAATAAAAACGTTCGTCGCGCATAAGCTGCCTACGTTTTCTAATTCGATTCTACTTAGGTTCACATTGCAAAAAGTACTCAATTTTGATAATACCAGGTCGAAACCCGTTAAAACGTCTTCCGTGGGCCCGCAGGTTGAGAAATCCTACTTTATACTAAGCTGGTGCCAAAAAGCCAACGTTTTACTGATTTCAGTAATGTACCTTTTTTGGTCTTGATTATACATGCACGTTCTATTAAGAAATTCGGGATTGAGCTTTATCAACAAAACATATCAAAACCTTGCTGGGAAATGTATGAGTTCATCAAAAGCACTGAAGCTTGAACCAGTCAGTGCTCCTCACGGTTCAATGCACAAAATACGTGCACAAAAGAGAGATTGCCTGGGCTTACTCTTACAGGAACTGAAAAAAGACCGATCATTTTTCCCTCCGTCTTTCGAAAATTTGTTTCCATCACATAGTGGCAAAGGCTTTGTACGAGGTACTCACCCGTAACGAGATGCTATACTTTGCTATCGGTTCTACTTTGGATCAAGACCATGCAGATGTTTTATCTCAACAGATACTTAGCTTAGTTTCAAAGTAACGGAAAACTTTATGTTCTTGCCTGAAGCCAGTTTTGGACTGCGTTGAAGAACTAAAGTTTTTGTTGTGCGTGAAGTTGAATTGTGAGATTTTGGGAGCAGATATTACTCAGTTAAGTCAATGGTTCTTAACCTTTTGTACATATCTTACCCTTTCATCGAACAACATTACCAGATTTAGCCCCAATACACGCCGTGGTGCTCATTTATTGAAAATAGGAAATTAACACGCTGTTACAATTTAGCTAGATTTATAAAAATTTACATTGGCTGCAATTTATGGTTCAGTAAATTTACCCCCTTGGAAGATGAAATTTACCCCCAGGGGTAAATTTACTCCAGGTTAAGAACCACTGGTTTAGGTGAAGCAAATGAAACGCCAATTTCGTGAAACGCAACTCAGATCTTGTTCTCAAAGATATAAAGTGCCAATTGGCCACAGGATCTCTGAGCTATTTGCAACTTTGGCGAAACGTAACATTCAGCCAGATGTCTGTTACTTCTGTCACAGGTTTCCAATTACGAGTAGGAAAAATATTTGGGAGATTAGAGGAAAAACTAAGAAACAGAGAAGAAAATCAAGTAATATTGATGTCATTGCACTTCATTTTATTTTAACTTAATCTCCTTGTCCATTTTAACTTACTCGCCTTACTTCAATTTATTTTGACTTACTCTCTGAACTCCACTGACTTTAGAATCGCTGAGGTTATGTCAATAGCACTCAATAGAAGAGAAAATAAATGCAGTCCATACGATACATTTTGGTACGGTTTTTATATTGAGAACCTTTACTCGAACACATAGAGAATGAAAGCATTATGATTGTTTTTTAAGAGATTGGGAAATAACAACAAAAAATACAGTAATGAAAATGTGAATTACTTGAGTGGTTTGTATAAAAGTGATGCGATATTGTTGTCAGCACAGCTTCATTCACATCAAAGGCATGCAGCCGTGCAGAGGGAGCAAACGGGGTGACGGCCCCGGGCAACCAAGGCAGGCGCCATCCAAAGTGTGAAATTGCAATGATTACATTATATTAAAATTATGTAATTAGATGCATGTTATTGTGTGCCTCTTAACACGTGGTGCACCGAGACTGGAGTCAATTTTTAGAAACTTGTTTTTGTCAACACTAGTTTTCACGTATTTCAAATGCTTGTATTTTTCATATTCCTCAATACTACAATTTGGTAGGGGGACATAAATTCAGGGAGTTGCCCTGGGCATCTCCAGACCTTTACTTTGCACACCCCTGACTCACATATCAGTTAGAGCAACTTAAGGAGATTTTTTGTGACACGTACATTGTGGTGACACTTACTGTACATTTTGTGAGAGAACGAGCATTAGAGACTGTTCATAACTAATACTTTTAGTGGTGACGCGGGCATTGGACGGAATCTACGCAATATCATCAGCGGAACACAAAAAGTCAAAAAATTCTAAGGTACACCCCCGCACCATAACATGCAGGTTGACAATTTTGACTGAGGCCTGAAAGTTTTAAAGCGCTCATTGTTCATTTTTATTACTTGACTTGGCCACCTCAAAGTGTTTATTAATTCAACAGTTGCTGGAATAGCCCGTTATGATTTTTTGCTAGTTTTTCTTTCGTTCTTTTACGAGCTCCGTGCGTACTTTGCATCGTACCGTGCTAATGCTTAATTTGGTGTTTGCTGACGATGGTGAAGCATTGAGAACCATTGGGCTAGAGAGTTGGTCAAACCCTCAAAAGATCAGGTTAGACTTCTAATTTCGATTAAAAAACAAATGGGCAGTTTTAACTTGCATTTTTTTGGGTGACATCATAAGTTGGGGTGGGTGTTAGCCTTTTTTGCTCAGGTTACCTGATCCAGGGTCTCAACCCCGAGGGGTAATTTTTGTTTGTCTTTTTAAAATAAAATTAAGCTAAAATCTGCATATTTTGAGACCTTCAAGGACCTGCTAGCGTTTGTGGTTGGCACGTTACACCAAATATGCTATAATTAGTTAGTTATTTCCCTAGGGGATCAATTTTCCTTGATGTTGTTTCAAGACCATTACTTCCTAACCACAAACGCTAAAAGGTCATTTAAGGGCTCTGAAAGATGCGGAATTCGGCCTAATATCTTTTAAAGAAACAAAATATTGGGCCTTGAGGTTAGGGCCCAAGGCCAGATAGAAGGGGTCAAACACGCCTAAACCTATCCCAATTTTGACGTCATCCACAAAAAACCTTAGTCCAAAACCATTCAAATCAACAAAATAATCTACATGACTGGCTGCATCTTCAGAGGGTTTGAACTCCTCTCAAGTTTGTTTGGTTGGCAAGTTGTGGTTGACCAAAATTTGCCTTATTCAGGCAAATCATACTGTTTGCATTTTTGTAAAACTTTAAGCTTTTTGGCCATAACCTTTGACCCACAAGTGCTAGATAGTCAATCAAAGGCTCTGATGTTTGCGATTCTAGCCTAGTTTCCGAAAAAAATTGGGTCAAAGTTTTGACCCATTGGGTCGGGGCCCAGAGCCCGATAAATAAGCCAAAAAAACTAAAACTGCCCTCATGGTGACGTCAAAAAAAGAAAAATTAAAAACCGACCAAATTTCATTTTGATCGAATCTCGTAGACCTGCCGTAATTTAAGAGGGTATGAACAGCTGCTTAGCGCAATTATCTGGCGAGGTATAACTTGCCGAACTTAGCCAAAGTTCGGCTAGGTCCCAAACTGAGGGACTTAAATGGTCCCGAACTTGATTGAAACTAGAGAACTAGAGACTTCATTGAAATTCTATCTTTATTAGTGGCGTTGAAGTTATTTTAGAGCAAAATTCTTTCAGGCCCAGTGAATCTATCATGCCTTATGAGATCGTTTTTGACGATAGCCAGCAGAGCTACCTGCAATGGGAGTAATTTCATTGCAAATGCCTTTCATTCATATTTTGTTTTTGAAATATCGCTCCAGTAATAAATAAGTGTTGCACGTACATGTAACCGCATAAGCTTCGTAATTTAGCTGTTAATAAGTCCCATCGTGGGACTTCAGTTTTCACTTCCAAGTGTACGAAGAACCGTTCCACTTCTAACCAGGTCGGGAATACGTTTCAAGCATTGTTTTTTTCTGATATGCGGATAGCCAAAACAAGATCGAAAAAGTTCCATTTCATGTATGTAATTACGATTACAAAAAAATTTTTAAAATACCCACTCTTGGTTTGAAAACCTACCCATTTTAACAATTTTGCTCGATCGGGTTGTTAAATGACGATAAATCGAATGTACTTTAACAATACGCTAGTAACGCCTGGTTCCTGCTTTGTATTGTAATGTATGAAATGATTAATTAAATGAACCATAGCGCAATGAAGAATATTAAAATGTTCCAAAAAACATTTTTTGAAGATTGTTTGGAGATATTAGGTTATTCACACTGAAAACATCTGTACCATGGTCTTTTGGAAACTTGTGGTGTATTTAGGGATGATCTCTTGCATGAAAGAAATCGGTAAGTCAACCTACGTTAATTTTGCCATTCTGTTCAACTTTCTTTCAAATCAGGTTTCGATAAAAGTGAGTCGCACTTATTGATATATTATTTCATATGATCATTTGGGGTTTGTGTGATACTATGTGCCAATTACCGTCTTTCATGGAACAAGGTGATTCCCTTGCTGCATAATGATGTGGCAAACTTTGAATGGACTAAACAGTCTTCTTTGGGTGCAGGGTGAGGATATTGGAAGGGACGCGAACGAGGTGGTAACCTCTACCCCAGTGGTTCCCATACTGTGGTACGCGTACCAGCAGTGGTACGCGAAGGCCTTCAAGGTGGTACACGAATATACCTACTTTATGTTTTTCTTCACAAGAAATATATTTACAGCTATTGTACCTGGCGAGTTCTGTTAATAAATTCCTAAATTTTTGTGTAGCCTACACTTCCCTTGTTGGTTTCTAAAAATGGCGATTCTCACAGCCATTATCTTCATGTGGCATTTGTGTCAATTCTGGTTTTCCGAACTTTTGATCGAATTATATTTGGCGCATTGACTTTTCCTGGAACAAGGTGGTACGTGTTGACAGTACGGGACCCACAAATGGTACGCGATCAGAAAAAGTTTGGTAACCACTGCTCTAGCCCATTCCTTTTTCAGAGATGTCGTGAGGCCCCTTATAAGAGTTTCGCACTTAATTGTGCCTTTTTTTCCTTAAGCAACCTTATGAACCACTCTGGAGCCGCAATTAAAAAGCTCGGAACGAAGTCGTATGTTTTTCAAAATAAACCCAAAATTATAAGCAAATATGCCAAAAAGGCCCATCAGCAATTTTATATGCAGACAAAGAACATTTTAAAATTAAATGACCTCAAACAATTCACAATGTGAAATGAACTTTCACACAGAAACACATTTCCAGACAAAATTAAATACAGTAGAATTTGCCTAATTCGTCACCTCAAGGGGATTAGAAAAAAGTGACGAATTAACTGACGAATTATGCAAACAGGTGAAAACTCTATCACAGAAGCTCGTATGCTTTATCATAGTAACTCGTATACATAGTGCTCTTATTTGCAGTAAAATACAAGTTTATGACGTTCAGAACCGTCGCCAGACAGCCGTCAATAGGGGGTTTTTACGTTTGTGCGGGGAGGCTTTGCGTTCGTGCATGGGGGCTTGACATTCCAATTTGACAAAAATTCCACTAATTTATATTGTTTCATATTTAAATTTGGGGGGCCTTGGAGCAGTGTTTTGGGGGGCTAAGCCCACCAAAGTCCCCCCGTGGCGACGGGACTGATGACGTTATGTTTGAATACAACAATTAATTCCTCTGCTCTATCTGGACTCCTCCATTTAATCAAGCACCTTTAAATCTTTAATAAACTTTTTCGCGTTCTCTCAATGGGGAGTCGGATCGCGCTTCGAACCTCGTGTGTAAATTCGATAAACAAATTGCGAGGTGCAACATTTCTCAGATCCCTAATTTGTTTGAATTCCCATACGTACTAGCTGCTTAGACATCAAAAGCGAAACTGCAAATGATGAATTAGATGCACAAAACGCTTCTCAGGCATAGAAACAGGTGACGAATTAAGCAAATTGACGAATTAGACAATGGCGGATTAGACGAACAGAAATGTGCACAAAAGATAGGGATTCTGCCGGGACTGACGAAAAAGTGACGAATTAAGCGAATTGGCGATATAGACGATGACGAATTAGACGAGTTCTACTTTATGTGACTTTCTTTCAGCGGAAAAAGCTTCTGTACAGCATCTGCAAAACATACGGGGAAATATGAAAAAGTTACAAACGAGACATTTCAAAGGTAGTCTGATACTCAAAATGTATTTGCCAGAGAAATGATATCACAGTAGAAATGGTATGCTTTATTGCTTTCCGGTATAGTGATTTCAAGTCTGTCACTTAACATTGCAACGGTCTTGACCTCAATACTGCTTCGGTCTCAAACAGTTTAATCGCTTCATGGTGTATGACATGCATAACTATATAATTTGCATCATGTCTTGGATTGTCAGATGCAGTTGACATAAAATAATTCTCAAGCAAAGCTGCAATTATCCAAGTTTTGAACGTTGCCAAACAAGTCAGTAAGTGCGGCTTCACCTACCGTTTTAGAGTGGTTACGCGCATCGGATCTTTTCGGGTCATGAGCCCACTTTGTTTTATTTTTAATCGTGAGATGTAACGATGTGCCCAAATTTGCACTGTGAGCCAGCCTACTGAAACTTACAGCCCGCTGAACCAAGTTAATTTTTGCACAAACGTACGCCCAACTACTTTGCAAAACACTGATAGAATAAGCTTCAAATTATGCATGCAAATAGCAAGCTGACCTACTGCTATATTCATTCTTTGAAAAACACAGTACAGAAAAAAACATGGACAAGCATATTGCACAGGGCTGCTACACTACGTTTCAAAATTTCGGCACAAAAATTCAAATACGTCGAAGCAAGATATTTTTTCCAAAATATTTCCACATTTTGTGCAAGCATTTCGGAGCGTTTTACAATAGACGGTTCACTAAACCTGTAAAAATCGGAATACGCCTTTATCCTTCAAAGATTCTTCCCAAAGCTCTGTGCCTGTTTGCAACTAGTATTGGTGCTTTCTGATTGAAACGCAAACACTTGAAACCCTTTCAGTTTTTAATGAAATTTTTAAGCTTTTTTGCAAGAATTTGAGGCGATAGTTGATTGCTTCCCTAATTCCTGTGAGGAAATTTGAGGAAATTTTGTTTCATACGTTCTCCTTATGCAAGGTCAGTCTTTTATAACTTGGTTCACATTTCACAGAATTTACTGTACTTTCAAATAATCAGAACTGTACTGCTTAACTATTTCAGTTTGATCGAAACAAATGTTTGACGAGACTGTTATAAAAAATCCATTTGAAAAAGTAAAACGTAAAAATCCATTGAACAGTAAAACGGCTTCGAGTTTTTTTTGTATGTGCAATCAAGTTGAAAGCACCAAAATTATTTGCAAATTATGACAATTCAAAGAAGTACTGGACGCGAGCCACTCGTGCAAAACCTAGCGAGGGTTTACATTTTACATACGACGATTTGAGTTTGATAAGCTGGGACTAGTTTAAGTGTTTATTGTGGTTATGAGGTCATTAGCTTGCTTTTCAATTAATTAGAAACATAATAATTTAATTTGGTGTCACAAGATGTTACCTCAAATTGATATGTCATCAGGCTTTGACGAGTTAGCAATGACACCTTGGTGAACCTTGTTTCGGATAGCCGTAGAAAATTGCTATCAAACAAAATGGCTGCCGTAGGTTCTGACGTCACCACTCAAAATGTTGATTCAACGTTACATGTATAACTACTGATTGACTTACCACTGAAAGCAGTGTCATTTTAAATATCAATGCTATAATTTCACGCTGAGCAGCTTTTTTTCAAAATTATAACTTTCTGCACTTCATTCACCAATCGCTCTCATATCAATTGAATGTATAAACTGATACCACGAGGGGGTGGGGTATTCAGGCGCTGTGGGAGCCCAAATAATTTTGTTTCCCGCAAATTTTGTTGTGCCCAGATATTTTTTTACAGAGTTTGTTTTAAACATATAATAAAAACAATAATCTTTCCCCCTAAAAAGCATTCCCCTCTCAAACCCCAAACCTGTCTACGGGCTTTAAAGGTTAGAAAATTCAGTGATATCTTTAACTATACTGCTGATTAAAGAAGGGTTGCTGATACACTAGTTTAGTTTGACAATGCATATGTCCTGTTTATAGACTTTAGTTTGGTACAAACAGGAGCAGCGGTGGGGCAGGTGGGAAGTAAGAGAGTTGAGGGCAATGGAAACTTATAAAGAAAAAATATCGTTACAAGTTATGCTTGTCTCTGTTCAGGAACAATGTTGACCTTAAAAATAATTCCAGAAATTACGGAAAACCATTCTGAATTTTCTGGGTGTGCGAATAGCTGCAATAAATTTGTTTCAAGTCGATCTTGATAAACCATGAAATTCCTACAACACTGTTATTAAAAGGCACGTATGCTCCTGTTGACCCCTTTTTGAAAGGGCAGGGGGCTTTGCCCCCGCCATGACTGCATTCTCCGGCTTCCTTTGGTACAAGTGTTGTTTCAGTCATGCGTGAGTTGTAAGCATTGTGCAAGATTTTGAAAATACTATTTAGTATTCGGTCGTTTTTTCTTCGTGGAATGATGAAGTCGTTGATGGAATGAAGGAAGTTTGGTAATAACATTTTGTTTATATTTTTTAGAATTATGTAAGCCAAAACAAAACATTTTAATGATTAATTAATGAAAATTCACTAATTTACATTCGAAACATTCATTTAATCTTACTTTGCACACAGCTCAAAATAGCAAACAAACAATTTTCTAATTAAGCTGATTAAATTGATTCATAAAACATGCTACACCACTCCTCCACAGTCAATTAACATACAATAAATTATAACATACAAAGTCTCGCACAACCACAAACATTCTCAGTGCTGTTGTACAGCTTTGTGACATTATGTGTTCTCACGTATAAACAGATAAGCAGACAAGTGACGTCATTTGTATGATTTATAAATATTGTTTTTGATTAAATCTCCTGCAAACTGTAAAAGCAACGAAATTGTTCGATGAATACTCAAACAGGGCATTTGCAAAAGCTCTTTGAAGAACAAAATTTTCAATTCAGTAATCTGGCAAAAGACGTTTTTAAAATATGAAATAATGAAAATGAAAACGGGTTGGCTCCTCGTGACTAGGGCCATTTAAAGTCATAACAGTCTTCTTTTTTCTGTGCTTCAGGAAGCTATGAAACGAATTTTGAAACAAGAATCGCACCCTTACAAAATCTATAACAAAAATGATAAAGTCGTAAAAAGTCATATTTTCCATGTTTGGCCACAAAGTCATATTTTGCAAATTTTTAGCCTATTTCATAAAGGAAATCATCAAAACAATTTCCAAATATAAGGTGAAACTACTATATTGCTAGGTCTTAGCTGCATCCTGCAAATTGAACCCACTTGGCATCCTTCGAATGTTGGCAAAGACCTAGGTAGACTAAGTTATTTGGATGAAATGTAATGCACTGCCCAAAAATGCATATTCATGTTGCCCCAAACAAACAAACCAATGGCTATGCATGTTTCAAATTTCCTTCAAACCAACCTATATTTTTGAGCTATTTTAATGGGGGTTCAACAAACCATGGGACTGCCATCTTTTATGCTTATTTTTGCTGGTAATGCTTCTTTGCATAGTAGTTGTATGTTCTAGGTCTGTAATGTTTGTTTGGTGATATAAAGGCATATATTCTGAAAAACAAAGTCATATTTTCAAGTGCTTTAGGTCACAAAATGGCCCTACTCAGGAGTTTTCTTTTTTTCAAACCGAACGACACATAATATAATCTACTTTTGGTTCATGGTTCGGAAACGACCACCGGTGATGCTTGTGCCATATTGCAACTTATTAAACTTCGATAGATACATGCAATAACGTGAGTTTGAGCAAATGCAGCAAATATTGTTTCGCAACTGTAACATGTTTCAGGACTTATGCGTACTTTTGTTTGTCAACAAAATTAGCAGTAAATGCATATGCAAAAAAAGTAAAAGTGCTGAAGTTTATAACGTATTTGAATAAAACGGTTGAAAAATGAAAATTTTGTAGATAATTTTTGCATTGATTGACAATGTAAGTCAATGTTATGGGATTTGTGGCAAGACGTTTGTTATATAGAATGAGATAAGTCTTTTTGTGATGTAATGCCAGAAATATTTAACTGAAAGTGAAAGCAACAACGAAAAGTGTTTGGAGTAAACGAAGCACTGTTTTATGTTTGCAACAGGAAATATTAGCACCATCGCAGCTACGATGAATGAGACCACTAGAGCAGTCGCAACCACGTCTCCAGCTGCTCCGTCATCAACACCCTCAGGCAAGTTGTTGGCAGAGGCCTTAAATAGAGATGTTTAACATTGTTTAAAAATTTTTGCAAATGACCACGTTTTGTTGTTTCTGACAATTTGCATCAGCAAAATAAAACACCATTTTTAAACACAATTTTTAGAAGCGATTTATCTGGAGATATTTTCTTGCGAAGCAAACAAGAATAGAAATGACAGAAGATCGTACAAATGGTATTTTTCATCAATATTTCCTCAAATAACTCCAAAGTACTCAGTTTACAATTTCTTAAACAATTAGTAAGCTAAAACCTCTGCGTTCGCCAAACATTTCTTATGCTTGAACTGTAAATTTAAGGCCAAGCATGGCACAAGTATGATGTATGTAAAAAATCGGCGTTCTGGTTTACTCCAGTTGGGAAGTTCAAAATGGTCTTTCTTGGTCTGACTTTTTTCGCTTGGGCGCAGATTCTGCAAAGTACGTGCGTGAGTGCAACAAAGGGAAAAATAACCTAATTTACGAGCGCTTTGGTTAGCTTCAGACTTCTTGAAATATGCTCTAAAAAGTTCCGATCAAGATATTTTGTTCGGGTCCTCTAGTTTACGGTAGAGAAGAACGAACTTTTGTTTATCAAATCCAAATCTGACCCTGAAATTATATTTCAAAATCCAATCCAAATCCAAAAACTGACAGTTTCCAAATCCACATCCTCAAATCCAAAATCCTATCACTGCTGTTACGCTGTATGGAATGCAACTAAAGTTCAAAACCCAAGAAGCGTACTGGAAAGTAATTCAAGTTAACTTCTGCTCTCCTTTTGCTTCACAAAGCTATATTAGTTGACACTTCAAAACTTTCAAGGTAATCACTATACTGTATTAGCAGCAATTAGAAGCTCTGTTAAAGAGTGTGAGATGTCAAACCAGAAGGATTAACAACCACACAGTAAAGCGACTCATTAGCACTGAGCTCCACCAAAAATTATGACGAACTGTTCTGAACGTTACTAGGTAGCAGATATAACTGCACGTGTGTACGTGTTACAATCATGAGCCAAGAAAAGAGACTAGATTAATGAAAGTCACACTGATTCCTAACTTTGATGATGTGATGACAAAGAGAATAGACTTGCATCACTGCTTTTAGTCAAGGATAAAAATTTATACAAACATGATGTACAATCTCGATGGACGTGAGAAACTACACTGAACCGGACTTGTATTAGATTAAATACAGGAATCTGCAGCCCCGAATCTGATCTGAACGTTGCGATGAAGTTCCAAACAAAATCCAAGTCCAATACAACACCGGTTAATCACAAATCATAAAATCCAAGTCCAATACAACACCGGTTAAACACAAATCATAAAAGCGAAATCATGATTGTAACTTGTTGTACCTAACAAGTAAACATGTTTTTGAAAATTTCGGGAGAGGCAATTTCCTCCCCAGTATTTAAAATGTTGCGTTTGGTTCAGTGGAGTTTCTCAAATCCGTCTGCATTGCACACTGTCTTTTTTTTAATCTTGAACCTCGACTATGACGTTGACCAATGATACAAGCATGCTTCCTTTTGTATCGTGTTGTCAAAGTTACAGATTTGATGTGACTTTTCTTGAGTCCCTTTCCTTGATTCATGATTGTTGTACGTACAGTAATACCTATACCTTGTAACATTTAGCATAGTTCATCATTATTTATATGTGTAGGGATTAGCCTCGTGCTAATGGTTCACTTGTGTTGTATGCCTGTTAATCTTTCTGGGTTGATATCTTACACGACTTTACTGAGCTTCTCATTGCTGCTAATAGTGATTACCTTGAAGTCTACCCTTTGATTACCGCGCTCGCCAAAATTTTGGCTCAAGGATTTTCCCCCAACACTTCCAAACCTAACTCGCCAGCCGATTGATCTAGAGAGCTGTGAAAAGCCTCACCAAGATCCGATTAGACTAGTAATCTCGATTTTGAAACAAGTTTGCAAGTTTTGGATTTGAGGTTGTTTGGGGGTGACATAATAAGTGGGGTATAGGTTAAGGTTAAGGGTTATTTCAAATTTCCTTCACACCAAACTATGCTTTTGAGCTGTTTTGTTTTTTGAGCCGTAACGAGGGGGGCACAGTTCGCCGTACGCCGAAATGAAACTATGTTTTTTGAGCCGTAACGAGGGGAAGAAAGGGGGGGCACAGTTCCCCGGGCGCCGAATCACTGTGGGGAGCGCCGAATGACTGGGTGGAGCGCCGGAAAGTCCCAACAATGTCACAAGTACTTACAGTATATTTGCTTCCGAAAGACCTCAGGTTCGAACATGGGGACGCCAAACCTGCTTCTTGACCCAGGCGCCATCTAACCTCGTTACGCACCTAGGTACAGCGCATTTGTATCCCACCAGACTCGGGCATTTGACATGGGTCTGACTTGCATCTCGTCGCGTTTGAACTATATCAAACGATTTTTATATTTGAAAGAATAACTACAAGATTTTTTGCACAAAGAAATTTGTTCTTGAAAAATAAATAAATAATAAAAACATTTTTTTTTAAACAACAGTTCTAATTCACACATTCTTTGGAACTTAGAAAAAAGTTTTTTCTCAAAAGAGATTACTTTTCCAATTAAAATTTTTATTATGAATTTATTTCTTTGCTGCGATCAATTGCACAAACGAAGTGTCTCCCACTGAAATTTGCGAATGAAACATGTAAATTTAGACATTGCATGTTCGTTTCTACGGCAAATTTTATCTACACAATGAATCATCGTTGTCCTTGTGTTTTCTGGTGAATGTTACTTTGTATTTTGTCAACGAATCTCATAGCTTTATAACTTTTGTTGAAGTTCAAATTATGGCTGTTTGTATAGTAAGCACAAATTACAAATTGCATGCCAGGAATCGAAATTTTTTCCAAGGTGAGTTTGCATTTCACACCTGGCAATTAGGTTAGTCTTAGTAAAGTGGATCTGTCGTAGGTCTACCGTGGAAAACTAGACCAGAGGAGGAGAAACATATTTGAACTGATGCGCAATTCGAAATTTGTTCGAAAACTTGTACACTCTTGCCGTGCACTAAATGCTAGTGCTGTGAAAGTTTAAAATTCAAGCGATGTATTTGCTGCTAATGTCGCTTGGTCGATTTTAAATGGTAAACCTTGCAAAATTTGAACCATATGTTTGTGTCTGCAATGTCTAAACAGCAATACGCAAAGTTTTTATTAATTTACTGAATTGTTAACAGCGACTTTTTTCAAGCCGAAGCCTAAAGTGGTAAGTTGCTGTGCAAATGCAAAGGCCAAAGTAACACAACCACGGAATTTACATTACAGCAGCTGCAATAGCAAAAAAGGAGCATTAGTCACAGAAGTGACAGTAAGACTGATGACATGCAAGCAAAAAATTTTATCCCTTTTAAAAAAAAAAAAAAAATTTATGACAGCGGGAGTAACAACGCGAGAAACAGGGCAAGAGACTTAAAATGCAACAAACATAAATGCAGAGCGACACCAGCAGCAGATATGAATGGATTATGTCTCTCAAATACAAATCCGATCCAAAAATTGCATTTCAGAATTCAATCCATATCCCAATCCAAAAAGTGACAGTTTTAAAAACCAATTTCTGTTTAAATAAAAAATTATATCACTGTTATTAGGCTGAAAGGCAGTGTCTATTTTGCCTCATGAGGCAAGAGCATTGCTGCAGCTATTTTGCCTTTAGCCAAACATGGGTGTTTGAAGTGTTCACATGACAAGAACGGAATGCATGACCTGCTTAATTAACTTTGACGTGTGGCTCAGTCTGACATGCATGGATGAGTGTTGTCATAGTTTCAGCACTGGCAAGCAGTTAGCGGCTTCTTGTCTGTGTTGTATGAAGTGTAGACTAAACCCTAAATCCAAACCTTAACCCTCAATCGTCACGCTAAATACTAAGCCTAAACCCTAAATTTAAACCATGACCAGTTGTCTCTTTGCATATGATACTTTTCACGTGACCACTTCAACCAAATTTGTTTGACTAAAGGCAAAATATTCCGAACACAGTGTTTGCCTCACGAGATGAGACAAAATAGACACTACAAAAATACATTGGAAACACACTGAAGTTAACTTATGCTCTGTCTTTGGCTTGCAGCACTATAACAGTTGACACTTCAAAGACTTCAAAGGTAAACACTATCAGTAGCAAATGCAATGAATTGCTCAGTTATAAAGTGTAAGATTAAAAAAACATAAAAATTACAAGTACATTAAAGCACAAGCGAATCATTAGCACCATGCTACACATAGAAATAATGATGAACTGTGCTATAATTCTTACTACTTGTAGCTATCATTGTTGGCCTACTATAACGATTATGGGTCAAAAAAAGGGACTGGGTCAACGAAAGTCACACCAATTCCGCAACTTTGATGACATTGATACATAAGAAAGCAAGTTTGTTCCTTGTATATATGGATATGTTAAAGCTTCAAATTAAAAAAAACAAGATGTACAATTTCGACGGATGTGAGAAACTCCACTGAACCAAAATTACAAATGCAGTAGGCCTAAACTGCATTCACGAAACAGAACTGAAAGCTGCTAAGAAGTTCAAAAGAAGATTTTCGAATCCAAATCCACTTAAGAATATTTTATTAAATCTAAACTCAATCTAAATCCATCAAAATGCTGAAAATCCTCAGGATTTTAATCCAAATCCATCTCCATCTCTGTCCAGCAGACACGTCTGCAAGGTCCATCAGCAGCAGTGCAGACAGCGACAGTAAAAGCAGCTGCAGAAAGAAAAGTGGCAGTAAAATAATGGTAGTAAAGACAGCAAAGACTGCAACAATTCAGTACATAAAACGCCGATAGAGTAAGGGCAGTAAGGCCAATAATAGTGTTCACCTCTGTGCAGCAGACACGTCTGCAAGGTCCAACAGCAGCAGTGTAGCCTACTGCAGACAGCGACAATAAAAGCAGCTGCAGCAAGAAAAGTTGCAGTAAAATAATGGCAGTAAAGACANCAAAGACAGCGGCAGCTCAGTACATAAAANGCCGACGGAGCAAGGGCAGTAAGGCCAATAATAGGCTACGCATGTAGCAACAACAACGCAGAAAACGACAGGACACGGCACGTAGCACAAAATTCAGTGAAAGTCATTCGTCATTGCCGGACATTTGTAAAATACATGGTGGGAATATAAAATAAAACATATCTAATGTGATGGGTGCTGCTGAGTTTCAAACGTCAGTTGTGAAAAACGAGGATTTCACCTCGTTTCAAGTTCCCCTCTCATAAGATCTACATCCTTGATTGAGTTTCTCTTTTTTTATTTAGTTTTGACAAGAGCAGAAACTCTTTCCTCCGAAGGGTATCCTGCTGTCATGAGAACAAGAACAAGTGATAACTAAGCCGCACTCCATACCCCCAATTGGAGGGCGCCCACGCTGTGACGGGGGGGCCAAAATTCAGTCCCGTTACCACTTAGCACCCCAGACAAAGCTTCGATCTCCCAAATTGAAATATGAAGCACGAGAAATCCGTGAAGTTAGGGGACCCTTTTAACGAAAAGTGCTTATGCTTTACAGTTACTTTGGGCCCCTTTGAAAGCAAGGTGTTGACATATTACAACTGCTGTTGGAATCACCTTTGAAAGCAAAGTAGCCTACTCATCAGACCCGTAACCAGGTAGGGAGCAGGGGAGCGAAACCCTCCAGAAAAATGGGTTGGAGGAAGTTTAAAACTATGGACATAGTTCAAAATATTTGGGCACCTCTGAGAAAACTCTCCGCCCCCCTGGTGGCCCAGTCTGGTTGCTGGCCTGCAACTTATACACTACAGTTGCTGTTTGGCTGGTTTGAAAGCATGGTACTGTTTCAACGTGTTCGTTGACGTTGCGTTGATTGTGTAACTCACCACGAACCAGGCCCGTAGCCAGGTTTTAAGGTTTGGGGGGGCACAATACATTTTTAGGGGGGCAATATTTTTGTTTGATTTTATGTTTAAAACAAATTATTCCATTTTCAGCAATTAACTGGGCAGCATATTACCAGTTTTCAGTCTGATCATATAAGATTTTTGACTGTACCGGTATGCTACGTGCCTTGGGTAGCCAAGCAGGGGAGGAAGACTCCAGCGCCTTTCACAAATTTTCAAAAAAGATTGCTTTTTCCAGAAAAAATATCCACACAAAACTAAGAGCATTTGTTTGGTTATGCGCTTTTCTCCGGAAACAACAAAGAAAAACACTATGAAAAAAATTCGCCTATGCTTCAAGCAGGCCCGTACTTGGGAGGTCCAAGCCCCCTTAAAATTTCTTTCACCCCCCTGGAAAATGTGTTGGACATAGTTTAAAAAATTTGGGCCTCTCTCAAAAATTCTTCGCCCACCCTGGTGTCCTAAGCTGGTTACGGGCCTGGCTTCAAGATATTTTTCTGACTACGCGCCAGTGCTTGATGCCTGTTCGTCGCATTTGATTCAGTTAAAACTTTGTTCGATGTTTGCCTTATGCACTGTTAACTTTTTTGAATAACATAACAATATTTTGTCATAAACAACAAAACTAAACTGATTTTATTCGTATCAGCATTAACAGTGAAGACGCAGTTGCGAAAGAAACTCCCTGTAATTTCTCAAAAGAGTCGCAACAATGCACGAGATTATGTATAATAACTACACACATTCTATTGGTCACTGAAACAATCAATCAATCCTCATTAAGCCCGCGCTCAGTAGCAAGTATATGGTGGGAAAAGCTGCTTTATAATTCCACAGCGATTTCAAAAACTGGTCGAAATTCATACGGGTGTTTTCATTTGAAAACACATCAGGAAGCTTTGATGAGACAATGCTTTTCACAGTGGTAGTTTCAGCATTGAGAAGATCTTCACTGATATTTTTGGTAGTTTGATTGACTAAGGTTAAAGAGGGTGTAACTCTACCTTGTCGAGAAATCAATTCGATGCTGGTGAAAGAACACGCGAAGATTTGATGAGAGACATATCAAACTCCGAAAACCTGTGGCTGAATTCGCTCCGAATAGTATCAATGATTTCAAAGTAAGATGCTTTCAAATTGAAACTCTCACTTTCATTGTGAATTCCGATGTGTTTTGTTATGAATGACGTTCTCTCTGAATCGAGATGAAACGGACGTTTTTCGCTTGTTCAGAGGGTGGGATGTAGTTTCGCTTGTTTAGAGGGCGGGATAACTGTAGCTTGCTTGCGCCTCACACTAAGTACGGAATACGCGCTAGCTGCATTGTATGCTGACTTGTGCTAGTCAGTGCCGCAGTAATCTTTACACATGCTGAAGCATTTCTACGTCAAACACATAATTCCCTAGCCGTTTTTGATCAACTTCCAATTCGCGTACATTATCCTACTGGGTTTGGTCTGGCTATTGCAAGAAGTTCTGTTTGACTACAAGCAAGTCTAAGACAAGTCCAATGTTCCCTCTAAGATGCGCAGTACCACCAAATCATTTGAACAGTGAAATCTGATTCTCGTACACTTGTAACATTCCAAAAAGTTGGAAAAGCAAGAAATCAAGGATAAACTATTTTAGAAATAAATGTGTAGGCCCTACTTTGTCCGTATTTTCATAAGACTTTATGCTTAACCTAAATTCTAATAATTCACGAAATTTTTAATCCATTTAGAATTCTGGCAACTCAGCTTTAAGATTTGCTGAATCCGTAGAGGGTTTGAACAGCTCTCTAGCCCAATCGCGTGGCGAGTTATTGAGTTGCAAACTTTTCAAACATTGCAAAAAGAGTGGTGCACGCGGGACTTCGGTGATAATGTTTTCATAACTGAACGATAGGATTGATTCTGAGTTCCTGCAAAGTTTTTCACATTTGCATTTCATTACGACATCTCTAAATAATCGCTGTCAGTTAAATAACAATGATTTACGTCGCAATTCCTTTTGTTGAGCTTTTGCAAAAATTTTGGTTGGAAAAAACGAGCCTATAATGGGTATTTGCGGGAAAATATTTAGAATTAATTTGCACAATCTGCAAAGGCTGTTCATGCTTTGAATTAAAAATAAATCTTCAGACTGTCTAGCTCCCTGCACAAACGTAAAGGCCCCCAATGGAAGACTTTCTGGCGACGGTTCTGCCCAGGTCAGCAGACACGGGGAGGCATTCGGTGGCAGTAACCCTCAAATCTTTTTTGTGTACCCCCAAATTTTGTTGAGCTCAGAAGAATTTGTTTCAAACATACGATAAAAACAAAAATTGTTCGCTCCTAAAAATGTATTTTTCCCCCCAAACCTCAAAACTTGGCTACGGGTCTGGTTCTGCCAAATTTGCCCGTCTGCAATTAGGATATTTTGTTTTGAAGGCCATTCGGCCCCGAGATGTAGTATAATATAACTTTCTTTGATAAATCACCATTAGAGAGGGCCCCTGCAAGCATTTTTGGTGGCAGAGTTGGGCTGATACGACACTGTTTATAAAAGTTCTAAACACGCCTGGATTTAACTGATGCGAGGCCCTAGGCTAATCCGCTTGTGAGGCCACCCCTCCCACTGTTGCGAGGATAAAATGGAAAGCGTTGCGAAAATCCGAAAATGACGCTCTGAAAGAACGGTCAATGAAAAGTTCAATTTGCGAAAATCCTAAAATGACGCTCTGAAAGCAGACCCGTAACCAAGGGGGCTAAGCCCCCTACAAAAATTTTCGCCTCCGCTGGAAAAATGTGTTGGACACAGTTTAAAAATATTGGACATAGTTCGAAACATTTGGGCCCCTCTCGGAAAACTCTTCGCCCCTCCTGGTGTCCCAAGCTGGTTACGGACCTTTCTGAAAGTACGGTCAGTAAGAAGCTCTAAATTATTACTGGAGTGCCCACGATCACTGTGTTTGTTGCTGACTTTGACGCAAAAGCGTTGAATTGCACGGAATTTTTGAAATCTTACTTGGCTGGCGGCAACAGGATTATTAACTGCCACAGGCAAACTAACGGAAATCGTTAGAATAGAAATATTTGACAAAACACTTGGCCTACGTTTTTTATGAGTCACATCTGTTTTTCTTATCTGTGTTCAAAAAAAAAGAACACAATGCACCTATATAGTATGTGTGGCGCATAAAAACTTTAGAGCACAACGTGAGGACCACGTTGCAAGTCGCTTACCACGGCTGTAAAAATCTCGTACACACGAGCAAAAACGTCACGTAAAACGCACCAAAATAGGTGTAACTGTCCGGTTCACGATTCGCATGCTTCTTACTTTTTCAGATTGGTAAAAATCGAACGCAACTAAACTGTCGCATGAAAAGATGAGGTTTAAAAACCAGAACCGTCGCCGGAAAGTCTTGAACAGGGGATTTAAATTTGTGTAAGGGACTTGACATTCTGAAAATTTGATAAAATCTTTACTGGTTCATACCAGTACTGCCACGGCTATTTTTTTTTCACTAGATCTGTTTTTTTTTGTTTTATCTGGGTTTCTGGGGTTTTTATTGAAAATCTGTTTTTTTTTTACTCTTGTCAAATTTTAGAAATGTATGTTACATTACTGTATTTTCCATTCAAGAATACAGTAGTTCCACAGACGTAATGTTCAGAGCCAGTAGCCAGTGCAGTTGATTAGGGCCAGGCTTAACCAAATTGTTTGAAATCTAATTTTCTACAGATTAAGCACTGACTAGGCATAGGTCAGCACTCAGATCTATCGCTCATGTGTCAAGGGCTGCAGTGCTTGTGCATGATTTTGGAATGCTTTTTTTATGTGCGAAGATGCTGTGGTTGAGAATCTGATCATTGTTTTACAGTCGCATTGTGATAGCTATAAATGTTAAATCAGTAGTGAAATATTGCAATGAATGCAATGACTAGAGCGAAAAGAAAACTGTAAGACCTTGAATGTATCATGTACATGTTTCATTTGCGCATTTAAGTGAGAGTAAAAGATAACATTAAACGTTTTTCAGAAAATACCTAACTAACTTTTTATATTACTTTATACATTTGATTTGCTGCTAGCTTACTCGGAAATTGTCAGTATGTTTAAAAATAGACTTGAACGTGTTGAAAATTTGATGCAAATAATGCATATTACCTTCATTTTTATGTGCAAGTACAAGTAGCATATATTTGGTTTTGACTTTTCTTAACATTTTGTTAGTCTGGTTTTATTTTCAAGGTAAATTCTGGGGTTTTTCTTCAAAACAGAGTGGCAACACTGGTTTATACTGTTTCATATTTATATTTGGAAGGGCTGAGCTCACCAACGACCACCGTGGCGACTGGACTGATTTAATTTTCGCGTATGCTGTCATTATTGAAATATGTATAAACAAATAAAAAGCTACAATCATCGAATCAAGTAAGGCTGGACATAACACAGTAAACAGTTAAAAAGGTTTTGTCCTGCCTTCTTCATAACAAAATTATCTAAGAATTCATTACAATTTGTTTGCGTAAGTTTGTCACTTTTAATGTACCGAATGCTTA
>JGI24159J19872_10001556_pt1 | contig 25588 bp, 14 predicted proteins | sample Ectturendosymbi4_FD_19872 | JGI IMG/M metagenome (IMG submission 19872)
ACAAAAATAAGGGGAGTGTGTGTAGAAGATAATGCCTATTATGTCAACAAACTTCGCTTGAAAACATGAATATGACGTCAAATTGTGACGTCATAAACAGCGCAAACCAAACACAAACAACCACCATATGCCACTGAATGAACCCCCCATGAAATTTTTCTGCGTACGTCACTGTTCATTTTCATACCCGCTTCACCTCTCGGGAGGTTCGAGGGGGCAGCAGCAGTCCTAGGAGCACTCGAAATACCTCACGGTTATCAGCGATCTACNATAGTTTTGTTGGCTCCACACCAANACGGAATCAANCAAGATCGCAGATTCAATCACGCCACCTACTCCTTGGTCGATCTCTGGGGCGCTTTCCCGTGGATGTAGTAGTCAGTAGGACCTGGGTCGCCAATTTATGCTTGTAAAGGTTTAGCATACAAATGAGAAAAGAATAAGCAACCGGAAAAACGTTCTCCATGACGATCACAAGAAGGAATTTGAGATGCATGAGGTTGTATCTGAAAATAAGACATTGCTGAAGAAAATTNTTCCTGGAGATAAATAGGCAAATATATGATCTGACGTTAGTCGTGCAAACAGAAAAAGTTACACCANAAATTGCTTTATTTTGGGCAGGAAAATTGAATTTTGCCCAGTCCTTATTTTTGGTTCAAGATCGATGGTAGTCCTGTAACCATGTGCGTCGGAAGGGGGGGCAAGCCCACNTGGACTTTGAAAATTATTGCAAAAAAGGTTGTTTTCGTAGTTTCGAGTGGCAAAAAATAAATTTCACCATTTTTTCACCNTAGAAAACTTTTGGAAAACTCNAATAGTGCCCCCACCCTGGAAAAAATCCTTCCGACGCCCATCCCTGTAACCCTAATACAGTAGTAGAAGGACAAGAATTTAGTTACTTGCTTTGGCATGGATTCTACCAGTTTTTGGCAGTTTTCTTTGAGTTACTGTCTCGATGCCATACTTCAATAATGTGTCGTCTATTAGCATTGTCGTGCTGGTGCAATCAAATTTTTGTTCCCGAGATTTTCTGATTGATCACAAATTATCAATGGGTTTAAGATCTGGCATTTTCCAGGCCAATATAAGTCATTTGATTTGTTTTACCTGAAAATCGTCTTCATGTTTAAACGAAAGACACGTGGCTTCACAACACTGTTGTGACAAAGTATACTTCACAACACTGCTGTGACAAAACAATAAACGATAGAATGACCTTATATCGCGATCAATTAGACATTTCGAGCTTGACGAAAAACTTATTCAGAATCGGTTTTGATTTGTTGTTTTCCGAATTGTACAATTTCATGGTGGATAACGTTACTTTCGTAGTTTTTAGGGGGGAAATTGCTCCCTTTGGATTCGCCCCTGTATCTAACCGCAAGTAAAACCAAGGTGTAACGTTTTTCGCAACTGTTTCTGGCACACCAGCTTGCTGTATCCCACCTGATGGTGATGCAAGCTTCATTTCAAGACCATCGCAAAAATTATCTTCATTTCAAGACCATCGCAAAGATAACTCTGGCGTGCTTGTGTGCCAGAACATAACTTATCCTTGTTTGCAAGTGTCAACTGTAGCCTTAAATCAGCGGTTCCCAAACTTTTTCTGATCGCGTACCATTTGTGGGCCCTGTATTTTCACCGCGTACCACCTTGAAAACATCTTGTTCCAGGAAAACTCAATCTACCCAATATCATTCGATCAAAAGTTTGGCAAAGCAGACTTGACGCAAATGTGGCATGGGCAACATAGCTGTGAGAAATTATAATGGCCATTTTTCGAAACTAATAAGGGAAGAACACAAACATGCAGGAATTTATTAACAGAACCCAATAAGTGAAAACAGAATGTATTCTTTTTGTGTAGAAGAACAGAAAGGTCTCGCGTGCCACTTTGAAGGCCTTCGCGTACCACTAGTGGTACGCGTACCACAGTTTGGGAACCACTGCCTTAAATGAATACCGAATATTTTTGTTTTTATACAGGTTTAAAACTAAATGCGTGGACATGGCAGTGATATACATTTTAAATTCGTTGAAGCCATAGGCGTATCCAGGAGGCCATGCCCCCCAAATTTTTTAGCATATCCAGTCATTTCGCGCTTTGAGAAGCGGTGTTACAAACAAAATACTGTTGCTTGCATAAAGTCGAACAATTTGGCACCACCAAAATTTTTGGCTGGCTACGCCACTGGCTGAAGCTCAAACTTAGGAATCCCGTTTCGAAGATTGCTTATTACGCCATCGTTACTGTTTAGCAACAATAGCATTCATTCCAATAATTTAGTTGTGATGATTAAGCATGTATTACAACGGTTAAATCACAATTATGTGGAGCTTTAACACTATCATCAATTATATTGCCGGTGAGAACACAATCAATTTTGTCAAGTAATCAAGAGTTCGACCTGTCCGTAGTCTCAAAGTGTTTCAACTGTCATCTGATGTTAAATGCCACCCTATCTTACAGTAAATTGAAATCATTCAGCTGCAAAGGGAAGAGTCAGCAGCAAAATCTAACAAGCTTAGTGCAAGTAGTGTACAAAAATGTTGCCACAGTCGCATTTCATGGATTTAATGACAAAATCCAACATTTTTCAAAACCTAATAAAAGTCTTCGCTCAACTGTTGTAAAAGTAAAAAAACAGTTGAGCGAAGACTTTTATTATTATTTGTCCTGTTGGCTGGTTCTGCAACATTTTTCAAAACCGTTGTGAGTCTAGCGCAGGGTTGCAGTACATCCTTTTCTCTATGGCCGGGCGCATTACGTTTATTTTTATGAATTACGGCCGCCAGCGAGTTCAAGATATTTTTATATTTTGCATTGTTTTTGTTCTGCTTCAACACACTGAGCCTACCTTGCTTCCACACGTCTGTTTGGCTGTCTTTCTACTAATTATCCTCATACAGTAAACAAAATATTTTTATTAATGCACAGCCCCCATAATTTATATTTGAAATTACATGTGCACGGCACGACCGCATCAATTTTTACCGAAGGTAGTCCATCTCTGCTCTGCCGTTTACGTTTTCAACTGCATACGCCAATTAGTCGCTCAAGAACTGGACGACAATGGGATCCACGTCTCATATGCACGCAGGTTTCATAAGCCTACTTCGGACGAGAATAGTGAAGTCATTATACTCGGCCTCGATTGAACGTATTTTGATTGTTGGTGTACATCAGAAGCATGTAAATATAAGAAGCGCAGTCGTTATGGCAGCCACGATGATTTCTTGCTCAACTGCAGCATTTGCTGCAAAAAGCACACTGCATATTGTACACTTCTAGCATCAAGATTTTCACAAACGCTTTGGCAGGAAGGTTTTGCGAGCAAATGGTGGTTATGATCCAAAGTAAAAGCTTTGAACTTCGAAACTTTTGAAACTTGTCAATTCAATGAAAGCAGACTTTTCATTTGCAAATGTTCCGGAAAACACGTTTTCATGGATGAAACGAGGGGCAAAAGTTATGGCCAAAAAATTAAATCTTGAGACACTGCCAAACTTTTGCTTTTTGGCCGTAACTTTTGAACCACAAACGCTAGATGGCCAATCAAGGGCTCTAAAGATGAGGATTTTCGTTTAGTTTTTACTAAATAATAGAGACAAAAAATGGCTCTTGTAGTTGGGGCCCAGTGGCATGGGCCAAAAATGCCTAAACCTATCCCTATTATGACGCCACCCACAAAAAATCAAATCCAAACTTATCAATTTTTAAAAATCGAAACTAGAAACTTACAGCATCTTTAGTGGGTTTGAACCAGGACTATGACCGTGGAGCCGGAGCCCAAGCAATTTTGGATGGCCGGAGCCAAAAACGTGTAGCTGGTAGATCCGGAGCCTGAAATTTGGGTTCCGGTTCCACATAAATATTTTGTTGGGCAAGCGAGTTGTGCAAATAATACAAAGGTTTTTGGTGTTCAATGGATCAAATTGTTCTGAAGCCGGACCCAAAAACTTTTAGATGTTGGACCGGAGCCAAAAAATTTTGATGCCTGAAGCTGGAGCCTGAAATTTGAGGTCCGGCTCCACAGCCCTGGTTTGAACAGCTCTCTAGCTCAATCGGCTGTCGTGTTATGATGGCGCAAGTGTGTGCAAAAAAGTGGTGCACGCGGGAGTTAATAGATAAATACTTCAGTGTTGAGACTCGGTTGTTGTTTGCCCCTCCTGTTAAAATTTTTGGCCACGCGCCTTCTGCGATTGCGCAGAAGGCTAAAGCGAATTGGGATGTAGGCTAAATCAGAAAATATGTTAAAGAAGGTTGCTCTTGTCATAGCAGTGTTGTCAGATAACAAAATAGCTTCCACCCGAACTTTCCTGAGGGCTAAAGCAGCTCCAGTAACGTTGATGCAGTGTTTGAAATAAACTTATGGAAGAATATATTGAAAATCCACAGTTTTTCCGCAAAATTGGTGCTGTTACCAGGTGTATATTAACAACTTTTAAACACAATGCAAATGTATCCATTCCAAGTTTAAGGGCCTGACTATGCACTGAAAAATTTTTGTTTTTTTCGCTGAAACAAGAGTGAAGCATTTCAATTAAAATTTTAGGAAAGAAAATTGATAATATTTTTCAAGTAGCACCGTTATATTTTCTTTTTTAAAACTCTACGAACACATGAGCTAAGCAGGACCCAACCGGCCCCAGCACTTACCGACGAGGGCTTCACTGGAAAGGAGCTTTCATCATCCAAAGGCATGAAGCGCCCTAATGGTTTTGTGAAAAACTTGCGAACTTTGATCAATTCACTAGAAATTGTCTAGTTTTCTAGACTTCACTGAAAAACGAAGGCTTTCTTTGTGAATCTCGGGAGGAGTCGCATCACGTTGGATCGGCCCAATCAATCAGTTGTATTTTTACACTTAGTAAACATGCCATGTTTCAAGGAAAAGAATGCGAGGATTGGCGAAATGACCGCGAGGTCAACAAGTCAGCCAAACCTTAAATAACAAAAACAAACCAATGAAAGAATATGATTAACGCAAAGAGAAATGAAAAAAAGAAAAACAAAAAATAATACAAGAACCACAAGAGACAAAGCTGTGTAATAGTCATCAAGAATCGAATTGCAGCAAACAGTGGTGCATGACAGCGTCGAAGTAATTACAGACAACCGGTAATTGCCTAGTTATGTCAACGGAGCAGTGGCGTACGCAGAAAATTTTCATGGGGGAGTCATTCAGTGGCACATGGTGGTCGTTTCTATTTGGCGTGCGCTCTTTGTGATGTCACACTTTAACGTCATATTCATGTTTCCAAACCAACGTTTTGGGGAAGTTTGTTGACATAATATGCATATTCTTCCACACGCACTCCTCTTAGTTTATGTGTCAATGCACTGAATATAAACTATCAGCGTTCCAGATTAGGATATCGGAGGAAAATAATCTCAACACTACGGTATAGCAGTTCATAACTGCAAAAATATCAGGTTGCCCGTTAAAACAGGGAAGGAAAACACACTCATCATTGCGTCAGAGCAATTTACAACTGCAAAATGAGGTTGCGCTAATGTCTTGTCGAATACGAGCAGTCGAGCATAGAAAGTGTGCGGCTGGACTGACTGGCGCTCACCCCGGTTTGCAAGATCGAATCTTGCTAAACTATACAAGAATTGAGAATGTGCATAAATTACGCAAGAAAACTTTCGATTTTTCGCTATGTAAAGAAGTCCAGCAAACTTTTAGTTTTCCTTTGTCCCTGTTGAGACATTTTCAAAAGCCTGAATGCTTCTANGTTAAAAACAGCTGTTTTTGAGCTCGTGCAACAGATCTATCATGCTACAGAAATTGGGAATGTAGCCAATGCGGTCAACGCTTGCGCTGATCAGCCTTAGCAGACAAAATAAACACAATTGTTTCGGATAAAGTGAACTATCGCGGAACACAACCTTAAACATGCGTAGTTGACGGAGGGTCTGCAAAAAGTGATGAGATGGTTGCCGGAAGTAGACGATAACGCAGATTCCCACCAAACTATAATGATTACCTTTTGGCCCATTTACAATGTTCCTTGAAATTTGCATGCATATTTATTCCGTGGTATTTGGATTAAGTCGACAAATTAACAAGCTAAAAGCATGCGAAAACAATTAATCTCCTTTGTGCAGGTAATGAAGTTTTTGTAAAATGTCAAGCTTAAGTGGAGGTGTAACCCCAAACCCCCCTTGCGTACGTCCTTGCAACAGAGAAGGAGACACGTATATAGAATATCAAGGATCAATGAAAATTATATTAGTACGGTATGGTCTATTTAATAGGTCTTTCATAATTGCATTCCATGGGTTAGAGCAGTGATTCTTAACCCATTAATGCCCAGCATATGATTATTATTCATACGCAAAAGCGGCCTTCTTAAAATTCACACTAAAGGAAAACTAAAAACGATTCACTATTATTTGTGGTTGGTATGCTACTACCTAGAGGCAGTTTATGATCCATGAGAAACTGAAGCTTTTGAAGTGACAACAAGCTGGTAAAATTTTAACAATAAAATAAGTAGGTTTTCAAAAATGAAAATTTTAGTGGTGGGTACTGACTAGTGAGGTTTCATACCCAGAACATATCTTTAATGTATCATTTGGCCTTTGGTTATATTTGCTAGCATAATAAGCATCTTCCTACTACCCAAGGTTTTCATCTAACTTTTCATATTTTCAGTCGGGAAACACTGATTACCAAGTGTATGAAATATCATACGTTGGGTAGTAACGAGTGTCTCGTGAGACAATTAGAGGTTAGAGCACGGTTTCCAGAAATTCGCTTTTTCAAAANAAATTTTGAGAGTGGTAATCAAAAGGTGTAGAGTTAAAGATGTGCTGAGTCAGAACCGTTGAGTCTGGTCCAGAATAATCTGTACAATAATACCTTGCCTTGCAAAATCAATAGTATTGAAAGGGCTATGGATACAATTATATTATCCAACTTTACTCTCCCCTGTCTTTGATGCTTTGACCCTGCTTTTGGCAATGATGTTTGTGCAAGGTAAAATGCTGGATGAAATATTCTAGACCAGACACCAATTGATTCGAAGTTTCATAATCATTTTTTGTTACACCAGGGTTTCCATACTACGGGACTCGAGCCAAATCTGGCCCACAAAGCCATTTCGTCGCCCGCGAAGACATTTTGCCACTAATGAAAAAATAATAGATTTACGAAAAACTTGTTGATTTGGTGAAATGCAACATATACCGATATAATCGATCACATTACGTAAGATGTCCGGCCCTCAGGCTGCTGTGTAATAGCTTATGTGGCCCTCGAAAAAAGTTGGGAAGACTTTGGGGACACATAATGTGTGCTACAGTTAGGCTATAAATCAATGGTCTAGGACAAAGTGTGTTATAGCACCACACATTTTGTGATGTGAACATTCTGTGGGATTACCATGTACTAGCAGACCAACTCGCTATTTGCTGGTTACTGATTCACTAAACCTAGTCTGCAACAGGTCCTTGCTGCTCGGTTGAAAATGCGAAAAATGACTTGTGAGGTTGAGTAACAAGAACCAAGTCACAATGATAACTAAACCCACAAACTTAAGAGTTGTTTGGATTCGGGAAGTGCAATCACTGGAAAAGAAAAGAGAAAAAAAGTGTTGGTGGTGTCACTCAACCAAACCTCATCGGATGGGAAATGTTGATCTTTTTGATAAGCTGACAGGACTGTACTTGATTTGAACCCAATGAATGAAGTGGTTTTGGCCATTGTTTAGGTTCGCAAATCTGTGGGCATTGTGCAAATGTGTTGATGGAAGTATTTCACTTTTGGTTTTCGCAAGTCAGACTGTGATTCTTTGCCAGCAGGAGCTAATGTCAGAGCAAAATGAGGTGTTCGTCCCCAAACAAACAAAGGATTTCTTTACGTTGTAAGATTAAAAGAAAAACATCATTTAGTGGACAAAAAATGCACAGGCACTCAGAGATTGTATGGTGCATGTGGCAAATGCACCAAATTCATTTGCTAAAATTCCATGTGGGCTTCATCCAGACAGTTATAGCCTAGGAGATTCATTAATTAATTCCTGATTTTTTGGCCGTAGCTTGCCAACCACTAATGCCAGATGACCAATCAGGGTCTCTAAAAATGTGCATATTCACTTAGTATATTTTAAAGAAAAACATTTGAATTGCCACTTGATCTTTTTCTCAGGGCCCAATCACGTCATCCGATAAATTCCAAACCTCCCAGTTGTGACGTCACACCGAAAAATGTTTAAACACAAAAGTTTCTGATTTTTTAAAAACCGATCCTAGGAGATGTTTTGCTTCGTTAGGTGGTTTGAACAGCTCTCTAGCTCTATCGGTCGGCAAGTTATGACTGGACAAAGTCAAAGCCAATATAGTGGCTTTGCGGTCCTTAAAGGGTAGACTTTTCGTTTTTTAATAAAATGTGCTAAAACTGGAAGTTGCGCCTGTACAAATCACTGAAATGACGATTCAACATATAAGCCATATTCGCAGCTGACACTCTCTTAAATGCCCAGCGTATGATACATCATATGACCAAAAAAGGACTTTAAAAATGAATTTCACGAAAAACCATCTGAAACCAGTTTCAGGACAACATCTCGAATAACATATTACGGCAGAACCCAAAAATTCAAATTTTTTGAATTTCGGACGTTAATGGGTTAACCGGGTGAATGGTTTACCCCAAGGTGAATTAAAATTTTGCAAGGTGAATGAAAGCAAAGGGGTGAATGAAATGTCTGTTCCTAATTTTTTATTCTCTGATAACATGCATTTGTCTTGCTTTTTCTTACCCAAAACAAATCAGCAATCGTGAATAAAAGTCGAGCTTCAAGAGTTCTAACTTTGCGTCTTCAGCAGTCAACAACTTATTATAACTTCAGAAAAGCCGTGCCACGGTGCAATTAACTGCGTCTATTACGTAATTGGGATAGATTTCACCGGGAGATACCACGTTTTATTCAATCGAGTGGTGGAATCTCTGCTATGCTCTCTGCATGACATGGGCGTAACGAGGGTCTAGAAGAACAATTCAATTGGGCGCCGAATCACTACGGGGGGTGCCGAAAAGTCTCAACAATGTCGCAAGTACTTTCTTTAACAGCACATTTACTACAAAAATACCTTAACTTCGAACATGGGAGCGCCAAATTTGCTTCCTGCCCGGGCGCCATCTAACCTCGTTACGCCCCTGCAAGCAACAGCATGAATGTTTATGCTAACAATGAAATTGCCTCCATTCATCAGTTGTAAATGACTTTGCTAGCAAAAAGCCTTTCCATTCCTCTTGTAAAAAGCGCGTGTGCTGATGAAACGAAAAAAAAACATTTTGCGAAACAAAGTCTGTAATCAAATCGTATTTGAAGATTGTAGCCGATTTGCTGCATGGCGGAAAACACGCTGTGAATAAAATGATTATTGTCAGATCGGCCAGACATTCACAATAGGTTGCATGGGAAAGCAGCAATCGATGGCAGGGATGAACGAAAACGCAAAGGTTAAGAAGCATTGGCTTAGAGCCTCTGTAAACAGAATGGCGCTGTTGTTTGACGGATTTTAATAAAGGAATAAATAATATCTTATTATCAAGTAGCTACGTTAGTTTGATACGTATTCATTCCCTTCTGTAATTTCTTTTGGTAGCATCTGATTACATATATCCTATACACATATTTTGCAAATTCGTAGTTGTACATGTTTTTATCTCAAGAATACTATTAAAAAAATGCATATTCTCTGTGGGTATTTGTTTGTTGTTGGAAATTTTACATACTGTACATTGCGTATGGCTCGGTTATTTAATTTAATTTAACTAGACAATCTAGCATGGTTGTGTTTGCAGTGCCCCGACATAAGTATTACATAGTGCAGGTGACAATAAACAATAGATAAATAGACTTTACGAAGCAGATCCACATTTACATAAGGCTGCAACTTATACAGTGTTGCGCTACCACAGGCAACTTTTTTGTCCGCATGAGCAATATGTAGATCCCAATTCAAACGCGAATCTATTACAACACCTAGGTATTTAATACTATCAACTTGTTCTTTTGTGAGACCACCGCAAGAGAGGTTAGGTGAACTTTTACAAAAAAGGTATGAATTCAGTGTTTGTGTAATTAAAGTTTTGCAGTCATCCAATTCTGAACTTTGTATATTTCCAAGTTGAGTATAAATCCCATCTGTATTGTATTATTATGTGAGAGCACTAGAGTGGTGTCGCCAGCAAAGAAATAAGACTTTCTTTTGGTTATTTTTGTTAAATCATTAATGTATTTCAGAGGTGTGAAATCATGCAACACTGTCGGGCCAACTGCACATGACCAGATTGGTCCACGGGTCACAGCTGCATGTTTCAAGTTCTGGGGTGTAGACAACTCGCTGGCCACCCACGGAAGATTGGCAAAACCCTTTTAAAATCTGGATCTTTCCGCGGGCCACGGGTTTGCCACCCCTGATGTAAAGAGCATTGGGCCAAGCGTGTAACCTTGAGTTGAATCTCCGTTGGTTATCATAACTTTCTTAATACGTGACTTAATTTCACCTTAGTAGCACTTATACAATAAGATTTTCTGTGAATACAATAACTTTTGAATTCACAGCAAAATCTTAGTTCGTTCATTTCCTGTAAATTGACAGGGGGTGTCCAGAGATATCTGGAGGATGCCAAACAGGTAAGCATGAAAGTTTTTGTAGACTTAATTGCAAACAATAAGCAAATAAAAACACAGCTAAAGTGAAATGTCAAAACGTTTTCCTGCATTCGATGGAAGCAATCCATATCTTGATACAGCAGCAAGTACTGTACGCTGACGTACGGTGAAATATCTTCGCAGCCACTGATTTGAACCGGTGCTATTTTGTAGGTAGCAGCTAGTGAGCGCTTCGAAATTTGGCCACTTTAAAAGATAGCAAGAAGGTACCTGCGTTACGTGTAGCTTGCCGATAAAAGCATGTTAATTGCAATCATCACAACACATGCCAAAGCGTAACCACATAGTTCCATGCTAGGCACGCACTTGTAGGGCAAAGCGGTGCTCGTCAAGTCGTTGACAACAGCATTGTTTGATGGATTGATCTTACTGTACTTGTGTGATCAGCACCGAAATTTCTGAGATTTCCTTTGCTATCAATTGCTTTTTGAAGTGATAACGAAACTTCATTATTTTGTCATGGTACAGGCACAAGCGAACTGCAGGTCTTTCGCGTCGTTGCAACAATATCCGGACAAGGAATGCACGCCGTAGGCAGACAACTTCCTTGAAGCGTGAAGTAGCACATACGCGCATATGGCGTTTATTTAGGGCGATGATTTTATGATTAAGGTTATCAGCGTGTCTTAGCCAGTTTGGTGAAATAGATTTGACTCCTCGGAGCTATTTGTAGGAGGTGCAAACTAAGTTTAGGCGGTCATGCTAAGAAAGCTTGCGATACTGGCACGTAAAAAGCTAGTAATACGCATTATGCCACTGAACGTAATGTAGTGCTTACACGAGCGAAAGTTTGACTGTCGAGGTTGCTTGAAACTTTCATTTGCAGGATCTTGCTTTCTGCCAGCAAAAAACGGTGCAGGAACCAATATAGCGGTCTCGGAATCAATGTAGCGTTTTCAAGTGGGCAAGCGGTTGCAGGATACAAGAAATTGTGTTGAAGTTTGACTACGGATTGAATTACTTCGTTTTTGCTCAATCACAGATGTCCTCGGACACTACGAGTAGAGACGTTATAGCCTGGTCGTTGTTCGAGCACTGGTCTTGTCTCCCGGCCAAGCGACCTGGCATTTTGAATTGCCAAACCGAAGCAAGGCTGGTGTAAGGCTCTCACCACTTGAAGTTCGTTTACAGATTTGCAGATGCAGTAACACAAAACTTTATTTACAGGAAGCTTCGTTAGAGCAACAGAGCAGCACGGTAACAGAAAACGCGGTCCCCACCGGCACAAAACTCTCAATTGCACGAAACAAGGTCTGCGCGTGTTGCTCACGCACACAAACGCAACGAATCAGGAATGAGTTGGAGGTTTTCCTTGCACGAGGGCGCTGTTTGACGAAACAACTGCTTAACAAGAAATTAAGCTTGTCCAGAAAAGCAAACGCAAAATCCTAAAAAGCACGAAAATTCAAATTACTTGAGTACATCTGCTGATAAAAAACAAAAATTTTTCAATCTGTCCCCATGTTTTCTAGTTTCACCAGCGTTAAAGAAAGCTGTCTGGGTGATTAGGTGATTAGTAAACTTTGCATGGTGCCACTTGCACAGGCTACAAGTGACAACTGGTAGAACTTCTGTTATTTGAAAAATGTAGGTCATTTATGAAAGATTGGAAAACCTTCAAAGTGCAAGAGTAAGAAAACAAGTTTGGGCAAGAAACAAGTTTGGCGCCCCCATGTTCGAACCTAAGGTCTTTCGGGAGCAAACGTACTGTATTGAAGAAAGTACTTGCGACATTGTTGGACTTTTTGGCGCCCCCCAGTGATTCGGCGCCCGGGGCATTGTGCCCCCTTTGTCTCCCCTCCTTACGCCACTGGATAAGCCCACGTATTTTTTATCCGGAACAATCAATTCAAATTACCGTTGTAGTTTCTATTTGCAGCAAATCTGAAGGCAAACCTGTGTCGAAATTCTCGAAAGATACTGGAAGCTAATTGTTTTGTTTGTCAGCATTCCAACAGCAAAAACGGTCCCTCTAGTTTCTCAAAATGCTGCCACCTTTGGTTTTCACAGAGAAAGGACATCATGGCCGAATTCGACTTCGTTTGAAAGCTCTGTCATGTTCATGTCGAGTCGTGACAAAATCTCTGTTATAGCTGATTTTTGTCAAATCTTTTTCATTGCTGATCTATTAATAAATATATGAAAATTTCCAATTGTAAATAAGCCAAGGGGAAAAAAGATTTGGAGACGTGCAACGATTTTATGCAGATTTTCCTCTGTTTTCTTAAGAATCGATTTCAGATGTCTTTTTGCAAGAAAAGTCGATAACCGATAAATTTCCGAAATATATTCAAATCAAGCAAAAGATCATTGCAAAAAGAAAACAAGTATTCATGCAAACTTCATTTGTTTGACAAAAAATATTGTCAAATGGTGAGCTTGCCATTCAAAATAACCAAATAATTTTTAGAGCTAATTCAAATTGACTGTAATGTATTGATCCAAACAAGGTGTCTGGTAAATTTTCGTCTNACTTCTTCAAAGAGAAGTGCGATTTCGACATGTGTATTTGGNCCCCAAAACACAACAGCTTCCGCATTTCACCTTGGTAAAAATTGTCTCACAGTTTCCATTTAAGCAATCTCTAGCCATTCAATCATTTCAACTGAAATTTGAAAGTGAAAAAATTTTGAGCAAAATTGGCCATTCTTCATAAAATCTAAGTGATATCTTGTTCAAGCAACTTAATACGTCACAAGCAACTACTGTATGTATACCACCAGTGCCTGAACACACCACCACAGGTATAACACTTTTAAAGGAAAGGGATCAGCTGCCTCACAAAAGCATTCGAAAATCGCCTTGTGTTGGGCAAGATTATCTGAAATTTTTTGATGTTTTACTAAACGTTTGTAGCAAACAGAAATTCTAATTGAACTTTCCGATTATTTATTACACCAAATATTTTAGCTGTCAGATCTATACCCTTAGGTAAATAATACAAGAAGTTACTTCGTAATTGGAAAACGTCAGATTCTAAAATTTTTTATTTTGGAGAAAAAATGTCAATTGGTTGGCAAAAATGTTATGTTGGGCAATATGATATTTTTTAGACAAGAATATTGTGTATTGGGCAAAGTCTTGTTCCTACGCGAAAGTTGTTTTTTCCTACGTGAAATTGTGTAGCACGTTCACCACAAACCGCGCAGCCATATGAGAGAGAACCGTAAGATCTAATAAGGTCTGAAGCTCAATGCAGGGATCAAGTTTGGAAACAATTTCAATCAATTGCCAGTTCTCAAACCTTTGAAAAGTTCAGTTTACTTCAGATTTTTCGCTTTGCTTGTTCAGGGCATAGACTTTAAGCCGGTTTGGGGCTGTAGGGTAGTGGAAAAAGCTAGAAAATCCTAAAGAAAGGTGGTACTTCGAGAAAGGTAGCTCAAGTCACAAAATAAGATTAAAAAATTAGGTGTCAATTTTGGAGTAATATTGAGCGGTTCTCCAGCAACATAACGTTGAATTTATAAAAAACGCCTCGAATTCCTTGATTAATACCGTGACCACTTACCAAATGTGAGCACAAGACAAAAATCCGGAAGTCGAGTCGAATTCGAATGATCACACTTCCCACTCGAATCCGAGCGCTTTCAACTTGTGGTAGGTGTACCACCAATGGTGCAATGAGGTTTCCAGCTGGTACGCGAGCAGCTTGCTAATCTTATGCACGATTTAGTGTCAGTAGTCTACACTTGCAACTGTCGCAAATTGCATGTCTTGTTACAATGTTGAACCACCCTGTAATTAGATGTTACCCGCAGTTGCGATGTTACCTTAGTCACCCGCAGCTAAACAGCTGGTTTTAATTTAGTTAGAGTTAGACAGTTGCAAACCAGCATGGAATTGTTTTTCATTAATTCATTTGGGTGTTTCAATAATCATGAGAACATTTGAGCAAATTAAGTTGTAGGTCAGTTTATACGCAGTGACAATAGAAAACCACCAGGTGGTACGCGATACGAAAAAGGGTCAAAGCCACTGGCCTACGGCGTAGCTGACGTGGTTCAGGTCTGCACTTATTTCATGTTTCTTTGCTTCTTAAAATTCGTGAACAATCATGCATCGTGTCTTAACAACTAATGTCATGTACTGGCTCGATATATCTCTCAATGCAGGGGACTCCAAACGTTATTGTCAGAGGGCCACATAAGCTATTGCAGAACAATTCAAGGGCCAGACATCTTACGTAATGTGATTGTTTTGGGATGTGTTACATTCTACCAAATCAACAAATTTTTCGTATATATCGTATTTTTTCATTATTGATATGTCTTTACATCCGGACGAAATAGCTTCGGGAACCGTATTTGGACCGCGGGNCGTAGTTTGGAGACCCCTGACTTAATGCATTGCGACCGCAATTCGAACAGTTGCTTCAAAACAGACCAACAGGTATAAATCGCTATCTTGGTGAGACTTGGTGTTTCTAGCTCAGAGGTATACCTGGATTATGAATGGTTGTCCTTTGAAATCCTGCATTGTCAGAGTTGGCAAATCTGCTCTGCACTTAAATTTTCTAACCCTTTTCAAAGCATTGTGTGCGACTGGCTTGGATGATTCACAGCTGAACCAAGTTTTCCAGAGGCTTGTTTTTTTGAAGTAGCAAAGAGATAATTGTGGACAGGGCCGGTTTTAAGCCGATATGACCGATTTCTTCTAATTGGGCCCCGCGCCAAAGAGGGCCCCGCGCCACGCGTACTAACCAACACAAATTTACACTTTTTATCAAAGCTGCTTGTGTATAGTATCGGCGTGGGGCCCAGTGTTTTTACGGTGTTTTGAGAGGCCATAACTGTTCTCAATTTTTCCAACTGTCTCTCAAAATACACGAAAACCTTGCTTTACAGTCACCTCGGTATTCAGATAAAACAGTTGCGGTCTCTTAAACTGTCTTTGCAGTCAGCAAGGTCAAACTTTAATAATAACCGTGGCAGGCATCATAGTATTTTGTAAGAGTGGGATCCCCTGCCAATGAAAATCAAAATCTAAGTGAACCGCGCGGTTTCACCCTCATCAAATTCTTTGATAAGAATGTTTATTGTAAATCTTCAGTAATGTATAGCCAAATTCTTGCATAGAATCTTGTTAAGGCAGAGAGAGCTTAAGTTTTAAAGCTATTTTCTGTTTCACTGAAAAGTGTTTCGTTTTTATCAGGTCAGGTTTCAATAGTTGTTGCAAAATACGGTCCAATAGCTGTTGATATTTCAGTAATTACTACTGCTTGTATTCTGAAGGCACAGTTTAGTTCGTAATTGCAAATGTGTGCTGCATCATCAGTCTTTTACAAGCGTTGTACATGTTCCCTCTCGCAGAGATTTGATGAGGCAACCCGAGGTTGACGAAAACTATTGAAATAAACCTAGTTAGTTTTGGTTATGAATGACTATTTCAGCTATGCAAAAACTAACGGTTCCTCAAAAAGTAACACAAAATTACTAACAGTAGTAACAGAAGTGACAATTTCGTTCAAGTGAAATGATCCTCATGATATTGTTGTGGTGAAAATTCCACCATGAATTACTACCGAAGCAAGGATTATGACAGAGGTGGCCAAACTACGGTTCGCGGGCCGCATGTCGCCCGCCGACCAATTTAATCCAGTCCGCCAAACGCCTGTCTTTTGTTGATTTCGCGCTGTATCCAGCCCTCTAGTGACCAGGCAGTCGCGAATTTGGCCTCGGGTCGAAACGTTTGGTAACCCCTGGATTATGGCATAAATCTTGCAGATTGGCGTCGGAATTTCTTAGTTATAGCCTAATAAATCGAAAGTTGCAAAAATTCTGAAAAGGTGGAAAGTAGAATAATTTTCGTGGACGCATATAAGGTTACTACAGAACTTACCCGTTTTGAAAAATTAAAAAGTAGGTTTAAACTTATTGGAAGCACTACAATCAATTTACATATCTATTGATTGTTGCGGTGCTGTTCATTGAAGTCTCCGCTGGAGAGGTCTTAGCGTGGCCCTTTCAGGCCTCGTCTTTTAACATCACATATTTATATCATTATGACTTCAGTGTTAATAATGTACTGATGATGGTAGCAGAAGTTACCGAAACGTCTACGAAAATGTCGTTTACATCCACTGCTTTGACTTCAGTGTTAAAGCGAAAATAATTTTTTACTTCTCCGCGATATTCAAAACCTGCTCTAATAAACGGTTTGTACTCATTTAATCGATGCTGTATTCAGTGGATATTACTGCAACCATTTTTCACGTGTAAAGTATACAGTGACAGTCAGGTGTTATGCCGATTTCTACCATTATGACTTGATGCACCCCCCAAAAATTTCTACACATCACTAAGTGGGGCCCCCCAAAAGTGTTTCCAATCGGGCCCCGCACTTGCTAACACCGGCCCTGATTGTGGGCACTGTAACCACTGAAAAGCTCTAATTCTCCAGCTGTCCATCGTGTACTACAATAGAATGAGTACAAAGGAATGGTTTGGTTTCTCTTAAAAGAACCTAAACTGTTCTTTTAAATGTACACAAGTTGGTAATTATACGCAGTATTGAAACGTATAAAACTTCAGCTAGAATCCTGCATATAGCCAACTTATAAGAACGTTGTTACTAGCTTCCTGCCTAGTTTCTGGTGCCACAGATATCAATTCCAAAAATAAACTTTTTTTCTGTTGCAGGATTTTCAATTTTCCACAATGCGGTTTCCTGTAGCAACCACAGTGTTATTCCTCGTTATTGCGATTACCTTGGCCCAGAACATCAAAAGTGATAAAGAAAACCGAGATGATCGTGAAACAAAAACAAAGGGGAAGAAACCCACAGAAGAAGAAAACGGTGGACCAAGCGAAGGTTAAAAACATGAAGTGCAATAGTCTGATTTTTTTTTAAAAGCATCGAACTCAGTTCGCCATGCATTAAACCTTTTTCTTGTTCTATCGATGCTTTTTGCATAGTTCCGGAAGCCATGAATATGCCTTTATAAACCAANGATCTTCATTGTTTCGATGTTTTGAAAAAAATGAAGCTCACAAAATAAAAAACCGAACACGAATCCAAATTGATCTATACCCCGATTTTTCTCNTTCTAGTCTTTTGAAAACATTTCTATTTTTTGAAAATTTCTAGTTTCTTTGAAGTAATTTCTAGCTTCTTTGAAATGCTTATTGCTTTCTTTTAAAAACTTTTTAGTCTTCTTGAAAACTTTTCCGTTATAAATTTGCAAGAAAATGAATTACTTATAAAACGGGTTTTGCAATTTATGCAACAAAACACATGTTACATTCAAGAAAATATGGTATGCCCGCGTTTGCTCAACGACATAGAAAATATAAAGTGGTGATATTCCTGGAAATCGTTAAATCGTTTATTTGGGAAAGTTTTAGTTTACTATGGCAAACGCAGGCCAAGCGCCTGTTTTATGTGAATTTCGCTTATAATTTTCACTTCATGCAAATATCACAGAACATCGCACACTCAATTTGTATCCATGCAACTTTATTGGCAACTTTCAGCTTTTCCTAAACAGAGATGTTGCTAAAAATAATTTTTAAGGGGTTCTTAACATTTATTCTGTTATTTAAAACTCGCTTGCGCAAAGTCAGTAGAGGACAACATTTTTAAAAGCAGGCATAGCCTGATCAACCGAACACTTAGCTAACCTCTAGATTTCTTCTTAAATGCTGTGCAATTTTTTCCTTTACTAAATCGTATAAGTTTTTTTCCAAGCAAAAGGTTTAGTAACTTTGTACATTTAGAAAGATAACCTCATTTGTCCCCCTGGACGTTCGCCCAACGCCGTATTAAGTGGTATGTTGCTGTTACCTCATACCGGCTTACATTTTTGAAAAACCTTCACAAAAGGTTGCTTTAAAAAAGTGGGTGAAGTGTAACTTGCGTGTATATATTACTTGATAATATGCGATATACCAAGAGAAACGATTACATTGGTGTTAAATCTCTTGACCAGACCACCTTTAAATATTTGTGAGGCTCATGCGATCAAGCATCAGTTTGTTTGAGCTAAATGTTACATGTATGCTTCGCTGACCACAAATTCGTTTTTCAGGCTAAATCAAAGCCACAAAATCATACCTTACAAAATTTTCGGATTTAATGTAGACCACAAATAATTGGGCATGTATTTATTATTTGCATAAGATACAAATAACAAAGAAAAAGTCTACTAGGTATATTTTAAGCCTACTTACTCCTCTGAAGAGAAGCCTTCTCGTGAACGAATGCGTACCTGAGTTTAAAATAGAGACACGTAGGAAATACACCTTGCAGAGTAAAACAGTTTTGCTGAGGAAGTTTTGAAGAAAAAACTTCACGAATTAATGAAATAATTTTAATTTTTTCACTGTAAAGTTATGATATTCAAAAGTAAAACCTAATTCAAAATGCTTGTGATGTCTAATTTCAAACCATGAGTATTTTACTCATACTTGTGGTAATCTCCAAAACAGCTGATGCACAGGTGACGCGTGTGATCAATGATCAGGGTTGCCAGATGAAAATTTCAATAGAAAGCCATACAGTGCTGAAAAACGCCAGAAAAAAAACGATTATATTATTTAAAGACCAGAAAGAAAACCAAGCTTTGTTTCTGGTATTGCAATTCATTTGTCACAAAAAACACCAACATTGCAAGAATCTCACTGGAAATTTTCTTCGAAATTGAGAGTAAAGTCTTGCTTGGCCTGTCACTGGAGCTCATTCCTGATGATTCTCGGACTTTTCATGGTTTGTGAGATTGCATACTCTGGGTACAGTGGTGCCACATTTTGCATACTAATCCATCGGCAACTTTCTGCACCCATACAAAAGTCACCTCCCATTCACTCCTGTACTTACGAGTAGAATCAAAAGAGCCCTTTCACTTTCTTGATGCCTTTATCGCTTTTCTGTCGAAGAGACGCAGACCTCAAGCGTTGAGCTTGCTTACAGCCTTACAACACACTACACAGTGCACGCATTTCCAGTAATTTCGCAAAAGTTATTTCGAATCTCGCACCCCTCAATTGTTACTAACATCAGAACGCGGGCGTCGGTCTAATATAGTATTTATCACCAAGATTTTGCAAAAGTGTTGCCGAAAAAATGGAATAGTGAATATTTTTCTGCAGAAGAAAATTTTCAGCGTACAAAAACCAAAAGGCCAAACGAATTTTTAAAGGCTAACCAACTTGTGACAAGGCCAGAAAAACGCCAAAAGGCCAAAAAATTTTTGAGGCGAACCAACTTGAAACAAGGACAAATTTCTGAAATTTGGCCTAAAAAAGGTCAACCTGGCAACCCTGCCTGTGACTGCCACCAAGTTTCAGGTATTTTTGTTAGTAAAGCTATACTGTGAAAAAGGACTTCTAAAAATGTACTTTTCATGGGTTTTATGAAAAAGCATACTCTTTTATATCACGTTCGGAGAAAATTAACTTCACTCACTCAGTTCTTGCTGAGAATTTCACAAAAGTGTACAGTCATAATTGGTTCAAATCCACTGAAGACACAAAATAAAGCAATTTGAGGGTGGGTCATAGTGCTTCCTGTTTTAATGGTTTCTATTTACATGCATACGTATTTTTGTAAGTTTTGAAACTTTGTGACATGTTGCTTTTTTGTTTNCTCCCTGATATTTCCAACTTTACTCCTAAAGATTTTTCAGATTTGGTATTTTTACCTCGNAACTCTGCGCACAGGCCGAACACGCCGGCTCGGCTCTCAAATCTTGGTTGTGCGATTTCCTCGTTTCCTCCATGCGCCAACTCAAAATTCCAAAGGTCTGGAGAAGAGCACTAGTACTGTAGTTGCGATACCTAAGCCAGAAAAGTCACTGGGGGACCCAGAGACCTACCTCCCTATATCTCTGCTGTGTGTCTCCTTTAAAATCCTCGAGAGACTCGTCTACACCCGTGTCGAACCAATCATCGACCCACTGCTCCAGCAGGAGCAGAGGGGGTTTCGACACGGGAGGTCGACCGTAGACCAGGTCACCCCGCTGACACAGGACGTCAAGGATAGCTTTTCGGCTAAAAACAAGGCCTTAGCTGTGTTTGTCAATCTCACAGCAGCCTACGACACTGTATGGCATCGTGGCCTCACCTGCAAGCTGCTGCGATTCTACCTGCTGATAGACACATGATCCACATGATCATCGAGATGGTTGTCAATCGCAGCTTTACTCTTACCACCGGAAATTGCAAACGGAGCAGGTTACGACGCCTCAAGAACGGCGTCCCACAGGGATCTGTCCTGGCACCCCTTCTCTTCAATATTTACATCTCTGACATGCCAACCACGGTCTCCAGAAAGTATGCATATGCTGACGTCCTAACAATCATGCATGCTGACGGAGATTGGCAGGCAGCGGAAGGGGTGCTGAGCAAGGAAATGGCAACTGTAGATGAATACCCTCAAACTTAAGCTCAGCACTACAAAAACGGTGTCGGCAGCCTTCCATCGTAACAACAAGGAAGCTAAGTGTGAGATAAAACTCAAGTACAATAACGAAATCCCGCACTTCTGCCCTGAGCGCAAATACCTCGAAGCAACGCTGGACACCTTGAGTCGCTTCGCAAGAAGCTGACATCACGCGTCGCGCTCTTGAGGCGTCTTGCTAGCTCCGGTTGGGGCGCTGGAGCAACAACGTTGCGAACAGCCACCTTAGCCCTGGTTCATTCAACCACAGAATACTGCGCTCCTCTCTGGTGCCGCAGTGCTCACACCCGCCTTATCGATCCCGCCAACAACGATGCCTTGCGAATTGTGACTGGATGCCTGCCTTCTACACCAGCAGACTATCTTCCAATCCTCGCAGGCATCCAACCTGCTGAGCTTCGTCGCAATGGAGCCACACTGTCTTTAGCACGCCGTGCCATGGAGCCTAGAAACCTGCTCCACTCAGCGCTCACCTGCCCATGGAGTGAAAATGCACGGCGCCTTAAATCGAGACACCCATTTGTACCCGCCGCACAGCAACTCATCAGTTTGTCTAACAACAACATACGTGCGGCTCACTGGGCGGATCATCAATGGAATGCGGAGTGGGCGGTAAACCAAAAAAGACTCCGCACTTTCATCTCACGACACCGGCACCACCCCCCGGAGTGACCCTCCCAAGAATAGCCTGGGTCCGGCTTAAACGCCTCTGCACCGGTGTCGGACGTTTCCACTCCTGCTTGTACAGATGGAGAATGGCCTCCACTGCAGCGTGTGAGTGTGGCGTAGAACAATCCGTCGTCCATGTTGTCCTCCAATGTCCAATCCATCAACCTGGGCCCCAAATCCAAGGGGCAATTTTTGTTTCTTTTTAAAAAATGGGCGAAAATCAACATCTCTAGAGCCCTTGATCGGCTTTCTAGCGTTTGTGGTTAGCAAGTTATGAACTCTTTCTCTTCCAAGTTTCCTCAGTAGAAATAGAAGTACACCACGTTGCGCATATTATTTTGTTAGGTTCTTATTGACATGGTTTTCATTCGCTTTTGTCTCTATTTAATCTATGGGCTCGACAGCGCAATGATGAGTAAGGTGTAGTATTGCAGTGGAATATGAACATAGCGTTGTTCCTGATGAAACGAAACGTACAAACTTTTGCTACTAACTATTCTGAAAGTAAAATTAATAGAACGCAACACACCTGCAGTTTGTTTTCGTGCGCAATGCTCTGAGAACCCTGTACCATGTATTATATCAGTAAGAAAGCAAAACTTCTTAGAAACTGTTTTAAACTCAATATACCATCACCAACATACAATTTAATGCACGCGGTCATCTTCATCCCGTACAGCGTCGAATCGCAGAGATTAAAATTACCAAAAAAACGCCAAGATCATAAGCCTCTAATTGAATTTTATCGTTTTTCTGTGAAATCAAGTTTTTTTTCCTGTTTTCTTCATCTTTTTCTAAATGTAATAATGAATAACTTTTTTAATTTCAAGCTAAGTTACACCAAATATTTTGAGATGTTAAAACAGTGGCGTAGCAAATTTTGGGGGCCCAAAATGTGTGACTTTGGGCGAGAAAGAGTATTATGTTTGGGACAACGCTTCTCAAAGCACAAAATGACTGGATATGCTAAATATTGGGGGGCATGGCCCCTTGGCCCCCCTGGCTACGCCTATGTGTCAAAAGTGCTACATCTAAGTATTTTAATTTGCGTACCCTGTACACAGAGGAAATGAAGAAATTCGAGAAATACGAACATCCACATGCAGTGGATTTTTTTTCCACATTAATGAATGACATACTGCGTCATGAGTTTGAAGTAGTGGTTTACATCAACAAAGGAGACGAAGATTGTTATTATGAAGAATGTGAGGAGGGATCAGAACTCCATGGAAGATTTGAAGTACGATACAAGTATAAGTGATGTAAATTGCTTGAAAAATGGCGCCAGTTTAGCACGAATTATACAACATATAGACAAACCAATTTTTATTGAAATCTTTTTTTTCACTTCATTATCACCGGTTGTTGCCTCATTTTTTCTTATGCGACTTTGTTAGACTTACAAGTATCACTCTGTTCCAAATTTTCACTAACTCTGGAAAGTGTTTACTGAAATAAACCCTAAACTATTGTGCAGAGCAACGTTTACTCTTACTTTAGATTGCGGGTGTCTCTTTACAGCAGAATTGTTCTTTTCACACACATTGGTAATTTCGTAAACGTCCCGCATTTTGTTAACGTTTTGAGTTTTGACCGTGTGCAGCGATCTGTGACTAAAGTTAAAATTATGTCCTGTGTTAATTTGGTTTTCGTTCTCCGGCAAGGATCAGTCGGATCTCAAAGTAAATAATTCGAAAGGCATCAAACGACTTTGGCATCTGGTGCATGAAACGGCGTTTGGTTTACAAATTGCTTTAAATACGAAACGACACAATTTTTTTCTTTGTGAAAGGTAAATACGAACCTATTCGAGTAACGATTGTTTCCGGCATCAGTGTTAAATCGTACAGGTTAATGAAAAAGGTTAATCAGACCCAAAACAGCACCGCTTCTCCTTTCGTAGCCTCATCAGTGGACCACAGATCGAGTTAAACCTTATCTGTGACCACCAAAAACTTTTATTGAGATCGATCCAACTATCCTTTGTGACTGAAGTTCAAGGTCGCTGGTCATGTGTGGGCAAATGCTCTAACAAAAAAAGCAGCGAGTGCAGCTCGAGTGTTTGATCCAGCGTCGTTCCAGACAGATAAACTGCTTAAATATTTATCCAGGGGAACATTTATTCAAAATCCAATCGGCACCTTTTAGGGCTTTCAGACCTTACCCGTGCACCTGGCGACATATGTTCTTATAACTTTGATTAGAACTTTCAAATGAAGTGAACTTCATTTAAAAGATGTCTTATTAAATTGATGACTTAACTCACTTTTGACTCAGAAACACTGACTTTTTAAACGAACGAAAAACGCAGTTTTAATCAGTCTGTTACAACCAAGCTAGAAAAATATATGCATGAACACGGTTTCGCGTCATAATACACATGCATATCAACGTCTGCAAAATAAAAAATTTCGATACAAAGAATAAGGTAGGAATGTATCAAAGTACAGAATGAAACGTGTTCTACTCTGTTGCAAACTTCGTTACCAAGCAGATACTGATGTATCGTTTCTTCAGTGTGAATCTCCAGCTGGAATAAGATCAAACGGAAAGGTTCAAGCAAGTATAAGATATCCCAATGGTACAATTGCGGATAAAGTTGAAAAGCCTGCTAAACGTGGAGAACTTAATGTAATGTGTACGAGTGATGGTAAGTTGTTTCAATAAGGCTTGTTGGTTTCATATCTCAATGATATATACACGGAACTCGATGGATATAATCATGTTATTTCACCGTCTTGCTCCGTCAATACGTTCCGTGTTCTCTTCGTGTAATTACTCACCGTGGATTTTATAGGAGGATATGGATTTTGTATCGACAACACTGCTGATTCGTCTGGCAGCAAACGTGTAGACATCCACTTGAGCGTCATGCACCACAACGAAATTCCAGAATACCACAAGAATGAGCAACAGGAACCGAACGCCATCTACTCTGTTTACGTACGTTGTTTTAAAACACGTTGCGATACATGCCTCACAAGCAACACTGTTTGTCAGCTGCGTAAAGCAAGTCCACCTGCGTTTGCATTCAAAGAACGAGACCTTTCCTGCTTACAGAGCCTGTTTTGTAAAAATTGTTTTGAACACTAAATGAAGAGGCTTGTATTCAGTGGCGTAACTAGAGTTTTAAGCCAGGGGGTCAAATCTTAGTTGAAGGGGGGCCACTGGTCACCGTAAGGGGCCCACTGTCCAAAAATCAGAAAAAGGTTAAGAAATGATAGTGAATCTCTGGATGTCGTGGATGTTTATACTAGCTGAAAAACGAAAACACCCCGAAAAATGCAGAAAAAACAACAACCTAAAGAATACTAAATATCAAAATGTCAACTAGAGGGGGCCCAGTTTTTACATTTAGCTTTCCAGGGGGCGACTCGCCCTCTTGCCCCCCGTCAGTTGCGCCACTTTTTGTATTGTGAAAGACTGCTGTAGTTCTTACCAAGGCAGAGCACAAAGCCGATTATGATAGTGTATTTTCTTATTTAAGGCAAATATCCTCAGAAAATTTTGGTTAATCTGGGTTCAGCCAATTGATTTTCGTGCCAAAACTATCCGTTTTGGTAGTATCAGTGCGTTTAGTTCACTTGAAAATGTATGGAAACATTCATGTTCGTTCCCATAACCTTTGGCAGTGGTGTGCGGGGACGGGGTGTTCAAGCAGGGTCGGATCCAGCCAGTAAAGATAAGGAGGGCGATTTCAGTAATATTTGGTAGTAAAGTCTCATAACGGCTTCGCTTCTGTAACTGATAGATAGATAGATAGATAGATAGATAGATAGATAGATAGATAGATAGATAGATAGATAGATAGATAGATAGATAGATA
>JGI24159J19872_10001558_pt1 | contig 25581 bp, 18 predicted proteins | sample Ectturendosymbi4_FD_19872 | JGI IMG/M metagenome (IMG submission 19872)
GAACTGTCGCGGAACACGACCTTAAACATGCGTAGTGGACGAAAGGTCTGCAAAATGTTGTGAGATGGTTTCTGGACGCAGACGATAACTCAGATTTCCACCAAAACCTAATTATTACTTTTTCAGCCCATTTACAATGCTCCTTCAAATTTGCATGCAAATTTATTCCGTGGTATTTGCATTAAGTCGACAAATTAACAAGCAAAAAAGTATGCGAAAACAATTAATCTCCTTTGCGCAGGTAATAAAATTTTGTAAAATATCAAGCTCAAGGGTTTTTTTNAACCCCAACCCCCCTTTGCGTACACCCTTGACTTCCACAGTTTTTAGACTTTGAGTTAAGCCTGTGCTAATATTCANAGATTTGCTGACAAATCTTATAAAAAGTTTAATTGCCTTGACTTGAAGAACCAATGTGTAAATTGATTAATGTTATACAATAGTAAGCTTTTTTACTGTTTTTTTATCATCATGATGAAATAAGTTTCGATTTGTGTGTTGGTAATTAATGCTTCATGAAAAAAGTACAATAAGACACAAAATACTGGTATACCAATGAGGGTATTTGCAAATGCAGGCTTGACTATCAGGCTCCATATTATATATTATATCATGATTTATATCCATGGAAAGTGGTAGATTCATGATGTTCACAGTTGTGCCTCATTTTTCAGCATTTCTATTTAGCAACTTGTAAGAAACTTAGCCAACTGTCCCTACTGGGCCTATTAAGAAAAACATCCTCAATTGTGTAACTTTTGCATCGTTAATTTCAGTTGGTGTTCAGTTAGAGAATGGGCTGTTGTGGTGGTGAAGATGACTCATCCCCTGATGAAAAATATGGTATGTAGTTGCGTAGTTTTATTTTTTTCAAGAGAGTATATTTTGTTCATTAATTATGATTATTCCTAATAACTCTGTTTGTATATAGCAGTTCTTTTGATTGTATATATCTTCTTACATAATATTTAGACTAAGCAATCATTTCCCTTCAATCAGATTGTCCTCTTTCATCACGTGAAAATAATGTTTGTTCAATGTCAGAACTTAGCTGTTTCCAAATACATAATGCAATTCTGTGGGAAAAACTCTGCAGTGATTTCTACATTTTTAAACCGTACCAGTAGCCATTGGTATCAGCCACAAAGTCATTCACTGGAGGTGGAACGCTGGCTTCCTCACTAATTTCCATGTTTGATTACACAAGTTTTCAGCATAGCTTGATAACTCTACTATTAGTTTTTTTCACAGTCTTCAGTATGGTGCCACATAAAATGCTGGTGTTTTACATGCATATTGTTGGAAATAAGAGCAGACATCGAACTTTCCTTGAAGAATTAATTTTGGTTTGTGTTGAGGATTTGAATCTGTCCTGTAATTTTAGTTATCAGTTTGCAAGCCATAAGTTTCAAGTTGATGAGGTACAAAAACTCAGATAATTTTCCTGAACTGACAAAGTTGTTGTCAGCATGTCGACTGATGACATCAATTAGCTATTCAAGTTACACAGAAGCAGGTGATTGCGTTAACAGGTTTATATGTTTTTGATATTGTTGTAGAACGTTCTAAGGTCTGAACTCCCGTAACTTTTTTACATATAATGAATTTATGCCTGTCTTTGGGTGTGTTTTGCGCAGTGGATTGTGAAGCACTCGCACGAATCCTTATCTGCACAGCCTTGTTTTTTCTTCCTTGACGCCTAAAATTGTTGATTTTGTTGTACGTTCACGAGCAAACAGTAGTTCAGCATATTTGTAGGCTAGCATGAGTCTTTACGTCATTACATCCTGACAATGTAAACTGCACTGCGCACACTGCCTCTAGACTTCATAGTTCGTTAGCTCATTGAGGAAGCACGAAAAAATTAATGAGTAATTACTATGTGAAAATTTCACAATGAGTTTATTGGGAAGCACAAAAAAGGAATATTAACAAACAACTGCGTGAATTGCTAGCTTGTTGACCGTTTTTGTTGCAAAATACCTGTGCCAGTAATGGCCAAAACCATGGCTAACCTTGGTGTTGTCCCCCAAAGTTTTTTCTTGCGACTATAACGATTGGTTTCGCTAATCTGGAAGGATTTACTTGGCCGTGTTGTCTACAAAAAGCAACCCTTAAAGTTTGTCGTAGCTTTGTTAAAGTGAAAAAGTATTGCGTTTGCAGTATCCAACTGCTATTTTAGAGGTCCTCACTGGTCGAAGAAAGCGACACACAGCGAGTAACAATTATAATAAATTGCAAACTTTAAAAATTTTGTGATTGCGTAGCAAGTGCTTGAACGTCAATTGACGTCATGGCTATTGGTTGTTGTTGCAGCACTGTACTTGACTAAGTCAATTGGTTTGTTACTCACTGTATTTGCTCGCCATTTTACTCTTTGCGCTCTAGTAAAATCGAGCGTTTCTCCATAAGCTTCTAAGTTTTTGCTGTTGGGTCAGTTTTGGAAACGAACGACTGAAAAATATGTCTCTGGCCGACTTTCTAGCGAATTTGCCCGTAAAACAAAGATTTTGTCCGAATTGCTTTGTGTTGCAGGGCTAGTGTACGTCAGTACTTTTCCCCAGGTTAGGTCTTTTTCCTGCGCACGAGAGCCGTTTTGACGAAACATTCAGGAGCCGTCGTTTTTGTCTTTATGGGCCACGGTTTGCTCATCGTTACAGTCTCTCACCGCCTATTGGTTGTCAAAACCCAAATTATTTGTGCAACAACGTTAGGAGCAATCGGCGTCTGTTCTTTCGCCTACGCAAGGAATAACCCCTATAGTACCGCTGTTGTTAAACTACCTGCCTTCATCAGGGCAAAACAACTTGTAATAAAAGCAAAAGAGTAACTTGGCACCAGTCACACAGAAAGGTACTGAAGCCAAAGGCAATCAAGCAACAGGAACTGTTAAACTATTGAATACAAGCATCATGCTACTGGGCCAAAAACTAACAACCTTGAACCCACCAGTTTACCATTGCAGACAGAATCTAATGGGTCTGTTGCTTTCCTCGACACCAGCAAACAGCGACTTAATTCCGGCCGTTTCGGCGTTTCAGTGTACACTGTACAGAGAACTTACTCATAGTGATCGGTGTTTCAGCCTTCACTCAGAACACCGCTTCCACTACAAGCATTGTGTCATCAGTACATTGCCAAATCGAACTGCAGCCCTAACAGCCTGTGATGAAGAACAAGCACTATAAGAAAACACGAATAAATCTGCTTTAAAGCTTCTAGGGTATCTTCATTTGATTGTATGTCCGGACAGCAAACGCAATGATAAATCTCAACCAGTATTCAATGTAATCGCTGTTGTTACGTATTTTCTAGGTTTTTTAGAAAAGCTGAAGCGATGCTTATCGCCTCACAAGGGAAAATGTTTATAAAACCAACAAGAAAAGTTACCGGCATCCTCTTTACCCAAAGCAATGCCTAGGACTAGGTGTTGTCTTTCGCATTGGCTGCGACGGTTGTAACCTGCGCTACATTGGAGTGACTCAGCGCAGTTTCCAAGTCCGACGTACGAGCACCAGTCTGACGTATAGAGCAATCATTTTGACAAAAGCGCACGAACGCGGCAGGTGTTTGGTAACGACACGTACAATGGATTGGACTAAATCTAAAACTTAAATTGAGAAACTAACTTCTGGAAAAGACAGTTTTTTGAGTCGTTCCATATAAACCTAAGCGGATCCAACATGAATGAAACGACGAAAAACCTATATCGTTGTAATTATAAAACTTAAATAATAAAGAAGTGGTCGTCTGCCTTTAACATGCTCTGCTTCAGTATTCCGCTTGCATTTATTGCTCAGGGATTGAGCTACTTATGTTATTTTTGCTGGGTTCTTAGGCTTTACTAATTTTTACACGGTTTTCTTGCGTTTCGTGATCGGCGGTAGGCTTTCGCCCAGTGACGTGATGCTTGTGTATTCAATAGCTTATCAATTCGTGTTGCTCGATTGCCTTTGTCTTCAGTATCTCTCTGTGTGACCCGGCCAAGTAAGTCACTTGTTATTACAAGTTGTTTCGCCCTAATGAAGGTAGGTAGCTGAATTCTTCCGAAATGTTGACCAAGATTAAAAATACATTTGACTTCACCAGAGCTCGAGTGTCTGGACTCAGCGACATGTTGTGTGGCTCTTGCTCAACCACAGTACCACTTCGTTCTCGCAATGTTCAGCAAAAAAAAACAAAAAACGCCAGCATGAAGCAAGAAGCACAATTTGACATGCTTTGCATTTACCGTTAAGCGATGTTTCACTTCCACCTGGAAAAAATTTTGTTGGTGTTTTTTGTGGTGCTGCTTAACGAAGTTTGACAACGCTCATTTGAAACGCAAGTGATCAGTATAAATTTTATGCTCAACTCAAAAATTATAATATAAGATCCCTTTTAAGAGGAAATTAATGGCGAAACGTACTTTTTCACGCTCATTGTTTGGATGTCCCAAAGTTTCAAATACTAGATGTATTTTTCATGCACAAAACACACGGAAAGTCGTTTTGTTGCTTGTATGTGAATGTGTGTACCTGCGCTGCTACACATCTTGTGCAGAACAATCCGAACAGATCGAGCAAAAAATCAGGTTCGGTACGTGGCAATTTTGATGACTGGCAGGTACTCATTCAATCTTAATGGTATGCTGCTGATGTCGACGCAGTGTTCGTACATGCAGCATAAATTCATTTTGATAAAAATGTCTGTACGAATATAACAGCTCACCGTTGTTTTTTTGTTGAAAGTGTAAAAGTTTTTCAGTTACCGTCAGTGTAACTACCGTGGACTTTTCTAACCAGTGTTTGGTTTGGAGTTGCACGCTAAAGCGGTAATCAGTGCAGCAGTCCGAAGTTATACGCAAACGAAACTGAAGTAGGTTTCTGCACAGCGCCAGCTATTCGTTTATTTGCCAAATACAATGGAATGTTAATCGAAACCCTGTGAGTGTGGCCACAGGCACAACAGCCGAAGCGATGATTCGTGAATATCTGCAAGTTTTCGGGCTGCAGCGTAGACAAGAATACCCGTTTTCTTGTATTGAGCGTGCGGACTCGATTACGCGCGACCACCTGACAGTGCAGCAATTTTTATGCTGCTTTTCATAATGACAGTCACAAAACAAGATTCCTTGTACCGCATAGCGTTTGAGAAATACAATTCTTAAATCTTTTTTGTATTTTTTGTAATTATCAAGCAATTGTAGCCTGAAAAGATCATGTTTGTCAATTTTGTATGACAAGTGCAAAATTTGCTGAAAACGTTGTTGAAGCCTTAAAAATTCACCGCGAATGTGGTTTGTCTCTACAACACCAACTACAGTGTTAGCGTATTGCGCGGGGTGATCGAGCCGTTCCGCTTCATAACACACAAGAGAGTCTTCACAAACTGGCTTTGCCGCGGTGACGTAAAGCCTAAAACAAGAATGAAAAAGGTTGACCGAAACCTTTCCACTGTTCAATTGAACAATAGGTGATTTCCATAGTGTGCTGCAAGTCTCTGAGAATCCAAGCTTTCTGGTTGCTACGTACGACCCATGTAAACCACGGTTCGTCACTCGTGTGTCGGCTGTTTTGTTGAACGACGGGCTTAGCACGTTCCAGTTGACAGTGCGAGTGGTTTTTGCTTGAAATAGGCGATATTAGCCGAAGTCGTTATATTGTTCGTGAAAGACCAAGCTCAGCGACACGTTGTAGTGCGTTCGTAACATACAAATCGTGGCAGTGCTTTTGCTAGAGACCGCAAACTCATTATGTAGCGTGCCTTGTCACGTGCTACTTCCTGATATTTATTACAAATCGTGGTACCAACAGATGTTAAGCTTTCATTGGCTGTGTGCAGCAAACAAGAGTGAGGTTTAACGTACTTAACTGCGGCTTAGCGATAAAACTATGCTTATGCGCCACGGAAACGTAGGCAAACTTTTGGCCGGAAACGTTGACTGTTCTCGATATGCTTTTGCCAGCTAACCCACAGAAGTGAAACGAAACAGACTTTTGGTTTTTACAAGAGCCGCAGTCTGACTGCTGCTGTGCTTCGTTTAACAGTTAAACTTTAGCTGTTAGTTACAGTGATTTAATATTGCTTTATTGAGATTGCCACTAACGTCAAGGATAGGTTTTGCTTTCAACGTGAGTGATAACGTTGTTCCACATCCGCGTTAACAAAGCGTAGGTTTCACCATGGGATGTTGTGGAGATTCGTCTGATTCAGGTATCCCGTTATTTGCAACTTAAATTGTTGTTCTACTTAGCTGCGCATTTAATGGTGATTCGAATTTGTACCTCGTCAATAAAGATTCTGCGCTAAGTTAGCCAACTTAGCGATATTGTTACAATCTGAACTTGCTAATCTAATCATACTAAACGTGAAGGAAAGTTTTTTTTATGAACTTTTCTTCAGTAACGTAACCAGTTTTAAAACTTGGCGAAGTCGTTTGTTAGCACATCATGATTAAAGCTTCTGTTCTGAGGCTGACTGAAGGAAAGGCTTCTTCTGGTATTTGCACCAGATTTACAGAAATTACGGTGGTTCTTTACGTAGATTTTGACTGTTTGACTGCAATTTCCAAGAAAAATTTGGTCAAATCCATTGAACTCTCGCCACCACATGCTAGTGCTTAGGCACTTGGAGTGTGCCCATTACAATTTTGTCCAAATTCTCCCATTACCATGGCTTTTTTTTGCTAAAGTTCCGTCTTTTTCTCTGGCAGTACCGAAGAAACATTACGGTTTTGTGCTGTTACGTCGTCAAGTGTCCCTGTGCTCTTTTGAATTTGTGAAAAAATATTTCCCAAAACTGAGGATGATTGGTTTTAAGACTGATATGAGTCACACAACTAATGTACTATTTAATGGTGGAAATTTAAGCAAGCTTCAGTCGCAAACAATGCAACTGATATTAGTGTCAGTCAAAATTAAAGTAAAATAAATTTTAATTAATCAGCGAAGGTTTAACTTGTCCATTTTATTTTTTTCAGGAAAAGCAAAAAGTTTTGATCCAGATTTTAAAGGGCCAATCAAAAGTCGATCGTGCACTGACATCTTGTGCTGCTTGCTATTCTTTGTATTTATACTAGGCTACATTGTGATTGGAATTTTCGGTAAGAGCTTTGCTTTTGAAGTACTGATGTGATTCTTTGCAAATCTTTAGACACATTGTGAATGGTGCTTCGACCAGTTTTCAAGACGACAACAGCAGATTACGATTTGGGAACATTTAATCACGTATCATTCAATCACGCGACGATTTTTCACTGACATTTAACCACTATAGAGAGTTAATGGCTGCATTGTAACTGAGACTTTTCTTGTCATTTTTTAACATTTACAACGCCACTGAATATTTCCATTTGTGTATTTTCGATGTCTAACAAATTTATATTGCTTGTGAATTGCCGGCGGCTTGCCTTTTGATGTAACACCAAACGTTACTTTGTTATCAGTCATGCTGCGCGTGTATCATCCACACCTACATTTTATTAAAAACTATAGAAGTTGGGACGACTGTCAAAGGCCTTAACGCGCAAATAGCATGTGAATGAAGTGATCCACGTTCAAATCAAAGTGTTGCATGGCCTAAACTTTAGGTCAGGCCTGCCCAACCTTTTTTAGTGTTGCGGGCCACTTTCACATGAGGAAATTTATTGTGGGCCACACACGTTTTTGTGACATAACAATAAGCTATTGTGACGTAAAAATACTTTGATTTGATAAGTTTTATGCGATAACACAAGCAGTGGCGTAGCTGACGGGGGGCAAGGGGACGACCCGCCCCCTTGCTCACCCCCCTGGCAAGTTAAATGTAAAAACTGGGTCCCCTTTAGTTGACATTTTGATATTTAGTATTCTTTAATTTGCTGTTTTTTCGCGTTTTTCGGAGTGTTTTCTCTTGTCCAATATTGACATCCACGACATCCAAAGATTCACTATCATTTCCTAATCTTTTTCTGAGTTTTGCCTAGTGGGCCCCTTCAGCTAAGCTTTGCCCCCCTGGNTCAAACCTCTAGTTACGCCACTGAACACGAGGTGATNATGAGTCCTANAGTTGCACGCAATGTTGCCAGCTTGTANGGATGTAAACCAAATGTAAAAAATTGACATATTTTCGAAGCGTTTGTTATACAAGTTTTTGGGTGGTAGGCCCATGACAGAAACAAGCGGTATGATTTTGGTGTGTTTTGAAGGCAAATATACTTGAGCCTATAAAAACTACTAAAAATTTAAAAAGTCTGCTTGCGAACTTCTTACGTCGCGGGCCACTTAAAACAACCTCGTGCTTGAATTATGTGTACAACCCATGTTATTAGGTCTGTGCAGGGGTGTAGTGGGGCGGGAACGCGTGGGAACCCCTTTTTCACGTTTGCTTTAAAATAGCTTTGAACGTGTTTTAAAACGGCTATTTTTTGGATGCGTTCCCACACCTTTTTTATTAGCACCACATCCCTGGGCATGTGTCCCTCCAAGTGTGACACTGACACTGTTAAGTTTTGATTGCAATCTGCATTTCAGTTGGGACGTTGCATTTAGGGCTTACGCGGTAAACCTCATTCGGTGATTTGTCAACAATCAGACGCGAAATATGTCAAGTTCAGCCGTAAGCCGCCAGAGCATTGCCGCGTCATCTCAATTATAAAGTTCAAAATTTGGTTTTGTTCATCAACTGATGCGAAACTCTCTGACAATAATCGAAGCATATTGTCATATCTTTGGTGTGAAAATTTTGTTGAACAGCTGATATAATTGCTAAATAACTGGTTGTCTGCGCAGCTGTGGCTGGCAGCGAGGAGTGGCTGAAAGTCCTTTTGTTTGTAAAGCCATTCTCATCCCTGTCCCGTAAATATTGACTGGCTCCATGTTTCGTGGACTCGGCCATTGTGTTTTGCTCACTTGTCCTTGTTGCGCGCTCGTGTGCGCCAAGAGTTAATGAGAAGCTCTGCTGACGAGCACCAAGCTCTCTGTGCCAACATTTTCCACGAACCGATATCACAAGCTGTGACTTGTGTTTTGTTTAATTGACTGTCTGGCAGCCCGGCATACGGTGTTGGTTGTTCAAGCAAGAAAACGAAAAAGTGTTTCGCCCAAGCACCACGTGACCGACCAACATTTACAGCAAAACAGCATGTGGTTTTAACGCCAGTGAGACGTGAGCTCATACTGACGTTATTGTACACAGGAAGCTCCTATTTTACATAGACGCTAACAATATAACAGGTCGCTCGACTGGTTTAGCCTGATACAGTGTGCGACCCGTTGATCACTCGTACTCGACAAACCGCTCACGTCAGTCGCGAAATCGTCCCCAGCAACGGGTATTTACTTCCACCGACAAGCTCTGCATAATACATTTGCGTCCAGTTCTCAACGGTGGAAAGAGTATGAATTGCTGCTACAGAATTGCTCTCACGAACCTTTTGTTGCCTCGACCAAAACACACAACGCCACCTCATTGTTTTTGTTGCAGCGTGGCTTAATGGAGACCCTATCATTCTCCTATACCCGACCGACAACCAAGGCAGGATTTGTGGCGTGGATTACACCGACCTTGATTTGAGGTAACTCTATTATACCACTTTCTTCAGCCCAGAGCGTCTACGTTGGTACGCTGTACTCCTGCGTAGGTTTGCATCCTGCACTACTACGTAGACTTGCATTATGCAGATACGCATTACTACTAGGTAGGTTTGAACCTACTACGTAGGTTTGCATCCTGGTTTTGAAAGAGCATGCGTTTGGACTGCTCAAGTAATTAGCCTCCACAAAGGTGACGCAGTCAAATCAGAAATAGCACATTTTAAAATAGGAAATCGATTTCACGTGACTCCACACATCCTCAGTCCTACAATCGTATTCAAATATATGGTAAGAAAGCAACTGGGCAAAGCGGTATAGCAATAAAAGCCTATCAGTGATCATCACAAGTTGACAAAAGAGTGGGACAACAATAATTCCGCATGTGGGGAGATCATGATATGAATACTTTAGCTTGTTGAGTCCCTTCACTTTCAGAGGTATGCAGAGTCGAAACTGGGTTCTGCAAAAGTAACACTGCAAGAGTCATAAATACGTAACACTGTATTATGCCGCGATAAGGCCGTTTGGTCGCTGTCATCTGTCATGTTTGGTTTGTTCCAAGTACTTCGGTGCGTTGACCATATCTTGGAAATTAGCTTACTGCTATAGGCCAACATACTGTTGATTGCATATCACAAAAGTCTCCACATAAATACCATAGTTTGCGCGTGTCAAATTTTGATTCAGAGGGAAAGTTGTTTTTTTTACCTGGGTATGTAAAACGGACGGTATTGGTAGCATAGATTTGTTGTGTTTCCATAGAAACTGCAAAGGACGCAATGTTTGCAAGGCTCTGACGAACCTTCTGTTTGTTTTTTTGCCTTATTTCGAGCAAGGTTGTTGTAATTGATTAGCATTTCCCCAATTGTTGTAGGTCTTTCGTAGGCAATTGTGGCCCTCGTATTTCAGATTTTTTCTTTCTTTGATAAACTAAGCAGGCGGAGGAATAACGTAGCCCAAACCTGTGAATCACCATTCTTAGATGTTGTTGGACGCAACCTTCCAGTTTGATGCCATTTCCATCATGTCATTTGCCATGTGCTGAAGCGAGTGCCTGTTGGGTGCGTCCATTCCAGTGCCGGTGGTCCCCAACCTTTTTGCAACCGCGGACCGGTCAACGCTTGACAATTTTACCGCGGACCGGGGAGTAATCTATGATGATCGTCTAGAAAAACATGCCTGGTCCTCTACAGCTCCGCTCCGCCTCTAACACTCACTCTATGCACGCAAGAGTGCTTCCGTGAGAAGAATCGACCAAATCACATGATTGGTGGTGTGGTGTCGCACCAGTATACATTTTGCAATTTCGCGGCCCGGTACCAATTGATTCGCGGCCCAGGGTTCGGTCCATTGCTAGAGCAGAACTCCAAAGTATTGACAGGTGTCTTGACAAATCTCGTCTGGACCGTTTTGGAGAAGTTTGCGCCAATAGGTATCAGGATGAATAAAATGCAGTAATGTGTGAGGTGCTGATGTTATCAGCAGGTTGTAAAAACTGTACCGGTATGCTCTACTCTGATGATATTGTTGCGATCGGAAAGCCTGAGCGTCAAGTAACCAAAAGCTTCACCCTGTGGCAGCAAGTAACAGTAGAGACCATGCGCCGCAATCACTCTATTTATTGCTTGTTCGCGCCACCTATATATGGGTGTTCTTCTTAACGCAAATCCCGTTCGTGGTGAATCGCACATTCAACGCAAACGGAGAGGTTGCAACAATACCAACGTTCAATAAACTGCGAGGTTAGCTTGTGTGTCTTGAAAAGCGGGTGAGCCGGTGCATTACAACGAAAATATGTTGCTGACGCTTCGTTGACCTTGAGGTATGAGTTGTCTTTCCATTTCATTCCAGATATGTGTAGCAGCAGTTGATCATTAGCTGCACCCATTGTATTGAGATTATTAACAAAATAGTTACAATCTATACAAATCTACAACGATCCAGCTTGACCCCAAGATAAGTTGGATTGGGGTGGTAGGGCAAGGTGTTGCCCCGGACATTGACTACTATTGGGCGCGTTGTTTCTTTATTTTTTAGGTGGAAAGCGGTTGATGTTGTTTTCAAACTGATGTGGTTATTTGAACATTATAGGGTTGTGATCTTCTTAACAAAGAAGAGGAATATCCCCGTACCTACCTGCCCTGCTAGTCACACATTTTCTCTCTTCTGTCACTTTACTCAGTTTGCTTAACCTGCCTTTCTTTCGGTAAATTGTTCTTGGTTCGTTACGCGTCAAACCCCAGTAGTNTCAGNTTCCTTANTTTTGTGAAAACGGTNTCCACGCATGTGGTGGTTTCGTCATCAACTAGCTATTTGTTATATGTGTAGAGTTTTTGGGGATTTTCGGTTTTTTTTGGCAACACGTAGTCTACAATACATCATTCCTTTCTCCAAGCACCACACGGCATTCTGTTCATCTGACAAGCTGGTGGGCGTTGAGCCATTTCGTGTTTTCCACCGGCCTGCTACAATTAGGTGTTGGGGAAAATCTGAATCCTTTGACCAATAAACCTTCGTCGTGATCACCCAGTTAAACCGAAGATTTATTCAAAATCGTTTTTGAGCTTTTGTCAAGCCAGTTTGCATTTTGCGGATCCTAAGACGTTTCCTGCAGCGTTGAGTGCGGTATCTCTTGCATTTTTTCCGGCGTCCCTTGTCAATGACGTGCTTAAAACCCAACTCAGGAATCATGGGTCGTTCCCTACCCAGAGGCATTTTCTTTTGCTAATTTCACATACTTAGAAAAATGTTAGAAACCTGTGCTTCCATGGCTTTTCCTGATTTTCAAAGACAAATAGTGCCAGAGCTATTTTAGAAAAATGTCCCTAAAAGTCTGTGTATAGGATGTATGGGTACTATGCTACCCAGGGATACCTGATGTGTAGACAAGTTTGGACACTTTTCTAAGTTAACAATTCAATGCAATTTTAAGTGCAAAACCTGTTTGGCCAGATATGACCACCAATACCTTGTATGTGATGAGTCTTCCAACGCCATGACCTGATCTGAAAAAAAACAGATCTAACGTTTTCGACGCACAAACGAAAAATCCCCTCTAAAAATCCTTTTTTTGGTGGTACCCTGCATAAAATTTGTATAATATGTACGTTTCGCTGGGAAGATAAAATTTTATTGCGAAAGTGATTGACAATGCACATTTGTAAGTAAAAAATAGTTGGGTCTGGAAATAACGGACGTCACGTGTCCCAGGAAGACGTATGCAAATTATGGGTAGCATTATAGCCTACTTTTACTGACGCGTACAGTACAATATGGATTCCTGAGCAGGTGCCCTGAAGTTTATTGTGAAGTGGCTGTGTATCCAGTTCAACTTTTTTATGAATTGTAATTTGTTATTGTAGCGTCCTCTGTACATGTCACACCTTTCACTTATGTTCAGCATTTCCACGCTTCTGTGACTGCTTTAGCAATCTCCTTCAGTTAATCGTCACGTAGAGTTACGTTTTGTCTCTCGATCAACATTTCAAAGTCCACGTATTTCCTACGGTTATGTAGGAGTAGGATGTTTTCTCTTGCAACTCACGAGTAGAGCAAGCTTTTTTCTGACTTCAGCACATTTCAAATATTTCAGGAAAGGCGCTAGCAGCAGCCGGTAAAGGCTCTCAGTTTGCTGCAAGCTTCCGTCTCCAACAGTTACGCATCCCACTCCCTGCTATATGTTGATTCACCACCGCCGTGCTCGTAACTGTGTTTTTGTTTCTCTCCGGTTGGCGTCAGATACTTTTTTCAGTTTTAGTGAAAGCGGTTATTTGAGAACGACATATTTTCCAGTTTTTATTTACCGCAGCTTGTGTTTTGATCCATTCATTTTAGTTTTGAATTTGCTTGCTGTCTCTGCTCTTGCTTTAGTCCTTCAGCATTTAACCCGTAAGCAATTGCTTGCAAATTTGAAGGCTGACGAATCGTAGCGTTATGTGAAATCGATTTCGTAGAGTTTTGTGAAAAAAATTGTAGCCTTATGTGAAAACGTTTGGTGATTGATTAGACTGCGTCGCTTTTGTGGGGACTTATTGGTTGAACACAGATATGTACAAGTCGCAATCATCGCAGTCATGTAAGAACAGCCCGATAGATTGATTCTTGGAACGCTTACAGAAAACCTTTGCGCTTTTAATTGTCGGTTGGACTGTTGTGACAAAGTTGACCCGCGTTGACCCCGTGCTCCTGTCGCTGTGTCCGGTTTCAACAAACTTCGGTGGTCGATCAAAGCATCGTGTATACAAAAAGCGTGCATTACCTTGGCCTACACATAAGAAATCTCGTATATTTTTGCATGCATTACTTGCAGATTGTAGGACTGAAATTGTGTATTGTTATCTAAAATCGATTTCCCAAAAAAATAATTTGATGATGGGTTCAAACCCTTCACCTTTGTGGAAGCTAGTTACTTGAATATTTTTTGGTCACAAGATTATGCTGTGGAAGGCTTTTAGAGCAACCTCATACAAAACTCACCAAGTTTGTGGGTAACACGTGGTGCTATGAATAAAGGTAATAAACACTGGAATTATAATACCAACAATGTGTTGGCTGTGCTGAGCTCTCATTCTTAATTACGATTGTTCTGCGTTAAACGGAACGGTTAGTGGAAGCGTTGTAAGGGTATTGGTGGATACTTGGGTAATATAGCACTACTTTGCAGATTCAGAGAATGAAAGCCCTTAATACAACTGTTTATTCCATTGGTGTTTTGTTTTTGTGTGCAAACTCAGCTACAGATTATGGTTTTAATTTGTAATTAGGCCTAAAGCCAATCAGGCAACGCTTACTATGAGGCTGGCTGTTGTTGATCCCGTTGCTGCGATGGACTTGCCAAAGAGTTACTCTAACCAATGTCAGTCACAAACCTATATATCGATGAAATACGTTATTAGCACCAACAATAAGAGATATGATAGCAATGCATGTACTTCAGTACTCGTTTTATGACCAACTAGTATTGTTGCCACATCTTAATCAACCAAAGGTGATTGCTAGCCCGCTGAAAATCCTAGTGCCAAAGCGGCTGTTTGTCGAAACCTCGACCATCACTGTGTTTTCGTAATTTAGCTCGTGAAGGTTTGTTGCTTTACTCTTGAGTGGGTAAACTGTAGTCGATGGATACGTTTTGCTCTTGAGGTAAAGCGTTTCTTAACGAATGACCTTGAATTTTCGATTTTTAGATGTATAATTCGCTCTCGTCATCTCCACTAGGCTTTTAAGTGATATAGTTTTATTTTTTTGCTTTCCGGTGCAGTTGTAGGGGATTACCCTTAGCGAAGCTTGTTTCATATTTCTTTACTTTCTCAGGTCGAAAACAAACCTGTTCTACTTCGATGTGACCCAGTGCTCAAACCCAGCCACTCTACTGAAGTTCCAGTGCCCCACCCCTCAGGTGCGTCTCTCATACACACTTATCTATTTTGTGTCACACCCTGCTAATGATACTTGGTCAAACATTCAGTATTAAAGTTTTGTGAGCTACTGCACTCTACATTTATGTCTTCAAAGTATTTGCATACATGTAATGAAAATTGTGATGCAGTCTTACTGGAGAAAAGTGGCATGTGCTGTTATTGGCGCCGAGTACTTTAAACTCTGTGTCGCACGAAAATAGTCCATGTTCAACTGGTATATTTTAAAGTTGTGACTGAAAAACTAATTTTGTGTTGAATCTTCGCCGCACAAGGTTATTCATGTACATTTTCAAGACCTGGCGAAACAGGTCCTGGTATAAATGAAATGTTAAAGGCTTTAGTAACCAAATCAACGGTCCCAGTCTTTTATTTCGCACTTTAATCTAACACTGCTGCAGTTGGTTGATAATGCTTTTATCTGTGCGAGTCAGATCATGAAGATCGCCAAGTGTGAAAGTGCTGCAAATTCAAGGTGGCCCCAGGCACGCCATAGATACGGTGGTGTCAAACGATGTTTATTGTGGCAACGTACCTCGCGTAAATTCTGCTGCTAGACTTCCGACATAACTCAAACACCTTTTCAAAATCAACACTTAGGCAACTTTAGAACGTTACCAAATATTTAAAAATTTCTCCGATGAATAAAGATCTTCGTCTCCTTGTGCACTTCTTGTAGCAATCTGAAAAATCTAGATTTGGTAGAAATAGCTGGGCGGAAAACTAAAAAGCAATTCTGTTTTTACCTTCCGCAGATTTGCGTCCAGTCTTGCCCCAGGGAATATTGGACTTTTGTTGTTGACATTCCCAAGTTTGCTGCCGCAGAGAACCTGGCCAACCTGGCCAGTCCTGGTTCTTCGAACACCGCGAGTGGCAGAATGAGGATTATCGCGGCAGCTGAAAACACCTATGCTCTTAATTTCACGAAGTACATATGCACTTACGGATACAACGTCACAGATGAATATATTAACAACGGCGTGGTAAGTAATTTCTATTGAAGACCACGAGTGCGACTGATTTCCGTCCTTCCGCCATGTCATATCTGGACGTGCAGTATCAGCTACATGTCGTCATCCTTCGAATGCATTCGTTGTTGACCTTCGCAAAATGGAGTGCTGGCCTTAAAACTAATATTCTGCGTCTTCCAGACACCCGAGCAATCAGTGCGGAACGGAAAATGCGCGCCATATTACATGCCCCTTACACCGGTGGTGAACAGATGCATACCAGAGATCGTCAAAACAGCCGTGTCCGTTGCTGGCGAGATGCTTGTGAATGGAAGCCGCGAAAACGTAACTCTGAAAGTGAGCATGTTTATTTTACCATTTTCTCCCATGCTTGTCGTACACATTGTCAAGCGTGCTTGGGCCGTCTGGCATCTGAGTTGCAGGCGTTAGCAGATTTGTTGAGGTCGAGCGTGTTTATCTGGCGTTGCCAGTGGAAACTCAATCGTTGATTGGGTCATTTAGAATTGTAAGTGTGACGCCGCGCCACACAGAGCCAATAGGAAATCATCTAGCTGTAAAAGGTGCAGTACAGGCAATAAAGAGTGAACCTGGTCGAGCAGGGAATCTCTGAGTGTTTGTGGTGCCGAAACATCACGGGCCCTGCATTCTGGGTTCGCGTCTCCACAAACTGACAGTTACATAAGCTAATTTTAATCCCTTCGTTTAGATTTAAAAACATGTGTTAAGTCAATTTGCAGTCGATTATTGCTGATTCAGATAATTGATTTGAAAACCTACAAAGCTCATTTCGAAAAGAAAACATTGTTAAGAGTTGGGCTTGGAATTAATAAAGTTTATAGCTGTTCTTTGATGACATGCTTTCAAATATCCCATACATGATTTTTTGTAACGTGTGCGCACTTTGTGTCTGCGCAACTACCAATGTATGACTTGCATTACATATCCTTCGCGAGCTCTCAACCATTTGCAGTGGAGTCGAAAAGTGAAAAGCTATTTATCTATTTTGATATCCGCTTTTATTCTGGGGAGGTCGCGGGAGAAGCAACCCTAGGACTCGAAATAAGTTACAATTTTCAACGATCTAATTGTTTGCTGGCTCCGCACCGAGATGGGACCAACCGCAGGTCGGAGATCCAATCACACCATCTGGTCTTTGATCAACCTCTGGGCCACTTTCCCGTGGGTGTAGCCAGCAGGACTTGCCCCGCCTATTTTCCTGGGACATTCTGGTCCCGCGGCCGAACCGTCGAGATCTCCCCATTCGGAGAAGTGGCCCGACGTTCAGGGCTTTACGAATTTCACAGCTGCGCACTTTGTCGAGTATAAATCGGGCCATAAGCCAGTGCAGGCATTGAAAGCTCCGGGTGAAGAACCATGCCAAGGGGTGGGTAAATTAGACATGGAAAAATCAATACTGGGGTCAATAATAATATGCGATTGTCTGTCATGCAGGATGCCAATAACAACACAATAACTGGTAAAAACTTGGATGCTGGATCAGCTGCAATTTCCCTCTACCTGGAAGCGCGGGAAATCGCGGACAAGATATTTTCCGACCTTACTATGTCGTGGTACTGGCTTCTCATGTGAGTTAGCAGCTACGAAGGCGTTAAGCCTTTTTTTGTCGTCGCGCTTCTGATACGTTACGGTCTATGTACTTGCTTCCAACCCACGATAGGTTACATTGGCGCAATAGTCAAGTAACTGTAGTCAACAAAGTGTGAACCCAACATCCTTTGCCACTGGTAATTTTGTCTCAGTTACATCTCACAAGGAACAGTTTTCCAACGCAAAACCGTTCTCTGCAACTAGTGTTTTATCATAAAAATTATGTTATGATCCAATCACTCGCTAGAAACAAAGCCCTGTCACGCAAAACGATCGTTTTACTTGGGACCTGTGGGGAGGAGCATATTCGCCGGAATCAAGTTAACTATTTCGTCAAGGCCTTTCACGCCTTCACTACAATCAATTTGCATGCCTTCGTTCAACGATGTGCATCTTCATCCAGCTTTTCATTCCCCGCTTCAAATGTTTGATGCGCTTTGCACGTCTTCGTTTATTGTCGACTGTGCAACGCTTCTGTGTGATAATGAGCTGATGACGTAGTTGCCGATACGTTGGTTTGTGTATGTTCCTCTTCAGTATTAATTGCCTGCGCGTCCCATCCAACGTCTACCCCGTGGCGTGGTGCGTTATGATTAAGCATTTTTGTGTTTTTGACTAATCCCTGCAATATAGACCATGGGTCCGGCCCAAATACGTAAATATAAGTAAATATATCGTTGAATGTAAGTATTTTTTAAGAGTAAATGCTTTTTATGACTCACAAGATCAAAACCTAACATTAATTCTGGCGACGTTATTCTTAAGCAAGATGGCGGCGCTCCTAAACCTTCGTTTCCTTTTATTTTTAGACTGATAGGCATCTCGGCTGTGGTCGCTTTTCTTTGGATTGTGATAATGCGTTGGGTTGCCGGTATCATGGTCTGGGTCACCCTGATTGGTATCATCGGCTTACTTTCGTTCGGCGTCTGGTACTGCGTCGACGAGTACCTGGTGAGTGCGTTTTGTCCGGGTTTTTCTTGCGGCGCTGTGTTCACACGAGAAAGGAATTTGTTTTTCCTGTCTGCAATGCTCTGTTGCCCGGGATTTTTAAAACCACTAGGACTTGTAAATAGTACTGGCGTGGTAGCTGGCCCTTTTCGTGTGTTTGCCATTCTGTATCGTGTATAGCTTTCTACGAGGCCTTGGTTTTTATCACGCGGTGTAATAGATCTGAAAACGTATTTATACCGCGCATCGGTGCAACTTGTGTTCGCTGTTGTGAATTATATATTCGCATCATATAGAATTAACCAAATATATAAGTCGTTGCGCGTTTTCGCCTTAGTCTGTTGACTGACAGCGTTTTGGAGCTCGTAATTTCCCACTGACTCTTAGCATGTTAAGCATGAATGTGTTTTCCGCTGGCACTCATTTGTGCTTGTGTGATTTTCTGCAGAGATTGAAGAACGTTCCTGGATCCGATAAAACCATCATATCAGTCGGATTCACAACCAACCTGGACACATACTTATCGCTTACTCAGACATGGCTGGCTTTCTGTAAGCATCTTAACTGTGATTAAACGTGGTGCAACGGTGTCTGTCATAGAATTTGGCGTATCTTAAAACCCACTGCAACTCCCAGATGGAGTGGTTATTACATCCTTACGATGAAAGATTCTGTTTGCGTTAAATATTTATTTTGTTAGAGCAGGAATTCAAACCTGCCAACATGCATTGGGTTTCACGCCAGCGAGGTTATCAAAAACTTCTGCTAGAAGTTCATCTCCTCAGCGCTTTGTATTTACTGCTTTCATGCGTAGTCTTTTTATCAGGGCTATGGACCCGGAGCCTAGGGCCCAAGCAATTTTGGATGATTGGAGTCGGAGCCAAAAAACTTGTAGATGGTGGAGCCGGAGTCTGAAATTTTCCACAGCCCTAATTTGTGGGGCAAGCGAGTTGTACAAATAAATGAAATAATACAATGGTTTTCAGTTTTCAATGGACCAAATCATTTTGGAGCCGGATACAAAAACTTGTAGATGTCGAAGCTGGAGTCAAAGACTTCAAAATGCCTGTAGCCAGAGCCTGAAATTTGAATTCCAACTCCACAGCCCTGCTTATCAGTGCGAGGATTAAAAAGGCGCAACATATTCACATTCAGCCAGTTCTGAGTTTGAAATGAATACTCGTACTCCCTATGTAGATGCGAGCTACTGCTTTAAGTTGGCGTTCCTGGCACAACCCCTGAAAAAGGAGCGCCATGTCCAGTCGTTAACGATTCGCCAATCAGAAGAAACATTCGAACGTACGTCATACAATCTTTTAATCACATGATCTTCCGGTGACTGCATGGATTGGTGAACGAGAAGCACACACGCAGCCGTCGCTGAACGCTGGGCATAAGTGCAAAACTACTTCTTTAGGTTAATCCAGACTAACAGCAGTTGGCTCGTGTGGCTATGCATCAAAGGTCCGCAATGTTATGAGGAAAATTGCGCTCATTGTGCCAAGATAATTTTAGTGGTCCTCTTCGAGTGATGTGAATTGCCATGGGGAGACCTTATGTCACGCGCGCTGTTGCCGTCTTTTTCTTGGGTTAACCCCGCATTCCTGAGCAACGCCAAGTTGGGGGATAGTTTTAGTCGGGATGTTTTGCATAACCGTAGCGCCACCTGACCTGATTTTGTCGGGTGTGTTCTCTCGGAACTAATGTTGGGTGTGTTCTCTCGAAATGGCAGGGTGTATATAAAGTCTGGATACATGGTAAAAAAAAACGTAAAGTCTAGCTAGACCATCCTTCTCGTCCACTTACAGTGCCAACTCGTTCTTCTGTGGACTTAGTAAATAAGCCTATGGGGAGGAAAAAACAACCCAAACTAATAAAATAGATAGTGAAAACCCCTATGTACCCAGACTTCTGTCTCGAAACTATTGTTGGTGTGTTCTCTAGAAACTTTGTAAAGCTTTGAAATTCATTTCACGTGGCAACGAAACTTCCTAGCGACGACATGCAATACTCGCGAAAAGTAGGTGTCCGATGACGTGGAAGCAGCATAAGCCGGTTCACAAGAGTCTTGAATCCTATGCATCCACAGGATCCAGCAAACTGACACCGGCCCCTTGTGCTGGGCTTAGACTTGTCCCTACGCGAAAGCAGCAGCATGTAGAGCATCAAGTTCGAGCAAGAGCATGAACATTGCATTAACGATTTCAACTCAATATACGGCGGCAAATAAGTGTGGTTCTTGAGCAGCGGATGCCACTATTGACTCCAGCGTGCTTGGATGGTCCAGCAGCTTCAGTAAACAGTTTTTTGTCCCGCACAAATAACAGATAGATTGCATCCACGGGCAATATGCTACTTGCGGAGTCCCAAACGCGAGTAGATGATGCAGGAATTTTTGGAGGGTCGAATTAGCGTAAATTTAGAGGCTCAGCAGCAGTCGAGGACACAAGCTGCGAGTAAACTGTTAATTGTTTGACTATTTCTCCAGCGATTATTCTTGGTGTGGTGGACCTCATCATAATCCTGATGGTGCTTTTTCTCCGAAAACGGATCCAGATCGCCATTCAAGTCATTCGCCAAGCGAGCAAGTAATGATCATTTTGTTCTGATAACCGTTACTTCACAGCTCTTTTCGACACGAAAATTGATCATAAATGACATAAATGAAGGCATAAAACTTTTCTTCTCTCAATCTCTCCGTTATGCGAAGTTCACACGAAGTATTGTTTCCAGGGCGGTGGGTAACATGATCACCACGTTATTCTATCCGCTTGTGACGTTTGTCCTCGTGTTGATATCCGTATCGTTCTGGTCAGCCACGGCGTTATTCCTGGCCTCGTCAGGCAACCCACTGTATGAAGTTTCCGATCCTGGAAACGTCTCAGGATTGGGCAACCAGACGTGCAACATCACTGTAAGTCATTTTCTTTTCTTGCGGTTGTGCTAAGCGACGGCGTGGAGCCGATAAGTTGTAGAACAAGCGTTATCTTTTTCCTGTCAGCCTTCATTCAGTTCTGGCTGTGTTTTTTTGCACTTGAAGTTGGTTTCCATGGCCAGATTGCTGATGTTGAATCACTGTGTAAGATAATAATTGTAAGTGACAGTGGTGGCGTACGCAATTGAATCCATCACAATTTATTTGCACAAGGAAAACTAGCTTGTATTTAAGCACATCTTCAATGCCGCGAAGCCAGTGAGAAAATCTTACTAGCGAAATGTTGGCACTGAAGTAAAAGTAGAAAAAACACACGAACTGTGGCAGATTAATTCAGCTATTTAAAAGATGACATTCGTAGACCTCTCAACCAACACCTGCTGCTGGAAGCAACCCACGTATAGCGACGGCTTTGCAAGCGCTTTTGTGGCAAGGGAAACACTGCGATGAAGCAGCACCTGCACATGAATCGTGCTCGCTCCATGCAGATCATTTGCAAGCTTTCCACAGGTCCGAATGGCCCGAACTGCGTAACGCAGCTGAAACCTAATTAAGCTTGCGAAAAAAGTCATCTTTCCGTGCATACGTCTGCTTAAAAAGAACAAATTGCGCGACCTTCTTCGAAACCGTAGATTATTCCTTTAAGCTTGAAGGAGCTCAGCATGGTTTCCACTCTCGTATCTTTGTTCCCAGGAATGGGATCAACCAAATCACACGTACATCAACGACAGTAACGTCACGTGCGTCTTCGTCAACTACGGAGGGCAATCCGTGTAAGTATGATGTGGAACATTCAGATGCGTGTGTCCCTATTCTCTTGACGCGTCGCGCTTACATGTGCGGAGCTTTCCTGCTTACTCATAACACGTTATCCCTGCGCATGGCCGTAGTCCTTACCGATGAGGTAACGTGCTGACTTGGCAGCAGTTATAAAAACAGAGTCGAGTTTTACGGTTTTGGACGAAACAGAAATACGCTATCTACATCGAACCTGTTTGGGTGAAATTCGTCTTCAGAAAGCGAAGTCTTCAGAAGAGTCTTAAATGGCGTACGCTTAAAATCTGCGGTTTCTTCAGAAGACTTCAATTGGTTGTGTTAGAAATTCGCTATAACCTGGTATATATTGTTACCATCAACAAAATAACTGACTTGCTTGTATGTTTCTTACTTGTTTTCAGTTTCCACCAAAACGTTATCTGGTTGCAAGTGATCATGGCGTTTGGAATGTTGTGGATTGTGAACTGGATTTTGGCCCTGGGACAATGCACTTTGGCAGGTGAGGCCAAAGTCGACTGACCGTTGCAAAGGAATTCTTTACTATAACCCTTAAGCGTTTTGTTTTAACATCAATCTCAGCCCTTGCCAACTTCTGACAATGGCGGTGTTTGTCGCAGGTGCATTTGCGTCCTACTACTGGGCTTTCAACAAACCAGCTGACATTCCTTACCTTCCACTGTATTCGAGCTTCGGCAGGTCGCTCAGGTTGGTATACACTCCCTTGTTGTTTCGTTTTAAGTGAGTTTTGAAATCTTGTTTACATTCAAGAAGCTGGGAGAAAAAAAGAGGATAGTTTTGACTGTGGAAGTGAAAGCGAAAAGCAGTTGGTCGATAATTTTAAGCAAGTAGCTCGGAGCGTATCTATATTGTGGTTGTGGTTAGTTCTTGGTGTTTTATTTCGGTAATTCGAACGCAACGAAAAATAGTTTTTCTAATTTAAACCTAGGTCTTTGCGACACTGAAGTCAGGTATGGCATGTCAGTTCCGTTCAGAAGCCAGATTAACAAAGCAACTTTAAACCGATCCACCCGCGATGCTTTCGCAGAGTGTGTGTGTTGAAAAGGTGTGAAAGAATATGGTTTCTTTACTTTTTTCGCCAAAGACACAGTTGGCATTACAGCCACTGAAGTACTCACGTGACGGTTTCTCTGGCTCACGTGACTGCGCTTGCCATTCTTTGTATTTTTACTGAAGAGGACGTGGAGTCGATGACTTTGTTCAACTCCTTCCTCTTTCGGACCCAAATGCACCACCGGTTGCCAGTCCCGCCGCGAAGGGGAGCTTTAAGTGGGCGTAGCCCCCCCAAACAAAGTTCCAAACCGCTCAAATTGAAATATGAAACGCTATAAACCAGTGGAGCTTTTGTCCATTTTTAAATATCAAGCCCCCCCTGCACAAAAGTAAGGCCCGCCTAATGAAGATTTTCTGGCGACGGTTCTGCCGGTTGCTTCTAGTGTTTCTGCGAAGGTTTGCAGAAGAGAAGGCAGACGAGATGCAACTGGAAGTGTGGTTGCCAGGGCGATCATACCACCTATATCCAGCATGGGATTTCGTGAGACCAACCATATGTCAGGTCACAGCAGGAGGTACTGACGTGAATAGGATCACAAATCCGGTCAGGCTTACTTCAGACTTGGGCTTGTGGCTAATCACTGTCAAGCAAACAGGGCAATGCAGTAGATACTGTGCTCCTCTGTGTCGCCGTAAGCCTACTAAGCTACATTCCCGACTCCCGAAATGATGATAGGCACTGGAAACAGGCTACGTGCTCAAATCTCTCTCTTCGTTGCAAGCTGCGTGGGACAGGCCCTATAGCCAGTGGTGGCAATCTGAACAGAAGTTGGACTGATGTGCGATAAAAAGTCATCCGCAGTGGAAATTTGAACGGATCGTAGAGTCCAGACAGAAACAAAAAAAGCCGACCCCGGTGTAGGAGATGCAGTTGCTTAAGAACAGGATGCGTTGGACAAACAAAAAAGGACCAAGATTAAGGTAACAACAACGTTCAATATAACGTTGGCTCAAGGTCTTAAAGTTACTGAAAACGAAATCGTGACTTTCAATGCGTTTGCAATGACAGCATTGTGAAGTGGAAGTACGGAAGGGGTGAGTGAACTTACACAAAATGAAATCCACTCGTGAGTGGAGGGCTTCGTTTGCTGCCAAACACAGATCAGTTGCACCTATTGAGAGGGGAAATCAACCGACTCCACAGGAAAAAAGCAACAACTGCCGCAGCACGAAGGTTAAAAGGAAAAGGCGAACGGATGCACCTCAGAAGAGAACATCACCACAAGCACGGGCACAACAACCGCAGGTTTCGGATGTGACATCAGAGAATACGTACATTTTGAAGTATAAGACACGGAACCAATCATCAAACCGCGCAAATGACAGCAGCGCGTACCCGGCACTGCAGGCAACAAATATTAAGCATCTTGTGATCCGCACCAACTTGTGGTAAGTTTGCGCAAGAGTGCGGGCGGTACCACGAAATCTGAATAAAGCACAGATCGACAACATATATCGCAAAAAAAGCTGTCACTTAATAGTCGCTTGAAGAAAAGGTGTCTCATTCACGTATCGTCAGTCACCAACTCTGCGTTTATCTTGTTAGGTTCCCTAACCGGTGAAGTAAGTAGCTCTTCATCAGGATCCTTAGAATATTCTGAACAAGGAAGTTTGTTTAGGCGTTTAAGTAGAATGATGAGTCAGGAACAGGATGTTTTTAAATTAATTGGTCTTATTTTTAACGACGTTTGTTATAGTAAAGTAGGTTTGATACCAGTTGACAGAAGTCGAGAAGTGTCATCGTTGACATTGAAAATGTTCCTAACAAACGAATTTAAAAACTATTAAAGTTTGCGTAAGATGCAATAAAGAAACTAATCAATAGCAAACTTCTGTGTTGCTACCATTTCTTTACATCACTTCTTTCCAGGTACCACACGGGCTCGCTCGCATTTGGCGCTCTCATCATTGCTATAGTGCAGCTGATCCGCATATTGCTCGAATACGCCGACTCGAAGTTGAAGGGAACTGAAAACAAAGTGGCAAAGTTTGTTCTGAAGTGCCTCAAATGCTGCTTCTGGTGTCTGGAGAAGTTCCTCAAATTCCTCAACCGGAACGCTTACATCATGGTGAGTCATCATCAGAGGTATTCTGCCTTACGGCAGGTCTCTCATGACATCCCCCGCCATTCTTCTCTATCCTCAGCTCTTATTTTCATTTGTGCGTAAGTGCCAGTCATGACATTATCTACCATTTTGATTCTTTTCCTTCCTCTTGGGCGTTTTCCCTTCATTCCACCTTCCAGCACAGTGCGCAGCATATTCTCATGTCTCAGAATATGACCAATCCACCTCCTTTTTCTT
>JGI24159J19872_10001559_pt1 | contig 25580 bp, 11 predicted proteins | sample Ectturendosymbi4_FD_19872 | JGI IMG/M metagenome (IMG submission 19872)
TGCTCTTAATACTTTGTTATGTAAAACATTCAGTCGGTTCAAAGCTGTTTTTCCAGCTCCACCCCAGACACCAATTGCATATTGGAGATGACTATAAATAAAATTGTAGTAAACTGATCTCAATGATTTATTATTTAGGTAATATCTTATCTTATAAAACATTGCAACACTTCGGGATAGTTTTATTTCAAGGTTATGTAAGTGGTGTGTCCAAGAATATTTTGGTCGATATACACCCCAAGATACTTGGTGCAAGTTGTATGTTTTGTTTGAGAGTCATTAATTTTTACTTTAAAATTGCAAGATTGACTTCAGCAGAGCAATCTCATTCATTGACAGTTGTGTTGCTTGCGTGCAGAAGTCATAGCAAATAATATGCTGATTAGCTGGTATAATGCGAATGGATCCTTTGCTGCGACGTAAAGGAGAACATGCATCCTGTTGTTATCTGTTGCTTCCTAGCAAGAGGATTGCTAGTGTTGCATTGAGTAACACTCACTTGTGCAGTGCAAAACATTGCTTGTAGAAGTTTTCACGGGTGTTGGATGCAAATTGTTAGATGTGGGACACATGCTACAGGAAAATAATGATGCTGCAAAACCTAGAGCAGGGGTTCCCAACCTGGGGTACATGTACCCCTAGGGGTACATTTGCCTATCTGAAGGCACTGGTACATTTGAGGTTAGGAATAGAAGGGAGAAATGCAATTATGTATTATTTATTTGCAAATATTTGTACACATATCAGTTAATATTATTTTCAAAAATCGTTACATGCATATTCATAAATATATGTATGATCACTTCTGATAAAATATTCTGTCATAAGAAGTTTTAGGGGTCCATGCTCATCTGTCGAAATGTTGAAGGGGTACATGGTCACATGAAGGTTGGGAACCCCTGACCTAGAGCTATGAAACCAAAATGGTTTTAGACGTTGTGTTATTACTCACATATTGCTGTTGAGGCAATACCAAAAGATTCAGCCTATAGAAGAGTCAAGGCTATGCGCTGTTGCCATTTAACCGAAAATATGTTATACAGCATTTGGTACAGGGTGCACTGAAATATATCGTTTGTTAATATACTCTATGAAAAAAAGAAAATAAGTTGAGTTTAATTCCTGAGCATGACCTGTAGTGTTCACTATAGTACTGAAACACTCCGCAACTCTAAAATTTGTACTGGAAGCAGTTCACAGTTAAGCCTACTGATTTCAATATGCTTGTAGGCCTGTATTTCCCAGTACTGGTCCTCACCCATGCTCAGAACAATGTTTTTGAGCTACGTGACAGGTGGTTTTGATTGCCCAAACTTTGATTTCATGGCCCGGGTGCTAGCTTGCGTCACTTCCGTATATTGAAGCCTGGCACAAAAACTGGACTTGGAAACACAGTACTTGTGACAGATAACCCTGTCTTGCACACTTTTGGTTCACTAAAATTATGGCAACCTTCATCACAGTCTGTGGGAAACACATTGCAGTGGCGATATTAATGCGTATTATGTTGATCTGGGACTGTCTTATTGTATTTTTGCCATTTGCCCCTTTAGCTTTTTCGGCAATAACTTTGATATCCTTCTGCGGCCTGTTTGTTCGGACTAAAGCTTTCCTCTGACGTTACGCAAGAAACGTTTTCTTCCGGCCAAGGAGCTTGCGTTTTCTCGAAAGCTTGTTGTTCTTTAAGACTTCATACGTTTGTTTTGCAGACCATCGATAAAAGCCGTGGTGTAAGATTGAAGCGTCTTATTCGCCACGTCAGGAGTAAATTTGAAAGCCGTCTTGCCGCGGTACCAATGCGGACCCTATCTCCTTGGCTTCGCAGCTTGATCCAAAAATTGCCCCCAGTTTCCATTACTGCTCAGCGCGTGCTGGTGCGGCAGCAAAAAGGCCTGCAAGGTGATGTTTTTAATGCATGAAATGGCTTGAAATAAATGCGAAATATCTGTGCATTAGGCAAAGCACTTCTACCACATGTTGAAGGAAGTAAAGTAGTGTTGCAACCTCACCTTTGGCGTTGCGTTGAATGTGCGATTCACCACGAACGGGATGTGCGCGAAGAACAACACCCACATATAATTGGTGCGAACAAGCAGTAATAGAGTGATATCGTCGGGTGAAGTCTATTGTTGCTTGCTGCCACAGTGTGAAGCTTTGCGCACATGCCGCTCGGGCTTTCCGATCACAACAGCAGAATGGAGTAACGTGTTGTATATAGCTTTTGGTCTGACTTTTGAACGTCATTTTTTACAAACGTTTGGGTCTGCTGCTTCCCATAAAGCCACATATTGTTGCTTTGGAAAAGTTTGGAACTTGGTGCATTGCAAGAGAATCACTCAGATGTAACCGTGCACGTCTTCAAGAAAACTCGTTTCACTGAAAATGTTTATGAAACTTTATTGCAGACCAATGCACGTCAAACTCCAATGATGTCGCAAACAACCACAGAACTAAGAAAAACGTTACCAGCGTCGGACAGAACGACGGTGTCTTAGAAGCAAGCAGATGCGAAGTTGTTGGAAACTCCGCGGATGCCAAAGTGACGAGCTCGAATCCGGACCAGCTTAATGGCAACTCATCTGAGGCTGTAGCCCAAAAAAGTAATTTGAAAAACGACTGCAAGGAGGATGTAGCTGGAACCAAGTCTGGCGTGGAACAAATGGGAACCGTTAGTAGTTCTCATTCGGAGGAAACCACCCTAGCAACTGACCCTCGATCTGGTTTACAAACAAGCTCCCTGCAGTCGGGCACAGGCGCGAAACGTACGTCTGTCCAAGGTTCGTCGCCCAAAATCGACCCAAAAGCGTGCAAGAACCAGCAACAGACAGATGTCCCTCCTGTCATCCCAAACCAGGCCGCTTCCCAGTCACAGCAACCACAGACCACGGTGCTATCACGTGACAGCTCAACGGCATCATTTTCACAAATGTCTGCTCGTGTTGATAGGGCGGGTATTTCTTGCCCGGATTCTAATCCCCAAACAAACCTTGATTGTGATGAAATGAAACCCATTCGCCTGTCAAGAAAACGAAGAGCTTCTTTGTCCAGCAGTACAGAGCAGAACATCATTACGAAAGACGCGGCTAGCAAATCAAATTTTGCTGACGACTACGATAATTCTTCAACAGAAAGCTTATCCAACCAATTTGAATCTACCACTAAGAAACGAGCTAAGCGAGAGAACATTAGTGCTGAAGACAACGATTTGGAAACATCCGATGCGGTTCGGAAACCTTCGGAAAATTTGCATGTGTTTCGGAATCATTCGGAAAGTTTGCATGCTGCCGAAGACCTTGAAAGCGATCGTTCTGCCTCCACTTCGAACATGATAAACGCCAACGGGGAGAGAATGCAAAAACTACGATGCTTTCTTTCCAAGTACTTTTCTGAAAGAAACAACTGCGCACAAACAAAACATTTGTTGGAGGCAGCTCGTAAGCATTTTGCCGGTGAAGATTTTGCTCAGAGCAAAGTTGCCTTTGAGGCGTGCGTTCTCCATCACCTCCTGACTGCTGGTGGTCGGTTTGCTTTTGGTGCCCAATTCGGAGCCCCCGGGTGTTCTTGGATCTTCCATAGGTTTGTGACTGAAGACGACTCCGATGATTCTGTCACTTTTCCCCACGTGGAGCTCTTGTCGGAAGTAAGGGATGCTTGCAAATCGTATCTACAGACTGCCCCGCGCAACACGGCTGGCATAGGCGTTCTGGTTAAGCTGATCGCGAAAAGCTTTGGTGCAAGGATGTCATCGGTGAAAGGACAAGAACTGAATTCTGTGTGTCGATATCTCATCTTGATCGGATGTTTAAACGACGAAAACATCCGATTCGCCTCATCCGAAGCAGCTGTCTCCCTGTGCAACAAGCTTGACCGGTCGTTGACCCCTGTTTCTGTTCAAAATTTACGTCACAGTGTCCCTGACGTTTCATCGAAACAAGTCTCGAAGCAGGGACTTTCGTGCAAGGAGCGACCTGTACGTGCTCAACGCGTTCCGGCGAAAAAGTCGCATTCGCGTCTCGTGGCCGAGGGTTTGCTCTTGATTGCTAAGCTCGTCCGCGAGCGCTCCCCTCTCACGAAAGCAGACCTGAGCCAATTGTGGTCGGCCGAGGCAGGCAAGGACTTGCACAGTGTGCTGGGCACGTGTGTGTCTTTCACTATCACCCTGAAGAAATGCGAAAGGTGGTTACGGTCGAAAGCGGACGGGACTCTGTTCGTCGATGACGTTGCCCTCGAACGTATTTTGAAAAAGTTGCGCTGATCTACCAGAAATTTTTCTAATTCGTTCATTTTGTGTCTTCGAAATTTTTCTACAGCACGTTCGTGTGAAACGTTTATGAAATGGTTTTTGTGCATCTTGTTTCAACCCACTGTGAATATGGCTTCGGTACATTAACAGTGACTGAAAAATCGTTTGGTTTTGTAGGTTTTGTTTTGCCTTGTTTTATTTGTGGATGCGATATTGTAGGATCTTGTCATTTTATAGCTGAAAACTGTTGCTCTTTGATAATAATCAACGTGCAGACGCAACAATGTCGACAAGTGGTTATCAACAACCCGTTAAAACTCGAGTTCACATCGTCTGTTTTCTAGTGTAGCACCAACAGGCTGGATTGTATTCTCCACTAACAATTGATACCTTTACGTGGTTTTCATGTGGCACAGATTTTGTTTGAGTGGTGTTTTTTCACAGTGCCTCTGTAAATCTTCGGAAGTGTTTTCTTCCGTGGTCCTGAGCATCGTAAATTATCATGTGCAAGAAAAAGTGTGAATCATCTTGTGGCGTTTACCTGTTCACATATTTTCGTTTCCTGTGCTGGCTTGGAGTGGTGTTGTAGAAACTACGCAAAGCGTCTTTCCTCGGTTGCATATCAAGGAAAGTAATCTTTGTTTTGCGTGGATCATCAAAAAAAAAACAAAGCTGTGCTGAAATTGACGTTTCAAAAACGGGTTATTTTTGGTTTATGTTTATAATTGAAGCAATCCTCCGGCAATTTACGAACTTGGAATGGAAGGGAATTATCTCAAAGAGCAATCACTGTCAAAATCTATCTGATGGCCATCTAGTGGCCTTTGTTCCAGAGAGTTTGACGTATTTGTTATAAAGCGTGCGCCGGCCAGTGGCGTAGCCAGCCCAAAAATTGGGTGGGGGCAAAAAATGTAGGGAGGCTAAAATGTTTGATTTTAGGCCAATAACACTATTTTGCTTAGGAAAACGCCTCTCAATGCACAAAATGACTATATTTTCTAAAAATTTGGGGGTGCCATGGCCTCTTTGGTCTCCCCCCGGCTGCGTCTGTGGCGCCCGCAATCCAGTCGTGTTTAAGAAACATCTTTTAATTACGTGGCACTCCCGCGCATTCTCATTTGAACTCAGTATAACTACCACTGGCTTGCACTCCCTCATTTGTCGGAGTTAGAGCGCCATTATTCCGAACTATACCCAGAAATGTGATGTCAAGTTTTTATAATTTGCACCTGAATGCCGTAAAAGCCGTGCTGTTTTGCGAAGATGAGTTCTCATATCGAAAATGCTTTCAGGGGAAGTAACTTCGTTGTAAATGTCACCGCAATTTTGTGTGGCAGTGATTCGATGTATTGTGAAGCCAGACTACCGGCTGTTCCTGTATGTGTTCCCCCATGTTTATCATCGTCGTATGAAGTTGTGTAAAAACCGTAAAGGCTAATTGTTTCCTCATAAAAACGGTCGATTTACAAGATTTTGCCATTAGTCGAACAAAACCTTTTTTTCGTTTGAAGTGTGGTTAAGTTAACTGAAGAATTTAATTTCCCTTTGGCATCAGTTCCGTTTTGTATTAAGATTTTGAATTTTGCTCGTCGTGAGTGCCAGTTACATTTTATTGTAACCTAGTTTTTGCGTTCGTTTATGCACACAGTGAATGCCAGAATATTATTTTTGTGTAAATTTGTCCTTTCTCGTGGTCGAAAGAAGCAATGCTCCCCCCTGCCCGCAGTGGTCATCGAACAAACGCTCTGCCAACCTTCAAGCTTGGAAAATCTTTCCTGCATCCCGTTAACGCCCAACTAACAAATTATAATGAGAACGTTCTGACGAGTTCCGATGCCACCAACGTAGCGACCATGCTATTGCAGTGATATGTCGTCTGTGGGCACTCATGTCCAGTTCACCGATAAGAGTTTCCGTATTGTATAGAAATTAGAGTGCTACAAGCTACGTACAGTGTTGTTATGGAAGAATATTTTGTTTCTAGTGTTGTAATCGATTCTGCCGAAAACAGGATTTGTTTATATTCATCATCACCTTTTCAAGACACAGCTTTAAAGGCACGCAAACGTCGCCAAGATTCCGTTGTATTCACATATTTTTCGTTTGCAGTTGATATAGGATGTGTTGTTGTAGCTTAGCGCTCTGTGCCCATTGTATGATGCGATTCTGATCCAGCAATGGAGGAAAGCGCCGAAGACGTAGTGAAACGACTTATGAAACAAGGCCTGAGGTTTTCGAGTCTCCGCGCGAGTTACTATGGTCTTCCAATTTGGAGAAGAGTGCAGGTGTGCTTGCTTATAGCCCATTTTATTTGTCAGACGTGCCCTTTTTTCAAAATATTTTTCACAAATTTTTGTCCAAAACAAGTTTTCTTTTCAAGAATCGATGCAACCGCGAGTTTGCTCTTAAGAACACAGCATTTCGAAAACACATTTGGGTGTGTTTTATGGACGTGTTCCGTGTGCTGCTTCAGTTGGGCTAGAGAAAAAAACACGGCAGTTACTGGCGGTAGCGGTCGCTTTTGAAAAAGTGTTTGAAATATTTGATTGCGTTTCGAAACAGTATTTCTTCATCTTCATGATTTTTCGTTTAGATTTTCGGTATTCGCTATGGTTGGTGTCGCCAAATTTGACTTTTGCCCAGGTGAGACTGTAGGCGCAAAAATGTGTTGTGAAAAATAACTTAACGGAAAAATTGTGCGCTCTTTCAGTGTTTCAATGTGGGAAAAATCCCATCGATTGAAGTTGTTATTTGGATGTTCTCATCAATGGTCAGCAAAATGTTTCTTTACAGGTGGTTAAAAAGCACGGGTCTTTCATTGATTGGTTGACTTCTGCCTTCGAGACGGAGTCCGAAGAATCGTTGGATTTCACCTCCGCCATACAAAGAGAAATCGGAATCAGAGTTCTGTCGAAAATGATATCGATCGAGACCTTGCCTGTTTCGGAAACTATGAAAAAGGTGATTAAAGCCCCTGGGCTTGTTTCGGAAGAAGGACTAAAAGAGATTTTAAGGAGACTTCCGGAGTTCGAAATCATCGCTGGTGCTTCTGGCGACGAACTTCGCTTTGCGAAGAAAAAGTCGCAAAAAAGTCCGAAGGTCTTTGCTTCCTCGAGCTTTGACGAAGAGGAGGAAATACCGTTCAATATATTGAGCACAGGTGTACATTGGCAGGATTTACGTCGTACGTGCGCGGCCATGGTCCGTAAACACCCTGAAAGGGTCAAGAAATATATTGACGCTCACGGCTGCTTTCTCCGCTTCCTGGTCGCGTACGCCCACGTCCGAGTCCGAGGTTTTTCTGTCAAAGATTACACGCTAGCATTGCAGAAAAAACTGACGAAAGCCGTTCTGCGTGAGATCGCCGTTTGCGGCAGCATGACCATGAAGCTCGACGAACTGATGGACTCTATCAATTCGGAGGGCTGTCTTGTTGATCGCGATTTTTTTGCGGAAACCGAAAAGGCATTTATGTCTTGTTTTAGAATTCGCGACGGATGGGTAACGTTGCTTAGCAGCAAACACCCAAGTAAGCACAAGTCGTCTTCCGAGGTCGCGCGCGACTCGCCCCGTAACCTTGCCGACGCCTCGCTCCCCCTCCACGTTAGAATATCTCAGATCCTGTCTTCGCACGTTCCCCCTGGAGAACTTTTTTGGAAGGTGCTTCACCTTTTCAGATCCTTACCGGCTGGGGCGCTTGCCGACGTGCTGGATGAAAACAACTCCTATTGGAGCTTCATTGTCGCTCGCGTGACAAACTGGACAATGCTGCACGCAAGCATTCCAGACGTTGTTAAAACACATTTGGGCACAAGGACTGAAACGACGCCCCATCTCGTCAAGAGTATCTGCGGCGCGGGAACCCCATTGATTTCGCCCGAGCAGCTCGCAGCCATGTTGAAAGATGCGAAGGATTTCGTGGTGCTAGACTACCTCCCCGGGGTTCACCTCGTGTGTATGAAACGAACCAGCAGCGAAACCCTCGCGCCAGTGACGCTCAGCGACACGGAAAAACGCACTGCCTTGTTTCTTTTGTCCCTGTTCGGCGATAAACACTCGACCCTGCCACTCAATGCAGTGTTTGCCACTGCTTACCAATCAACTCTTCTGAACGGCGACATGCGACGCCTTCTTTTCGGAGGTGACAGCGATGCAACGTCACCAGAACACGCCACTACTAGTTTTGTGTATTTCCGGCGTTTTCTGCTCATGTTTCCACAGGTCTTCTGCGTAATCAAAAACGCGTCTGTTTCCGTGATGAAAGGAGCGGCCGTTGAGCTCGCTTCGACTTCGAAAGCACCTGCTCGCCGTGAAGAAATCGCTCCCGAACCTGAACGAGCTGACGCGACCAGGGATCGAGCATCTTCTCAACCTCTCGGTGTTTCCGAACGACGTAGGAAAAAAGATCGCGAGTTCGACCCGCAGCCCGAAGTCTATAAGTCTCAATCCGGTCGGAAGAAACGCCGCCATAAACGACCGAAGTCCAAGCGCCGTAGACGATGGAAGTGTGTCAGTCGTTCAGACCTTAGTCGTGAAGTAGCTCGTCGCGACCACAGACCAGCAGGTTTGCCTGACAGCGGTATCGAAGACTCTGTGCTGTCTGACGAACTGTCTGCGATACCAGATAGCCTTATCCAGCGTGTCTCGATGGGGCGATTGCTGGGATCCAGCAGCGGAGAGATGGACATCGACAGCTTGGTGAAGTCGCTGATCGATGTAGTAATTTGCAATGAAACCTCAAAGAAGAACGTGAAAGACAACCGGATAATGTTCAGGGCTTTCCGGTCCAAGGTGCTGGACGTGCTTAAACGTGTGGACAAAGTGCACCTGTTGAAACCGGATCAAACTGGTTTTTGCCGCAAAGTAAAATTGGTCTTGACGCCGCCAGCTTCTGTTGATCCAAAAGGTGACGCCCCGCTTGCTGTGTTTCGACGGATTTCACGCGTGACCAGGGTTTCCAACTCGAAAATGATAAATTACATTTTTAGTGTTGCGTCACTTAGCAGAAAACCTTTGCCCTTGCACATCCTTCATACCTTGGTTCGCCAAAAGTTTGCCTCAAGAAAAGTTTTACCGAAGATTTCGAATGATCTACTTCAGTGCCAAGTACTATCGTGTCTGAAATCCTCCTCGAAGTTTGTCCTGAATCCAGAGGAACAAACGTTTTGTTTGTCCAATGACTGTGGACAGATACCACCGACAAAAAGTTCTCAATATGGCGTTCAGGAAAAAGAGTTAACTCAATGTATTGTCGATTGTCTACAGGTATGTCTTGCATTCTTACACCTTCTGTCTACATTTTTTTCGTATCAGGATTAGTTTTGTAAAATTAAAGTTCTTGTTTAATTCTTGACAATCATCGTTCAAAAGTCGGTAAAGCGTCCGCCTTTCAATGGGAAGATTTTGTGTTCGATCCACGGCTATTGAATGATTCGCTGTAGCGCTCACTGAGCAAGAGCGTTCACCTTAACTGTCCTGACCAACAGCATTAAGCAGGCTTCGGCCTGCCGGCAATTGTTAAATAAATCTGCCGCATTGCGTGCGATCAAAAAACAAAGATAAAATAAACTTTTTTCAAAAATTGTTCTTTGCAGTCATGTTGTTTTGACTGTTGAGTTGCTTGTGAAGAAGCGAATATAGGTAAGATGTTCTTTTTGAAAAATCTGTGTTCAAATGTTTTCTTTCAGGCGACCCCCGGAACTGGTCAGTTGGACACGGAGGTTATTGCAGACATGGTTCATTGTCAATTGAAGCATCGATTTGAAGATTTGCAAAAACCATCAGCGACGCTGATGGTTGAAAGTTTATTTGCAGAAATTCCACAAGTCGGATTTACTCTTGATGGCAAGGTGGCGCTGTTGCCTGACGAAACTGAAAGTGCGTTTGATATTCTTTCATGGAAGTCTCCACATAGCGCAGTAATTTTCTGTTAGCAGCTCGCTGCAGTGGCGATTCTAAGGGGGGGCCTGGGTGGGCCATGGTCCCCCCAGATTTTTGCTTGGCTCCCCGTTTGACCCCCTCAGCTTTTTTCTTAATTTCTCGTTTAAGTTCGTTTGGTTGACATATGTAAGGTTGCCAAATGCGCTTTGTAAAAGTACCGGCCATTTTGTCAATAGTCAATAGCGCCAGATCTAAGCTGTGTCGTAAATCTTAAGCGGCACAGGGAAAACAGAGACAATCAGTACTGTTAAGCCACAATCAATAATTTGCCCGTAAATTGGCTGATTCGTTACATTTCGGTGTGTGTGTGTGTGACATGACAATTGCACCAAGGATTGCGTCAATAGCAGCAAATTAACTTCGCTGAAGAAACTGTCCTGACAAGATTCCCTACAAGAGTCATTATAATTTGAGAAATTCTGCGTTAGTTATTTTTGAAGTTACGGTAAATTATTTATTTTCACAATACCGGTTTCAGCCGCTGATTTTCAAAATACCGGCCTTTGCTAAATTAGCACTACAGTAAAATACGGACAAGGTCTGTGAAATACCGGCCATCTGACTACACCAGACATATGCAGTAGATCACTTTCGGCCAGCAATATTTTAAACGATAATTTAGAAACCCTGTAGCCTGCATTCAGTATTTCCCAAATGCATGATAAGCTGTGTTGTTGTTTTTGACGGTCGGGTAACTAGAGTTATTTTACGGCGACACACACCAAGGCTTGTTCTGATCATGCGTGAAAGTTAGTCAGACAGTGGTTGGAGTGTTGAAAAACTCATTTCGAAACTAGGAAACAGTCACAGAAGTGGAAAGATTGATCTTTTGTGCATTTCACAGTGAGATGGAGCTGGATTGTATTACTGTCAGCAGATTGTTGCTTGTCCCAGTAGAAAAAGGTTTGTGAAAGCATTAGGAATTGATTTCAGTTAATTTATCTCAATTTATCCTGACTGTGGTATTGCATTCGCCTGCCTTATGTATACGACTTCGAAACATCTTACGTGAGTGATTCGTGACTACAGTTTTAACTCTACCCACACATATCCTGCAACCTCATAGAATTTTGTACGGATTTTCTGTAATGATTCAGAAGCAATTTTTTCGCGTATTTCAGCTCTTTGCCCCGGAGGTCAAACATTTCCATTAGAAACATACTTGAAAGAATTCACAGTTCATATTCATTTGGTGAAAATGATTTAAAGCGTGAAATAACTTTGGCAAAGCATTTGCTTCGGAAAGAGTCGAAGCTGCGTATATCGCTCGAACAATTTTTGTCATTTATAGCTACTTAAAACGATGCGTTTGATTGTTGCTGGTAGCTGTAACTCTTCCCGTCGCCAGTGCTTCACGTGAAAGAAATTTTTCAAAAGTGAATTTAGTGAAAACATTTCCCAGAAATTCCATTACCAGTGAAAGATTGGGTAACACTGATTTACTTAAAAATGAAAGGTACTAGCTTTAAAACGGATTTAGATGATTTTGTTGATTAATTTGACAGTCGACATGATAAACGAAGGATTAAGTTACGTTGAGGTGATGATGATATAAAATTTGAAGCCTGTGCAGGAATCTGTGTGAGGATTATATTGCTGATTGTCTGTTTGTCTGAATCTTTTCTGGTTTAGAGGTAGTGCGTGTTTTACGTATGACAAGACAGTCATAAATCAACGCAGGGTTGAAAAGTCAGCTTTTGAGGATCAGTTAGAGGAAAATTCAGTGTGAATTATACAATGAACAACTTTGTTGGGAATAATCTGCAAAATAAGTCTTACGCCTACTGTTACATCTTGCTGTCAGGTACACACCAATACACACCTATCTGCGGCGCTGCTATGCTACCTGGTTGGAACCATTTCGCTTTCATGTGAATTGTTTTCACTTTCTAAGGGAGCTGCTTTCATTCATGCGAGGCCGGCACAATTGCGTACGGAATGGTGTTTCGATTTATATGTGCAGTGCTGTGGAAGTTGCATGGTTAGCACAGAATAGCAGTCCACACCACAGTGGCGTTTAGGTGTCTCTAGTTAATAATAACGCTAGTTCATATTTAATGATATTCACAAGCCTATGTTGGGTTTGATAGGGTTAATCATAGCAACTAAATGTTCAAAAAAATGAAAAATCACTATGTACGGTAGACATTTATGTTGCCCCCCCAACGTTTTCCTTGGCCCCGCAGTGCCCCCCCACTTTTTTCATTCTAGAATCGCCACTGGTTCGCTGCACGACGATTTCTTGTCCGTCAAAATGACTTTAATCTATATTCGTAGAACAAAAGTTTTCTGGCGTGCTTTTACTGCTAACAATACGGCAAAGTCACTACACAGTTTTGTTGTTTGCGGCGGTTTTCTGATCGGTCGATTTCTACGTATTTCTATGTCTCTGCTGTGGACAGCCCTTTGTTAATGAAACACGTGGCTGTAGAACGCGCACTGTAGCTTGATTGATAGAGCATTGGCTGTTGTCGATAGGCTTTGTGCTGAGGGACTCCAAACTAATGTGAGGCTCCTTTAGAGGATGGGAAAAAAAGCCTAAACTGCTTTGTTGTATAGAACAAAAACAGCTCAAATTTTTGGGCTATGCCATACACAAAGGAGAGCTTAAATATCTTGCCCGAATCAGAACCGTCGCGAGAAAATCTTAAATAGGGTGGGGCCCTACGTTTGTGCAGAGGGGGCTGACATTCTGAAAAATTATGCCGTATTAAAATCTTCAGTGGTATCGTTGACCTTGCTTAGTAGCCGAAAAACAGTGTGAAACTGCTGGCAATAAGAATCAGTTCAGTATTTCATTTCGAACAAAATATTTCGTAAAGGGATAATACATTTTTTAAAAACATTCAATGCACAGAATTCGTTGATCAATTAGAAGCTCCCATAATGATTGCTGACCCTTTGCTATCAAGTCTCAAAACGTTTATTGCATCACCAGAATTTTAGTGACTGAAAAAAGCTGTGCAGCTAACACTACGCATGTTGGACAAATGGTTTCTGCACAAGAGATATTACACTTGCGTTGATTAAAAAAATGATTTGACTTCACCTCTGTTTGTTACAGGTCAAGCGTCTACATTTTAGGCCATTTTTTGCCGCCCGACGTGAAAGCAAGGCGCGCGTTTTTTTGTTGTATCTCCATCTAATATTAATTTTTGCACTCGCGAAAATCGCCACGCGCTTATTTAATGTTTTGTATTTCGACTTACGTTTTTTTGCTACCTGATGTTGTATTGCACTCATTTTTCACAATTACACTGTTTGAATTAAGTGCAACTTCAACTGGGAGAAAACTAATTAGATTCGGACCAAAGTCACTCATATCAGAAATGTTATCTGTTAAGGTCTGACCTCGTCGTCAAGCAGTGAAGACGAATCCGAAGAATCGAGTCTTGAAAACGAACCATCCCCTTTGAAAGTCGCCGACGAAGAAATCGACGTTGACAAACAGCAGGAAGGATTCGTAGAAGCTGCCACTGCGCCTAATCGAGAAAAGATGGAACCGTTGGTTGACGCAACCACTACCGGGTGTTTCGGAGTTCAACGCAGCTTCGTCGATCAATCTTCGTTGACACGAAAGCGTCAACTGTCGTCTACTTCGCTTCCAAAGAAGTCGCTTCTAACTGCTTCAGACAATTCGGACGCGCCAGCTTGTGAAGTTCTGACGACGGACGGAATGGCCAATAAGACGCGTGCGACCTCCAGCGCTTCTACAAAATCTCGTTGCAGCAGCATTTCATCAAGTAATGGTCGTCTTGGCCTGGATCGGACGATTGTTTGTTCGCCTTCAACCAGCACATCACGCCGAAGCGACCCTACGGCGAGGTCACTGTCACAGTGCTCCGTAAGTGACCAGGAAGTAAGCATAAAAGTCAAATCCGGGAACATATCGTACAACACCAAGCCCTTCATTATCATAGATTCTTCGCCATCGCCAAAGGAAGAAACTGAGATGGTAATCAGCGAAGACCTGAAGGCGTCGTGCGCTTCTTCAAGCCGCGAGTTCTCTGTTTTTTCTGTTCGCAAATCGATCAGCTCCGAAGCATCAGCGTCCAGAAAGCGAAAGTTGGATCCGCCTTCCGACTTCCTTTCGTCCCAGTCGCGCGCAGACGCTGCAAAGCCACAAATTCCAGACGTTTCAGGCCTTTCTCGAAATATCACTCACGATGTTATTGTAATAAGTTCTTCCGACAGCACGTGGTCCGGTGTTAGCGATCCCGACCTCCACCAGAGCATTGTGTGTTCTCCTGCATCTTGCGCTTCGGGCGACAGCCGTCCAGCAAAGGAACCGCTGTCACCAAGGAAGCGTACAATTGATCAGGACAAAAATGCTGAAGTCAATTCCGAAGAGTTGTCTTACAATCCCGAGTTTTTCGTTCCCATAGGCACTTCGCCTAAGGGAGACGAATTTGTGTGTTCTGCATCTAGCTCTGCAGGTGACAGCCGTCATGCGAAGAAACTACTCTCGCCAAAGAAACCTGAAATTGATCTGGACAAAAACGCTGAAGTCAATTCGGAAAACTTGTCTTACGATCCCGAGTTGTTCGTTCCTATAGACGTTCCGTTATGGTCAACCGAAGAAACTGAGGCGGACGTCTGCGAAGCCGCGGCTGCGTCGCGTCGTCGTTCAAGCCGTGAGTTCTCTGGTGCTTCCGTTGGCAAATCGATTAACTCCGCAACGTCGGTGTCGAAAAAGCGAAAATCGAATCATCCATCCTGCTGCGAACGTCGAAAAGACGAAGCTTGCAGTTCCGGACTCGTCCGCTCCGCAGACGCGACTGATGAGCGACGGCTCGCGCATCGCCAGCGGCGAATCAAAATGCAAGAATGCGCGACCGCTTACCTTGTCGAGCACAGTTGCTCCGTGGCTACTGCGCTGTTGGTTGTCGACTTGTACGAGAAATTTTCTGGCGAAGAGTTTGCCAAGAACAAGCTTGCTTTTGAGGCTTGCATTCTCGACTTCCTTACCGCTCCTGGTAGTCAGTTTGCGTTGGGCAATCAGACCGGGGGGCCTGGTGCCTCATGGGTCTTTTACAAACCAGAAGGGCGAGGGATGAAGTTCAACAAAGCGATCAGTCTTCCCCATGCCGAGTTGTTGCCAGAAATAGTAAATCTGTGCAACTCGCACCTTTCTCAACCAAAGAGAGGAGAAGAAATAGACGTGTTAACGGATTTGGTTTCGGATAAGCTCCGTTCAGGATTGTCACACATTCAGTCGAATGAACTGAAGTTTCTTTTCCGCTGCCTTATTTTGGTTGGGTGTTTGCGGGACAAGATGAAACGCTTTTATTTTTCGAAGACCGCCCCCGTGCTCTATCTTCGGCCGGTGGACACAACTCCACTTACATCCCCGGGTCCACAGCCATCATCATCTCGTGCGCGCGGACACTCCGAAACCAAAGTACAACCGGGAAAAGTGAAGGCTGTCGATGCAATTGCTGACCTCATACGCAGGCGTGGGCCACTTACGAAAACTGATTTGCGTGATATCTGGTCGGCTGAAGCAAGCAAGGAGGCGGTTAAAGTTATTGGAACCGGGGTGTCGTTCACCCTCGCCTTCAGAGAGTTTGAAAAATGCTTTCCGACGTCTGCCGATGGCACGCTCACTGTAAATGAGTCTATGCTTGAACAGTTCAAGCAACAGAGAAAACACAAGTAAAAAGTCGTTCTGAGCTCGAAGTCTTTGGCCATGGAGCTTAATTTTATTTACTTGACATTTTCCAGTTGAAGTATCATGAAACATGTCATTTCGAGATGTCAGTACTACACAATGTGATGAAAGTTATTTTTTGTATTACATGCCGTTGGTATTGTGTCAGCTATGTTTTCAGTTTTATTTATGAAGTCCAGACTATTCAAAATTTTCACATTATTGTGTTATACAGTGTTTGTGAGATGAAAAAACAAACCTTGTAATACAGCCCCGTGGAACTGTGCTCTTGCTCCACAGAATTGCGCTGCTTGCCACGAAATCCAGCGGTGTTGTTTTTAGCACACTTGCCCTGATGGTAGTGTGCCTGCGTTGTGTGGACTTCAATTCGTATGTGCAGCTGTGATTTTGACACAAAAGGCCTTCTTGTGCCTTGCTTATGTCTTCTGCTTTGACGTTTTTTTGTTACGTCGTACAGCATACAAAATACAGTTTCTGTTATTTCATTTCAACCAGTTTGGATGTCAATGTCTGTCGTGTTTGGTGTGATGATTTTCGTCTGTACCCTTTTTCTCCCTCATGTTTTGTCACCAGTGCTTTTCCTCTTGCTTTGGCGATTTCCTCCTGCCTGTTTTTAGCCTTACCTTGCTTTAACTTGTGCAAACACGTCTATTTTTCTGCATGCGTTGTTCTGTTCGCACAAAAATGGAAAAAGGTAGCTATTGAAATTATGTGAAAATGATTTTGATGTCATCTTCTGCGTGGCTGATGGTATTTAAATTGGTTTGATTATTTCTTAATTGTTTCGAAAACACCGTGTGTTGTGCCTGTATGTTTTGGATCACGTCTTGCCATTGGAGCATTTGAAATAGGAGGATCATTTTGAAATATTTGTTTTAAGGCTTATGGTATTATGATTTTCCCCAATTTCAGTGTTGAGTACTTCTTTGATTTTCGTTGATGAGGCAGTTACGTTATTTGCATGCACCTTTTGCTTTATTGTATTTCCAACTGGGATTGGTTTGCCATGGTGAATCGTGATCTTTTAAAAATCAAGAATCCCAGGCTTATTCATGGGACACTTTTTCTGTCCCATACTGCGACTGTCCCATCCCAAGGGATTCTCACAAAATTGATAATACCACGGACTACGAATCATGCGCCTGTCTAAAATCTAGCATCTACAGAGTCGTGGCAAGCGTAGGCATTTTGGGAGAGGCCAATGAAAATTGGTTGACTGCATGTCAGTTGTTACGTGAAGAGGTCCAGCAGCCTTATATTCTTGGCGTCACATTATGAACCCATGGGATTGAACCTCAACGTCTGATACCTACTGTGTTGTGAACTTATGATTGTATTGAATTTGAGAAAATTCCTGCCTAAAATTATCAATGATGGAACAAATATCAAGTTCGCATGCGACAAATTCCATTCCCATGGAAAGCCTGAGGAATCCATATTGCAAGCCAATTGTGTTTTACCCAGTTTGGTGTAATTTTTCATAGCTTTGCTAGTGCACTGAATTAAATTTTTCCGAGCCAAAGCGTAGCTTCAAGCCAGTTGGTACGCTTCGTGATGGCATTAACTACTATATTTGTTGAAGTGGTGGGAAAAGAGCATGGCGCCGACGGAGATTAAAAATGTGAATTGCTGATTTGGTTGTCAAAGAAAATTAGTTTCGTTTTTCAACTCGTTCAGGGCTTTGTTCAACGACATCATCTGGTATGTCATTTGAAAATCTGTACATGTTGTTTGCAGGTTTTTGTAAGCAGGAAATCTTGTAGTAGACTGGCCGTACTTATTCGAAGATTGTTTTGGATTGTCAGTGTCAAAATGTTTTTTCTTCCGGCTTAGAAGAAAGGTTTGTTCAATTCAGTGCTTTTTCGTATTTATTCTATTTTGTTGTGGCAGGCTTAAGTTACTGATTTTGTTAAAACTTTTTCACGTTTTTCCCTGTATATATTTTGCTGGATTGATAAATTAATTCATTAACCCGCAACTGACAATGGGATCCTCGAAGGATGCATGATGGATTGTGACGAACAAGGCCGGGATTGTGATAAACAAAGCCGGGATTGTGATGAATAAGATTCCCTCTTAGGAATCAAGAAATGCGTTCAAATAAACTGCCAAAATTATTTTTCTGTTAAATACTGCTCGAAATTAATAAGTGCCTTGCATTGTTTGACATTATTTACGGTAACAAAACGCAGTCGTACTTTTTGTATGAAACGGCAATACCAAGCAGTATATTTCGATTGCCTCCCTCAAACGTACTTTTTTTAAACATTACGAACCTTGGTGTGCCTTAAAACAACAAAGGACAGGTTGCAGACATTCAACCGTGATAAAGTTATCATCTTGTACACCATTCAGTGCAAGACAAAGTCAGTGAAAGTAACCACTACATTGGGTGCTACCTTTCTCGTTTCGTTACCAGGAGGTCTAATTGACACCAAGCGTCTGTGGAGAAATGGCCCCACCGTCTGTGACCTGAACTGTTTCACATTCTATGTAATCTCTTTTCACAACGTATATTGTATCACTATAACAAAAAAGTCTAATGTTGTTCTCGTCTTTTGAGTTTCACGATGGCTTCACAAAAGAAAATTGTTCACAGGTTTGAAGCTTTTCCAGTTGCTTTGTGATCTTATGTTTTTTGTCTTGCCTACTAACGGACCTGAAGCAGCAATGGAGGAAAGCGCAATGGACATAGTGGGGCAGCTCATGCAACAGGACCTGAACTATGAAAACCTCGTGCAGCGCTTTCACGGTTTGGCGTTGAAAAGGAGAAAAGAAGTTCGTTGTTTATTTTTTCCGTTCACTATCGCTTTGCTGTTAGAATCCACTTCGCTTTTTGAACTGCATTCTCTCGCTCGAAACACTTAGCGATAGACGACATGGGACCCGTGAAAACGACGTCAAAAATGACAATTGCTGAAGCAACGACTGGTGAATATTTTTTCATTCATCACCTAATACAAATAGTGGTGTATGCTGTAATGCAGGGGTTCTCAAATTTTTGGTGTTATGGAGCCCATGACGAGATTGACCATGATTTACGGAGCCCCACAATAAAACAAAAAAAAAACAAACGAATAGCTCGCGGAGCCCTGGGGCTCCGTACGGAGCACTTTGAGAACCACTGCTGTAATGCATTTAAGATTTATTTTCTCATTTTGTTGCAGTGTTGCCGTGACTTAGCAATCAGTTGAAACCAACAACATGTTTCTTTCTGAAGCCGTTGTTGCCAAAAGTGAAAAAACGATTACCGAATGTGGTAAATACTCTACCCTTTCATCATTTTTACGAGTAATGCACGGAATGAACGTCTCAAATCTGGTAGCAAAAACCATTACGCACATTTTTGCAGAAGTAACTCACTAACCACTCAAAAACTTGTTGAATTGAAGGTCAGATGCGCAAGTATCACCCCCATGATTGATTTTTATCGGCTAAATGCATTTTCATGAACAAGAGAAGCTCGCTCGTAATTCCTGTTCTGCGCTGAATCGCCAGCAATTCAAGTACATATTTAATTTTGCCTACACAACGATTTTCACATGCCTTTATTATCCAACCAGGGTTACGTAACAGCGGCATCGAGCGTAAGCTGAAACGCGAGCTCAGTAGTCATGCAGGGGTGTACCATTGCTATGTTGTGCGTAGCAACCGTTGCTGAATGACGACGTCTATGTCTGACTTGTGTATTTGATCCCATTCTGAAAGCAAAGCTGCAATGCTGCAAATGCTACTTTAGCAGTTCGTCCTTGTAAATTGCAAGCAAAACCCTTACGTGTGAAATGACAAATTAAAAGCAAGAATTTAAAGTACGCGAACTGTAGTTCCAAATTCATATTCTGAGTCTACGACCGTAATGGTATTATCGCCAAAACCAACTGCCGCTAATTCTAAGTCGGCCCATTTTGTTGGTAAAAAGTGACCCAAGTATTGTTCTACGCATGTGGTCTGTACAGTTACGACAGGGTTTCCATACGCCCGAATTCCTCCGGACATGTCCGGAATTTCGATATTGAAATTTGTGTTCGGAAATAATTTTCAAAATGCTCTAATGTCCGGAATTTTGACAGTAAGAAAATCATGATAACTTGAAACAATGTGCACGTGCTTTGATGAAAACTGCAACACTTACGTTTTGGCTGCTTCCAGCGTCTACAGTAATTTTTCAGTGGATTGGTACTTGCACAAACAAACTGAAAAATCCCATGCAGAGCTCAATTTGCTGTTGCAAAGTATAGCCCTTGAGACCGTCTGGCATTTTACCTCTTCAAATATGTTACCCTAACTAAGAAACTACTTGCCAACACTCTCGGACTGTAAATTACGAATTCTGTTTCATTTTTCAAGGGTTGGATTTAATCAGTCTGTTTCAAAGATTTCTCATGCTTCAGGGCATTTTCAACATTTCCTTGGAGCTGAGTTAGCAGGGATTTAGCTATGAGGCCTTTGTGGAGACTTATTGCTGAAATAACCACTTGTACAGTGTGAATCAATTATCGAAAAGCTATGAAAGGAGGGAATGGCAGGCAGATTCCTCGAACGATTATAGGAAAACCTGAAGTGGTTTTGTAGGAAAATACCAATTCTTAGTTTTTATCCAAATACTTAAAATTTCTTGTAAATTGATAACCTTCTTGCACTGTTCCGCCCATTGTGCCTTTGCTTATTTTGGATGATTGGTAGATGTGGGTTAACCACGGAATGCTGCGTTTGTGAGATAAGATTTGCAACAACGCAGGAAACGTGTTTTTTCCAGGTAGCAAAAAGACACGGGTCTTTCATCGATTGGTTGATTTCCACCAATGAGATGAGTTCGAAAAGATCGCTGGATTTCACCTCCGCCATACACAAAGTGATCGGTGATAAACTCCGGTCGCAAATGAAGAGTGTCAAACCCTTGTTTGTTTCTAATGTCGTGAGAGATTTGATAAAAGAGCCCGGGTTCATTTCTGAAGACGAGCTTAAACGACTTTTCAAGAAACACCCGGATTTCGAAATTGTTTCCGGTATTTTTGACAGAGTAAAAGTGGTAAAAGAAAAGATGCCCACGAAGGCCAACCCTCTCCTTGATTGCAGCTGTGAAGAACTGATGAAAATACCTTTTGATTATGTAATGAACGGTGGAAATTTACAAGCTCTTCGCTCTTGGTTCAAGCAAGTTTCGAAAGGCAGACCTAAACTCATTGAACAGATTCTGTTATCGCATGGTTGCTTCCTGAGATATCTCGTCATGAGCTCCAAGGACGCGTCACCAGATGACGTTGTCGAAAAGTTTTCTTCAGTGGTGCAGAGCAAGCTCAACTCCTACGTCGCTTCTAAAATAGCAGAAGATGGATCTCCCATGACATTTGAACAACTGCAAAAGAGCTTCGAAACTAAGTTTCTTGACAGTAATTTCCTTCTGGAGAGTCTTAAAACGAATTCGTCTAAGTTCGGAGTTGACGGCGGTTTTGTTACGTTGCTCCGTCCCAACCAACCAAAGGATAATAACTTGTCACGTGCACAGCAAGGTCTGCTTGACCCTGCCAATGACAACTCTCAAACCTTGGACTCGCTTTCCCTGTCCGTTTCGAAAATCCTTAGCTCCAACCAATCTGCGAAAACGCGTTGCGAAAAGTTGGGCAAGGTTTTTCGGGCATTGCCATCAAAGCTGAAGGCTGAAACATTGCGAAATAAAGAGTCACATTGGGAGTTCATTGTGAAACGTGTGCCAAACTGGAGGCAGTTTCATAAGATAATTCATCACATGGTCAAAAACATACTTGGGCGAGAAACTGAACCGCTTCGGTTTCTGTACGCTCATCATCTCATATTGCATAAATATCGCTTGATGTCCCTTACGGAGCTGGAAAATTCTCTGGAGACTTCAGGGGATTTTGTCCTGGAACGGTTCCCACCAAACTGCATTGAAGTGTGCGTGAAACGTACGGGCGCAAACAACGAACCCATATTTTATAACGACTGCGAGAAACGTGCCATCGTGTTCATTATGTCCTATTTCAAGGACGGCTTCGTTCGCACAACGTTCGATCAATTGTTGAACATCGCGAGCAATTCGGAACTTTTATCTGCAGATTTACATCCTATTCTGTTTGGTTCTCATCATCGTGCGTTTAGGAACTCTGCGCGTAAAGTCGTGACGAGACGCTCTGCTATGTTTCGACGATTTCTGCGAATGTTTCCCACAGTTTTCACGGTTCTAGGAAAGGAGGTTATGTTGAACCAGCGAGCACACTATGAAATCGTTTCATCCAGTGCTAAGCTACGTGACTATGAAGCAAACCAGAATGACTGTTCGAATGTCGAAAAACTTACTGAAGTTCCTGAAACAACGTGCGGTCCGTCCGTGTCCAACATTGATTGTGTTTGCTGCAATGACGATGATGAAACAGATCCTCCCAAGTCCTCAGAGTCCCTACAGAAGGATGAGGAGCGTTGTCAGAACGTCAATGCTTCTCGATTAAACCTTGTTGGAAATCATAAGAAGAAACGTGATGGTCGTAACAGCAACACGGAGACATCTGTCCTGTCGGATAAACTGGAAGCCATTTCCGAAAACTTGATTCAACACGTTACCATGGGAAGACTGCTGATATGTGATGATCGAGAGATGAGCCTCGATACTTTACTGGAATCGCTGATTGATGTTCTGATAGAAGACGAAGGTTCAAGGAAGAAATCGCAGGAAGACTGTATGTTGTTGAGCGGTTTTCAATCCAGGTTGAAAGACGTTCTTGTGCGTATGGCTGAGAAAAAGTTGCTTAGACTGGATCAAACCGGTTCGGTTTGCAACGTGAAACTGGTTTTGCCGCACTCACCGTCTCCTCATTCACCTGGCGACCTTCCCCTTGCTATCTTCAGAAGGATTTCCTGCGTAACAAGGGTTCCCAACTCGAGAATGAGGAAGTACGTCTCCAGTGTTGCGTCTCTTAACCGCAAACCGTTGTCTCTTGGCATCCTTTTTACTTTTGTTGAACATAACTTTGCCTCAGATAACGTGTCACCGAAGATTTCGAACGATCTACTTCAGTGCCAAGTTGTATCGTGTTTGAAATCTGACTCGAAGTTTGTCCTGAATCCAGTGGAACAAACTTTTTGTTTTTCCAATGACTGTAGAAAGACATCACCGACCTTGAAAAGTTATCAATATGGCGTTCAGGAAAAAGAAATATCCAGTTTCATCGTCACAAAATTAGCGGTAAGGTGTGCACTGCACTGTTCTCTGCAGTTCTGTTGTGTCTGTTTGTGCTTGTGCAGATGTCGATCGTTTTGCTCGTTCGCTTCTGCCCGCCTATATTCGTTGTACAAAATACTGACATCGTTCGAAGCAATATAGCTTTGATAAGAAAATGTTGCATCCGGTGTTTTTCAAAGTTCCATTGATCCATCTGCAAAATGCATAAAGTTAGTTGTGTAGCAGAAACCATCCATTATGGAATTTCAGATAAACTGCAATAAACCTAAACTCCGAGGTGTTGGTGCTGCTTTCTTGCAGTCAAATGACGCAAAAAATTTTCAACAAATGCAGAACTCTCAGGCGTAGTAATTCTGCACTATCTCAATCTATTTTCAGATCACATATTGTTTGCATTGCCTGTTTCCGCGGTGGCGTAATTTGTTTTTTAACGTTTTATTTTTGAAATCTAGGAGTGCAAAATTTTTGCGTGAGGTTTCAGGATTCAGTGAAAAACGCATTGCACGAAGTCTCTAATTGAAGTAACCCCATAGAAGTAATTCGTAAAATGATTTCACGATGTTTTCAAAGAATACGTTTGTGCTGCAGAATGCTGCTTCTTTTGTCAACATTTTGCTTGACCTGGGAACTTAATATCATTACAGGTTTGCTGGACAAAATGTTTTGTCATGGCACCAGTAAATTAACGTTGCACATAATCCAGTGGAGTTGCTTTGCCTTGATTGTTCGCAAATCCACGTTGTTTCATGTGTAGACCAGTATAGTTTGTAGTATGGTTGGCATGAAAGTGATTATGTCGATTCAGGCGGCTAACTTTTCCAAAGACTGTCTTTAAGCCCTGTGATTACCTGGTTCAGAACGTGATTGAAACTTTTTCAGAATACCGACGGCGCGTTCCTGGAAGCCCTTTGTGAAAAAGTCTATTCTCATTTTGCGGAGCGTTTTGGAAAAACTCCGAAGTGGGCAGTGACGTATTTGGTGCAAGGTTTACTTGGCACAATACCTCAAGTCGGATTTACACTTGATGGCAAGGTGGCGCTGTTGCCTGATGGAGCTGAAAGTACGTTCGCTTCTTCTCCATTTGAGTTAGTTTTTCTTGTCCACTTCTAGGCAGCACTAGATCTCGGGGCAGGTGTCCAGCAGCCATTCGATTGTCTCGTCATCCAGAACCGTCAGGCCATGCAGTCCATTGGGAGATCGATGGATTGCACATATGAGGACCACATGATCGACGTTTTGTTTTTTTGCGGCACACTGACAAGCCGCAGAGGAGGCCATACCCCATTTGTTCAAGCAGAGCGGAAACGTCTAACGCCGGGGCAGAGGCGGTTAAGCCGGAACCATGCTGTACTTGAATGGGTCATACCGGGAGGGTGGGTGCCGGTGTCGGGGTGAAAGTGCGGGGTATTGCAGGGTAGTACATTCGCTGGACAAAAAAAGTGTCAGTAGTATCTGCCGCGTGGTTAGTTCTCCGACACCTGCTGCTATTTTCAAACAACATGGATCGCTGTTAAATGACCTGCCACGTGCTGAACAAATCCCTTCCACTTTGTGGTTCATCCATCAACAGTGGCGTAAATCACACTGTGCCTGTTAAATGTCAAATATTTTGAAAGTTAGTGGATAAAATAAAAGCCCAAATTTTAGCTCTTTTTCTCACTACTTGGCTTGCATCAAGCGTCAGCGGTAATCGATTTGCAATTATTTAGATTTAATTACCTTCGCGTGTTGTTTTCCTTTGCCGAAAAATCCCTGTGTTAATCGGTGTGTTCTGAGCCTTACGCTTTGTTCAAGGTGCCAGGTTGCCTCAGCCACTGAACTGACAGTAAATGCACTCTGTCGCTGCAGTCACTCTCCTGCCCAGCGCTTTTCAAACTTTTTTCATTACGACTCACTAATCAATTCTGTACGCATTCTTTATAACAGATGTCACCTTTTCGAAACTGAGAGCTGCTTCTTGGTACAGATTCATGCGAAGAGCCACCAAGCACCAGTTTGATACACAGACTTCTAAAATGAAAATTTCCTCAATTTGCTTTCAATTATGTTGTCATTAATAAAAATTAAAGATATTCATCAATGTGAAGACACTGATCATGCTTATGCTATTGTCAGAACAGGCCCGTGGGCGACCCACGTGGTCCGCACGGGAGACCTGGCGCCCGCGGGCACCATGTTGGTGACCCCTGCTTCATAATGTCGAAAACCTACTCTTTACTAACTTCATTCACTTTTCGTGAAAGCATAAAACCTTCGCGTACACCTCAGTCTCTTTTGAGGCACACACTTTGGGGAAACCCCTCTCCAGTCTATGACCAGATCTTCTGATTTTCAAGGTTCCAGCTCGAACTCATGCGACGAAGATGAACCTATTATTGGAACGAACCTTCACAATGACTGTTCTGGATCAAAGTCATCAGGCAAAGACACTGCAGTTGCTGAACCCAGCCACGATTGTGTTGAGCGTTGTGCAAGTCGCCATTACACAGAGAAGAAACAATCTCGTTGTCAATCGTTTGCAGAGAATGAAA
>JGI24159J19872_10001561_pt1 | contig 25577 bp, 10 predicted proteins | sample Ectturendosymbi4_FD_19872 | JGI IMG/M metagenome (IMG submission 19872)
GGCCACATTGCAGAAAGCTCGTCGAATTACAGAAAGCCAAATCGGCATCACAGGCTGCGTGGAGCTCTGTCAAATGCGACAAGGGCACAGATGTTATTGTTAAAGAGACCTGGCATGCCGACTAAACAGTCACTCTAGTTGCGCCCCTGAATGTTTGCATGCAGACTCGAATTCGGCCTGCAAAATTTCAAGATACTTGGCCCCGACTTCCAGCTCTGCCGGAACTAAGCCAAATAACATGTAGCGGCGTAAAATTAGCACTGCGTAGCGTTTGAAAGGGACACATTCCCGTTCAAAAATGTTCTGTATTGCAGAGCATGTAAGGGCTTACGCCCCCTAGAAGTTTCTTGACGCCCCCTGGGAGGGCGCGCCTCCCCGGTTAAGAACCACTGAGTTAAAGTGTCCGCACTGTTCATTAGAGTGTCCACACTGTGCTGTATTAATTATGTACCCAAAAACACATCTTTGTCTACTGCAATATAATATACCGACGATTTGATGCAGAACCGTCGCTAGAAAGTCTTCAATAGGGTGGCTTTGTGTTTGTGCAGGGGGTTGACATTGAAAATTTGATAAAAACTCTACTGATGTATGGTGTTTCATATTTCGATTTAGGGAGGTTGATGCTTTGATTTGGGGTCTAAGCCCACCAAAGCCCCCCGTGGCGATGGTACTGATTTGATGAAAGCAAAAGCAACCTTGTGACGCCAATAATTTTTAGATCCATCTTCTAGGATCGCTCTCGTGCATATTTTTAGAATTCAGTGGTCACGAGCAGGGAGTTGTAGTTACGTCATCACTAGCCGATATCCTAGCTCTTTCTGTTGCTGCTTATGTCAACGGTGACAACTGCAACTGCAATGTAGTTTCGGGTCTCGCGCTGCATTGTAATCTGAAACGCGACGATCAATGTCAACATAAAACTAAATTACCTTTTTGACTTGGTTTTTGCTGGTTGGTCATTAATAACGCCCCAACCTACTCGTTTTATAACGGTTGCCTTCCTCTGTCTATGCTTAAAGAAGCACTGTTCCAACATGTTATCATAGCAAAACGCTTTTGAACCCTGCTTTGCGCAGTTGATAAAACCTCCGAAGAAACACACAAGCAAGCTGTTGTAACTCCTAAAATTAGTTGGACTGTGTGTTAAACATTCTATTAAAGTGTGAAATTTTTCGCCACACCTTATACCGGTTTTCAACATATCACGCCAGGTAATGGTGTTTTTGCGTATAAGCAATCATAGCTTCAGAACTTGCAAAAAGACACTGACTACTGTTTGATGTTAAGGGTAATTGAATTGCCATTTACTCTATACCAGAGTATAATTTGCGTTGCTCTAGAGACGAGCAGTATAGCAATCAGCACCACACTTTCAAAGTGCAGCTGGCATTTAAGCTGTAAGTTAACGATAACGATTCATTGTACTGTTAACAGTTTTGTCTTCCTTCATGAACCACCTGTATGTTTTATTTATTGTAGGGCTACAGTACACAGTTCGCATAGTTCGTCGATATGGCAGAAAACCTTTCTTTCTCAAGAATTGGAAAGCTGGTTTTAAGGAATTTACAAGTAGCTGTTGGATCTGTTTCGAGCTCCAGTAATCGACCTGGATTACTGCTCTCACGGCGTTCAAAAGCATACAATCCGAACCTGTCATAGCTACAAAAGCAAACTATCCGACGGTGCGTGAAATTACGGTATACTTTAGATGTAAGTACTTCGGCCGTGAACTCGCATTGTGAGCTTTTTGGAAAAGCGCACACCGTTCAAACAAACCTACTGTCAGTAACTGTTGGTGGCATGTCCGCTGTGATATCCAGCCTATCAATCCTGACCGTGACATCACAAGCCCCAGCCAATGAAAAAAGTTTGCAGCTCGTGAACTACAACGTGCGTAAGCCTAATGTGCTTGCTTTGTTCAAATTGCAACCTGCAGCCTGTTTTACGCGCCAGGTACGGTAATCTCGGGTCGCGAACCGGCTTGAAGCGCTCGCTCGCATCAAGATGTTGTATATAACATTTCCCGTCTCTGCGCAGACCACACAGCAGGGCACATTCTAGTTTGTCAGAGAAGCGTTCCGAGAAAGCTTTGAAGTAAATTAAAAATCATGCAAAACACGTTCTTAGCAAGCTGCAAAATTTTTCAGTTTAATTTAAATAGTTTATAAATACTACGTTTTATTCTCTAAAAGTGAAGATCTACACTTTGGAACGGAGTTAAAATTAGAAGTCTGCGATATCGCAAAATCAGCAACATCGGAATAACCAATTAAAACGATTATCGAGCGATTTTTAACACAATGATATCGACGAACGTTTCGAAAAACAACTGCTTTCAAACGAAACGACCATATATAATGTTATTTAAATCGCTGGTTTTTGGTTGTTATTTCTCGAAGCTTAACAAATACGTATGCTATTTGCCTGCAACTTAAAATGCCGTAAACACGGTAAAATAAATATCTGTAGCATCAACATGTGTTGATTCAGGTGCAGCTTACCCATAAAAAGGTAGCTATTCGTTCATTGACGAAGACTTGTGCATCGACTGCGCAGTGCGCAAACATGCAGAAATACAGTCACACACACGAGTGAAATACTGACAAACAGTTGCAAACACCGAATATTGACGGAAACGTACACGATCAGGATCAGTTCGTAACTTTTACCAACCAAGTTGAGAAACTGAATTTCGCTGAACTAAGTATCATTTCTCCTTCGGCACGCTAACAATCACTTGTAGACATTTCATGTTCCCTCAAAACGAGTTGCCAAATGCTGAGCTTTTATGTTATGTGTGAACTGCTTAACTGCGACGATATTAGTTTTTTTTTTGTTTTGATGCACGAAAAAGATTTTTTCAATGTTGCTAAAACATCAAACGGACGTGCCGCAAATGAATGACAATCCGTTTGTAAATAATTACTCGTTTTCGAAGTGACCTGTACTCAACCTGTTTGGTGCAGCATCCGTGATGTTCCTGTAGGCATTGTCTTGATCCTGTTGTATAAAGCTGAGACCTATGTATTTGTAAGAACCTGTCCGTTGAAGTGATTGACAGACAGCGGTGGAAAAAAACGTGGTTGTTACTTAAGCAATTAAAAGATTAATGAATTTATATTCTCTCCGGTAATGGTGTGCAGTGACTCACTTTGTCTTTCACTTTCACAACTCATGTCAATAAATGACAGTATTTTCAACAAGGACTTTTTCGGAAGATCTCCAAGCACAACAACGCAACAACATATAGATTGAAACGTTTTGTAATAACGTCTTGAGACGTGCAACTATTCCTTTATTCACCATTCATGGCCGTCACCTTCACCAACGGCAGTCTATTACGTAGATGTGTGGATCTCACTATTGGTGCCGTTGCTAGTTTCTGTCTCACGTCACATGTCTTGGTTATGCTTTACCTGCAGATCAGTACAGTAGAAATTAACAAATTGGCTTGCAACACGTTTACATTGATCAGGCTGGAAGAAGGTTCGTGGAACAGTTCTCGGCGGACTGTGCTTACGCTTGGAAGTCTCCATGCTTTGTGCTGCAAACTAAAAACAGAAAAACATAGCGACATTTGATCTAGAAAAATTCCTGGTTTGTTAAAGTACTCGTCAGTGGAAACAACTTTGCAGATATCCATTGAATAGAATTATAGAATTAATGCACAGTAACACTTAGAGCTGTAGACACCGAAGTAGCGCGATTTTTCAAAATATTTGTTGCGAACTAGATTACATGAACAGACCTATGTACGCGATATGGTATCTAGCGAAGGAAGTCCTTTCTCAACAAAAATCAGCAACTGTGTTGTTAAACAAAGCATGTCTTTCGCATACAAGATGAACATCCTCAGCGCATTATGCAATATTTACTTTTAAACATTAAATTAGTAAAGAAAAACTCTTATGATGTATACTGATGTTGGACATCTGAGTAATGACTGTGGCTTGATTGTTCTTGTATTGACTGAAAAATTGGTTTGTGCTTTAACCCAAACAGACCGATTCACTATAGCTGTAATCGACTGTTTCAGTGAGTTGAAGCAAAAACTGGTGAGAACTCATAACAATGCGCTTCTCTTGCATCTGTTTTATGGTTCTGTATCAACTTATTCAGATAAAATTTGCACTGCTTGGTTTACAAGAGTTTGAGTGAGAATTTGTTTAGTTTGAGCCATGAATTTCATTTGACTGACAAGTGCTAACTGCATAACATAAAGCTAAATAGCAAATTTCCTATTATTTAAGCAAAGCTGTTAAAAAGCAAAAACATTTTGCGTTTTTCGGTCAGCTTTCAGGATTTTACATATTTGGGCCAGGGCAAATGTAATGATCACATTGATAGTCCCACTGAGCTGATCCGTTGCACGTTTTGCCGTAATTGTTAACATGTGCTTCAGTCAAGACATTTTTTGATGCTTTACATTTCGCAAAATATTGCATGCCGATAACTGTCAAAATTTCTGAGTTTAGAGGTGATGATGCAAGGTGTTTAAGCAGAAAAATATTCGGGCTGACTGTTTTCTCGGTCCTTCCGATGCGCTATTCATTTAACGCTATTGGTACTTTTGGGCAAACGTCCTGCGAAGCATTAAGTTAGTCGTGATAACTATGCCTTGTTGAGCAATTTCGATGCTTGAATGAAAATCAGCTCTCGGTTTGCCGATTAAAAAAGATCATTGTATTATCTTTGAAACCTTGGAATTTAGTCAGTCAGTATACGTCATATCTTTGGCTGGATTTGGGTCACGACTGAAACTTAAAGTGGAATTGGGCATTATCCTTGATTGCCCTCAACTTGGAAATCATTGCATGCTGGCGTCGAAATACAGTAATCTTGCAGTCTTCACAAAATAATCGCAGGCGTTTATTGATATATATTAACAGGCTTGTCCATGTGATATTTTTTGTCCAATCCCATAGGATTCTCACGAAACTAGTAATACGAATTGCACTATACCAAGTGCGTGTCTAATGTCTAGCTTCTACAGAGCTGTGGCCAAGGTACCCCAAACCCCCAATTATGGGCCCATTCAATTTGGGTATAGCCCCTTAGTTAGTTGTCACTTAAACAAATTTTAAGTCTGCTGCCTATCCAATCCCATAAGACAAATTCCATGAGCTTCGCATGATAATTCCATTGCCATAGACACGCCTATGCATGTACCATTAAATCAGTTTAGGATCGCAAGAGCTTGCCCAGCAGTTGAGCCTAGCTTAATTTATTGAAAACTCATCTATGCCAGCAATAAAAAGGTGTTTATGTCTGATTCGAAAAATCCGTCAAATGATTCATAACCTCCAATACATGTCAAAATGCAACAAAAAGCAATATTTGAGGCTGTTTCTGAAGACTGTGTAAAGGTCGGCTGTTCAACTAATGTTCTTACACTCAAACGGTCGATTTTGTTTAAGGATCTGGCAAACTCCAGACGGTTACACTTTTTAACTTTATAGTCTCATCACAGAGAACAGAACTTTTGACAAAATTAACATTTTGACAACGGTGCAAGTTAAGCTTAAAATGCATCTACAGTCTGCGTTATTGTTTACGGGTTGTTGTCCTGGGTGCTTTTGCAAAATCGTAAATTCAACACTTAGATCGCACACTGCTCCTTCTACCACGCAGCATCGCCTAGTTGTAATATGTTGTTTTTTTTATTTACATCAGGGTATGTTTTCCTTCTATCCAAAAACGGGTTTGTATTTCTTTCTATGCGTTTCTTTTTCATGTATTTCTTTCTATCCAAAACACTTTTTTAACTTACAGGAAAGAGTTTGAATTCATTCCATCAAGGAATAGGGTTAAGCGCTGCGTTTCATTGTATTATTTTTTTAATTTACATGAGAGAGATTAAGTATTCTTTCCCAAACTCTTTTTATAATTTGCCTTTAACGACACTAAGCTTCAATCAAAGTTGTTGCTGAACTATTTGAAAATATTTATGTCTTTTTTCATTAGAAAATAAACTCGTGACTGCAAACGCGTTTATAAAAAATTATACTTTATTTTGAAAATTCATCATAGCTGTTCTTAGAAGAAATATCCATACAGACTAAGTCTTAAGTAAACAATTCTGCATGGTTCTAGCGATTAGCATTCTACCCTCTGTGCTTTGCAAAGGTCTGTAATGTATCTGTGGCATGCAGTAGGTCAGCATTTTGAAGCTTCACAAAGTTTAGCATTGGGGGGCATCTTGACTCGCCCACCTATATGTTTTAGACAATGTTGCAAATTTGTTTTATATTTAACTGAAATCTATCGCGATGTACTAGAAATAAAACTTGCAAAATCCTTGAGTGACAATGTGCACAGCCACTACAGCACATATTAAAGATGGCTTCAACTTGTCAACGTTGAGCTATTCACATTGGGAAACGAGGAAAAATTTTATTTCTTGCTAATGGTAGACTACTGCAATAGATCTGTTTGATCGTGCATGATTTTACTTAACCAATAGTTTGCCATATTCATCCCGCCCTGATTCACTGCACGGTTGCGATGCATCTGTACGCAGTGTCGTAGCCAGCCCAAAAATTTGGGGGACCAAAAAAATTGGGCGGGCCAAAATGTTTAATTTTTGGCGAATAACATTATTTTGTTTGGAAAAACGTCTCTCAAAGCACGAAATAACTATATATGTTCTAAAAATTTGGGGGGGCATGGCCCCTTTGCCCCCCCCCTGGCTACGCCTATGTTCGCAAGCTAGCAATTCTTCTGTGAAGTGTCCTTGTTCAAAATCAGTTAATAAGTTCAATTAGCTACAAAATGTCTGTCCAACTCGGGACCAAGTTAATCTGAATCAGCGAATTTGTATTGAATTGTTCGTTAAGAGGGCGATTTCAGTAATATTTGGCAGTCAAATCTCTGTTGGCAGTCAAGTGTCTTTCCGAATTGTACAAAACCATGGTGAAAAACTTACTTTCGTAGGTTTTAGGGGGGGCGTTTTTGTCAAAGACGAAAATGCTTCATTCATTTGTTTACTTTGTGAAAGCCTACTTACTAGACATTTATTGGGGACTGAGATTAAGGTTACAAGAGAAAAGTAGAACCATGTTGCGGCCTAGTTTTGCGATCTGTAATGCAGCTGTACCTTTGGATGAAATGTGAAAGTGACATAGCTACAATTTTCTGCCGGGTGAGTATTCTGTTTTCATACATCAATCTCGGCGTGTAGTTCACTCCAGAGTTGTAAGCTTGGAGCATGTTAAATTTGAGCAAAACTTTGCTTCGACGTGCCTAATGGCTTCCATCTTTAAACGTGGAAAATACGTTGTCACAGTCAATCTCATTGCCAGGCTGAAAAACAAGAAGTAACTGCAAACACGAATGACAAGTCACCAAACAATGAGCTCTGCGGAGTACAGACCACCATGAAGAAACGAAAGTAAAAAAGCTATTCGGCAAAACATGAAGGAGGCATTTGAGCTTTCCGTTGATACTGCGACCACGCGATGGATTTCGGCAACGAAGCTGCCGATCGTTGCATGGCCTGAGCAAATTCCTTTTCACTGCAGTGGTCCTGCGCGTTCGATTAAGTACGAATTGCATTTTTATGGCGCTAAAACCAGAAATGTTTTAACAAATTTCACTGTCCTACAATAAAACTGCCTATCCTTTTCAAAACATCCGGTTCGGAAAGCTGAGAGCCTTGGATCAAATGTTGATGTCGTGTAACAAGCCGGATTTGCAGAACAGCTTGTTGGAGACTTGCAACTTTTTGCCATTCATCGCTCGAAATAGCAAACATGAAAGTGCTCAGCAACACAGAGACTTGAAAGGCAGATAAGCAAGAGTGGAGCAGCACAAACCAGTGTAAAAACGATTCAGTTTTTGCAAGCTAATATTGTCCTAACAAAGAAAACTTTTCGCCGAAAGGTTACATTTGAAACAGACAAGCCCGCCGTAGTCCACGGTCAAAAATGCGTGTGTCTGCTTTGTCGTTACGGTTTGCAACGCTGCAACACAACTAGTTTTTCAGACGTACGCTCCTCTCGGTTGGAAGATGACACAAAAAACTTGCCGTGAGCTCTTCCTAATCTATCTTGCATAAGCATTGATTGGTCTTCATTCTAATGCGATCGTGAAGCTAACGGTTAAGCTTTGGTTACGCAACACTTGAAAACTCAGCGGGCAATAATTTCGTTACAGCGAATGATACGTTTTCTTCCTACCTACACAGTCGGGTGAGGTTGACCTCGTACCCAAACTTACGTAACTTTAATATGTATGCGAATGATTCAAGGTCCCTCTTGACATTTTGGTTACCCAAAAAGGAGTTATTCACTGCATGACTTCCTGGTCTTAAGCTGATTGAAACATCAAGTCAAACCTATTGCACAACGTGCTGTAGTTACATAAAGCATCGTTGACGTAAAACGCCATATCTAACTTTTAGCTCAGCGATGGAACCAATCTGCGGTTAAGGCAGCATCGAAGCGATAGACCGCCAGGCATCGATTTTACTTCCGACAACAGAAAGGAACGTAACATCTCTCAGTGTTACGCAATGAATTTGGGAAGTCAGTTATCACCTCGTTATCTGAAATGGCCTCGGAAATAAGTATTCATTCCAAAGTGGTTAAATGAGCTGTGGTGTCGTATAAGATTAGACAACAAAAGTACAAAATATATTCCTGCGAACTCACCAGTTTGGGCACATCCCCAATCAACCAGTTTCAAAATCCTGGTTAAAAGACAGGAGATAACCGACTTTTATAATCCAAGTTTTCTAACCTGATTTGAAGTGGAAAACGTGGATCAAAAGTAGGAGATATTTAAAGCACAACAGCAAATAAACTCTCAATTTTGAAGTATTTTAGTAACATAATTTTTGCAATTTGTGTTTTAGGTTCAGGGTCTGTAACGCAAGAGTTGGTGCGCAGAAAGTGCGTACACGTAGTTATTTAAAAATAAAAAATTATGGTTAAATTGGCTTACAAAAGTGGGAGTACGCAAAATAAGTCAAGCGTGAACAATAGGGAGTGAGGATGAGAAGCCTAAGTAATGCCGTACTTCGGGAACTATCAAAACTTTTTTGTGAACAGATAAATGTATACTAGCAAAAAGCGAAAGCACATAAAAACATCAGACGTTTAAAGACAAACAGAACAACTACTGGCTGGAAATGCACACCGCTGAATAAATGCCGTTTGCATCACGTTATGTCCGTTGCAGTCAGGTACTGGAACTCAAGCCCGTAGCCAGCTTTTAAGGTTTGGGAGCAATATTGTTTTATTATATGTTGAAAACAAATTTTTCTGGGCACAACAAAATTTGGGGAGCACAAAGAATTTGGGTGGGCAGTGCCCCCGAATGTCCCCTGTGGCTACGAGCCTGCTGGCACTACATTGTTTTTTCATGCGGGTAATTCACGGTCAACGCTGATACTTTAAGAAGTTGCTAACCGTGAACAACTTGGAGAAGATTTAAGAACTAAGATCAATGCTCTGTAGGCAGAGTGGCAAAATTCAATTTAACAAATCTTGCAAGTGCAACTCAGAATTCGAACTTTTGTAAGTAATTGATCCCAAAAAGACAGAGGTAGAATAATCTAAAATAGTGACACCACTATGTTCCAAAACTCTAGTGTCAAGTTATTCTCTTCTAATTTCAAGTTATTCTTCTGTTCATTCGTTTTACAGACCATCAGCAAAAAGGGTTTCTGAAATGCAATACAAATGTGTTTCACAGACACAAAGGATCGTATTCTCGTTATAGTCACCGACTTCCACACAAACTGACAAAGTCAAGCAGAAAAGATGTACAGTAATTTGGCCAGTGGCAAATGGTATTGACGCAAACGCGGTTGCACGTACTCCTTGGAGTGCAGACCTTTTTGATTGATGTAAACTTTGGGTTTGAAACTAAAAAAGAAACTGTTCTAAAACCACGGTGCGAATTTGAAGGAAAAACTGCCTGGTAATTTTCAACCAATTTTTTTAACATTCACTTCAGGGTCTCGTTTGTACATAAACTTGCTGATGAAATGCAATCGAATTAAAACCACTTTTTAATCTTGCGGCTGAGCAGCATTTTCACGATGAGTCTTTAAATGTTTGCACTTGCCCTTGAAGAGCACGTTATAGGTCACTGACTAAGACTTTTAAAAAGTGTGCTTTAATTAATGCCACTCAAAAATGTCAGGACAGGACGTGTGCCATCGCTTCAAGTAGCTAAACGGCTTACTCGCGCAAGGAGCCTTGATTGCTATCCTTTCGTGCAACTTCGTCTTGCAAACCACTGCCCGCGATGATGAATCATCCTGAGCGGCTTTGTTCAACGTCACTGCAAAAAACTTTCGTTCTCGTCGTCAATACCGACTCGCACGCGAGCGCTACTGCTACTGACGGTTGGGCAAGCTGCCAAATAAATCTGAACCAGCTCAACTTTCACTTCGCGTTGCAGTAATACTCGTTATCATTCAGAACGTTTCTGCAAACAAATAAAGCAGTTTCTGCAGGTAATACCAAGATCTGTGATTTTGTTTTCTTAGCCAAACCTGAAACATTAACGTTTCCGAAAATGATGGGAGCACCGACATGCACCTTAGGTTAATTTTTGGCAATCTGTCTGTAGCAGACTCTACACTACAAGTAATGTATAACACTGGCTGTATCAACGGCTTTGGATACACAACTGTTTCCAATTGAAAATTACTATTGGAACAAGCACTTGAATCTACAGATCTTCTTGTGCTGGCGTTGGTCAGCATTTGTCCCTGGACCTTCGACATAGAATTCCTGTAGAAGAACATTTCGGATGCACCAATGTTGTTGTTGAAATTTTAAATACTCAAAACGAAAAAGGATCGCTTTCAAGAAATCATTTAGTAGTGGGGATGCGGATATTTAGGGGATACGGCTTTTCATGTTTTTTTGGGGATGCGACTATTCAGTCTTTTTTACACCGAGGCTTTAATTTGCCTTTGAAATGCTTGCTTAGACTCGCAATTATTATCGTTACATAAAAGTGTTCTTAACTTGGGTGCCATCAAACAGCAAGCTGTTCATTGCGAAAGTCGGTGTTGCGAATAAACAGATGACGCCTGCGATGTGTTTTTCAATGTCAGTATGAAAAGGTCTCGGCTACGAACCATTGCACAAATCATAAGAAGACGGATGCGAGCTGCGACACAAACCGTATTACTGCCGCACCGATGTAGCTGTTCGTTTAATGAAATCTACCTGCTAGATACTGCCGATTTCAGTCTGTTATATTTTAGCTTGTGGTTTACAATGAGCTGGAGGAAAGCATTCTTACTGCTCTATTCTTTTTCAGCAGAGCCAATCAGGGCAAGCTTGGGGTTCAGGCTGCCGGTAGGCGAGCAACTATTTTTTACCTTGCAATAAGTACAGGACTTCTTGCCAATCTCGGATGTGTACAGGAAAATTATCTTCAGTTACTTTTTCAAAAGCAGCAGTGACAGCTGAAGCAAGCTCAGCACGTATGACGTAAATAAAAATTGCTGCTTTGCTATTTTCTTAAACACAACATCAAAGCTGAAGCTGAAGAAATTACGTTTGAGCTAATAACGGAAACTGCGTACGTGAACCGCACATGTGCGAAACTGAGTGGCACGTAGAATGGGATATATTTGTGGTGCAACTTGAAAAAATGCAGCCCTATAAAATTATCCTGCGTATTTCATAGAACATTTTGTTCCATGCTCCATAGTCTGTAATAAGCTAGCCAAATCCAGATTGAATAACGGTTTGAAGTTTAACCTACAACACTGAAAAGCAACCGATCATGTTAAATAGCATGTTGAGAATTGGAGACAACAAAATCATGGAAGAGTCAATCAGCGATAAATTAATAAGCACCCAAAATATTCATTATAGATTAACATTTTCTCTTGTCTACGACTCTACAATAAAAAACTTCTATTCCTTTTGATCCCATCAGTAAAACGATTAGAAGCCCGACATTTATAATTGTACTGTTGTGCTTGCGCATAAATTAATACCATCGTGATTCACAAACGAGAATGAGTAAGTACAGTACATGAGTGCAATTATGACGTTTCTATCTGAAGTGGAATTTTCATGTTATCTGCTTAATAAAACGGGCGTATTATAGATATAAGTTACTTGGCCAATTTCGAAACTGTTTTATTAAGAAACTGTAGAATGAACTACACATTTTATTCAGCTTAAACTTACTGTACCTAATAGCCTGTACGCCAAAACATAAAAGGAAAATACGTTATTGATACGCAAATAGCTTATTTCTAGAAGGTAACTGATAGAGCGATTTGCAAACTGATAACAGTGCTTTACGCCAAACAAAATGGTAATATTGACTGACTTGGTGGATTCATGTATCAGTGTTAGAGATCATAGCTTCCTCGGATTTGGGACATAGCAAATCCATACGTTATGCAGTATAGTGCGCTGATAGTGCTAAAAACATTTAAAAAACGTCAAAACAACTGAGCTTGTTGAAAACTCAATCTGCACATGTGAAAACGATTTGCATTAGTTTCGAAACTGTAGCACAGACGTGGTGAGCCTGTTTACTATCACAGACCGCACAAATCGTAGAATATCACGAGCGGGCCGCAAAATTTTCCCGATGAAGAATTCAACGAAGTGCGCTGCGCATGTTTTTCCTTTGCCACAAAATTTGGGGAACCAAATTCTGATGGAAGCTACAATACATGATCACGCTGCGTTAGAATGACCTGCGGTCCGCAGGTTCCCTGTCACTGCTCCTGCTGTAGCACAACCGGAAAATAAATTGTCGCTGACCAGCAGCGGAAAATCGGTGTTTTGTAAATTGACGAGTATGTTCAGTTTAATACCTTTTTCGCAGTTACGGAAGAACTTCGTTGTTGATCTTTTATCAGCTTGGAGATTTTCATGCGAATGTTTTATCTAATCATTGGGGCCATTTTTATGACTGAAAGAACTTGATAACATGACTTTATTTGTCAGAAAATATGACTTTAAATGATCAAACAAAAATGACTGAGCTAGAATATACAGCTACTGTACAAAAAAGCATTACCAGCAAAATAGTCATAAGAGATGGTAGCCCCATGGTTTGTTGAAGCCCCACTAAAATAAACAGCTCAAAACATGAGCAGAACATATAGTTTGGCTTGAAATAAATTGAAAACATGCATGGGCATCGGTTTATTTGTTTGGGGCAGCAAAAATATGCATTTTTAGGCAGTGCTTTACATTTCATCCAAATTACGTGGTTCACCTATACGTCTTTGCCAACGTTCGCAGGGTGCCCAAGTGGGTCTAAATTGCAGGATGCAGTTTAGACCTAGCGATTCAGTAATTTCACCTGATATTTTGAGATTTTTTTAATGGTTTCCTTATTGAATCAGATTGGAAATATACAAAATATGACTTTATGACCTAACATGGAATATATGACCTTTTATGACTTTATAACGTTTGTTATAGACTTCGTAGGGGTGCGATTTTTGTTTTAAAAATTGTTTCATAGTTTCTTGAAGCACAGAAAAAAATGACTTTTATGACTTTAAATGGCCCTACTAATCACACTGCAAACAAGCCGTTTATAAGTAACATGTAATCTCTAGGTGCCTATCAGTTCATCACATTACCTACAAGGTAAACGTCACATCAAAAACCCTCACTACTTGATCATTCATACTGTAATGACTTCATGCATAAACAGCAACCTGGGTACTTCATTATGATATTGGTGACCACCATCCTATCTTTCTTTTAGCTAAAGCTCTACCCAAACAAACTTCACTAGTTAAATGAATAAGATGTTACCTACATGTTGAACCAGAATAGCTTGTGATTCACCTAACAACTAACTTACAAAAAAATTTTACAGGTGACCATAAGAATTCAAATGAAGAGTTCAATGGCTTTTTTCAAATCTTCTGTAGATTACAACGCCCCACTTATCAGATTGAGTAGGAAATTGACTAGCCGACCTCGAAACCTTGGATATCAAAAGGTTTGCAAAATCCATTTAAACCAAAAAGTAACTCACTATTTTGACTCATTTAAAAAAGTAAGCTAAATGCAAGTAGGCCTATTACCAAAAACAGCCGATTGAGAACTCCAAAAAAACAACTGATACTTGGGAAACTGTCAGTAAAGTAAACGGGAAAACTCTAGTGACAATACCTAGCACTCAACAAACTGTCACTGCTGCTCCTTCCCGTCCACGCAGTCGGTCTGTTTCCCAAGTTATAAACCAATTTTTTACACTTGCCAGTGCCATATCTCCTGTTGTAATTAATTCTTATCTACCCCTTACTGCACAGATCTGTTCTTCCACGTTTGTGACGACATCTTGCCAAGAAGTACTGATGCATTTCATACCTGATGATTATTGATAATTTTTACATATTTTCACTATTCCTGCAGAATAGTGAAAATATGTAAAAATTATCACATGTACTTATTCAGCAGGTATCTTAAATCATTGCGTTGAAAATGAGGTCTTTCCTTGATGAATTGAAACGTTCCAAGCTTATTCCGGTTTTTAAGTCTGGAGTTTAAGATATTGCTTCCAACTTTTGACGAATTTCGGTTTTACCTAATTTTCCAAAATGTATGAAAAGATGCTACATAAAAATTTGGTTAGCTTCCTAGATACTAATAGTATAAAAAAATCACCAATTTGTTTTTCGAGTTTTCCGCATTTATGGCTTCAAATCGACTTCATAGCTATATGATACATCAAAATGACTTTGGACAATACATTTGTGACATTTTTATTGACTAAAAAAACATATAATATTGNTGGACAAACTCAAACNTAGTAGAATTCGAGATTTGGATTTAGATCTTTTTNATCATATCTACAGAAAAGATATTAGTTCGTCTATGCAAATGGAGTTCAATCTATCAAGGTTCCAAATACTTGTGGCATGCCGCAAGGTTCGACTCTTGGTCCGGTGCTAATTTTTTAATATTAAATGATGTCCCCTTGTACGCAAATTTCTCTTGTAATTTTTTTGCTGGTGACAGAACATTGCCTATTTTTGATAATTATCCTGCTCATCTAGAGTAAAAACAATTTTGAATTAAACTGAATATACAGCTGGTTGCAAAATAATAATCTAGCATTAAATTTGTCTAAAACCAAAACAATCTTGTCCAACATTCCCAACAAACCTATAATTCTCATTTGTGGATCCGAAACTCAAAATTCAGGCTCCGATTCCAGCTTCAAGCACATAAATTTTTTGGCTCCGGCTCCAACATCAAGAAGTTTTGCCTCCGGCTCCATCACGATTTGGTCCATTAAAAACTAAAAACCATCGTATTATTTGTACAACTCGCTTGCCCCACAAACTACCTCTATGGAACCGGAAGCCAAATTTCAGGCTCCGGATCCTGATCCACCATCTAAAAATTTTTGACTCCGGCTCCAGCCATCCAAAATTGCGTGGGCTCCGACTCCGGCTCCACAGCCCTGCTTGCAACAATGTCCATTAGAACAAATTGATTCTATATTAGATAGTTAGGCACCGCAGTTGTTTGATACCAATGAATGGATGGAACAGATTGATTCAGTTGAAAAGAAAATCGCTCAAGGATCACATGACCTCTTTAGCTTTAGCCAATTGCTGATATTAGCATATTACGTAAAGTCTGGAGGACGGATTTATTGTCACGACGCACCGTAGGACCAACTCCTACGGCGTGACATGGACTGCTGGGATGATGGCCGTTGTTGCTGTTTGGTCGCATTACTTATTTGCAAGTTTCTCTGTATACACACGTGCCTACACGTGCCTGGTTTGTTTCGTCTGCGTTTCGCTAATTAAAACAGTTGTTTTCAACCTGTCTAAAATTTACTTGTATGAACTTCCTCCACTTTTTCAGCATCTATCTGTTATTTTCAAATATTTGCCAGCAACGTTTCGGCTAGCCTGCATTGTCTGATTGAATTTCGTGCTAATTTACATCGCTGTCTCTCATCAAACTACATAGAGATGTTTGGTTGTTATTGCTGGCGTTATTGTTCTTTTTCTTTGTCTTTTGTTCACATGTTTGCGTTTTTATTTTGAGGGACTTGACTTTCTGATTTTGCGATATAACTTCCCTCTCTCTATTCGCTTTGCATTTTATTGAATAATTTTAATTTTGATAATTCGATCAAGAATCAATCGTCATCGTTGNCAAAAAATGCAAACATCCCTCAAATTGTGCATATTTTTCTTATTGCGCTAAAAAATCATTTTTGCGAATCGTACCAAAGGAAAGTTCACGTAAACAACTAAGGCCACGTGAATACGAAACAGACTCCACACAGTAGCGTAGCCAACCAAAAATTGTTTTGGGAGGCAAATCATTTGACTTTAAGCGAGCAACAGTGTTTTGTTTGCGTTACCGCCTCTCAAGGCACAAAATGACAAGATTTGCTAGAACTTGGGGGAATGGCCCCCTTGGCCTCCCCTGTTTACGCCTATGACGCCACACTGGCGAATGGCAGCTTTTCACTAATGAACACAACTGCAAGACTTGATTTTGAGTCTATCAATCACTTTTCTAGGATCTCAAATGCGAAACACAGCAATTTTGTGTCGGAGTAAAATAATGTTCAATCAAGTTGGCGACGGAGAAGCCCAGTCATTTTCCCCTAAATTAGAAAATTTTGCTGAAAACATTTGCCTTTCATTGATTCCGTTTTTGAAGCATGCATGCATATCTAAATATCGCCATCGGTAGCTACTTTCTAAGGATTTTTTTACTAAACTTGCTCATCCGTAAACGAGCGAATGACTGTGCTGAAGAAAAAAACTCGCTGTTGTGTTTCGGAAAGTGAATGCGTGTCTGTTTATAAAAGCAAGAACATCACCTGAAAGCGAACGCTTTGTCTTAAAGCAAAACAGTAATCCAAATTGCATTGGAAGTCAAAAGCCAGCAAGTGCTTGGCGACAAAACAGTAGCGAAAATAGACCGCTTAGTCAAGTTAGTTTTCGTTTTGTTGACCTAATCGCTGACCTTGACATGGGTGTGAACTGATAGCATTCCAACGCTAGACGTAGTACTAAGCGTTGAAGTACCAAGAAAGTACTCTAAAAATTTTACTTTTACTTCACTACGTCTGTTGCAGCATTAAGGCCGCTCAAAACCCGGCACTTTGCTGCGGAGTCAGGGAATAACCAAACAGTCATCACGAAGTCCTAGTCGAAGGAGTTTAAACTCACGTAAAAATGAAAAACATATTTTTGATGATGTCAGTCTTATCTTCCACTTTGCATTGCTGTTTCACTATACGTCTGCAACACGGACGAAGGTAAATACTGAGCCAGTAAAAAACGACACAATCGTGATCATCGTTTTGGAAAACCGCGGCAAATATACATAACCAATGAAATCGAATATAGACAGCTTAGAAGTTTAACCTGCGTCACACTAGAAGCTTATGTGCTTTTGATCAAAAGTTCTGTTCTTATTCGCTTTATCATGACGAAAAGGTTTTTGGTAGACACAATTTTTGTGGAGCAAACATCACACATTACGCGTGAAATTTGCTGTTAAACAAGTAAAAAAAAAAAACAGGACTACAGAATAGACATGTTCTTAAGCCAGGCAAACAACAAGTTGAAGTCACGAACAATGAAAGATTCAAGTTGTACGGAGATTTTATCGCATACTTCAAATAATTTTCACCTCCGAAAGCTGTTGTTTTTTATAGTCACACCTTGTTCTGCCGTTAATCAGGAGCGGCAGAGCAAGGCACAAACGACCGAGTGTGTAAGCATCAGCATTTTTGCAATCTATACGCCCATACCGTCTCAGTAACAAGAAATAGCCTACAAAAAATGTCCGGCTTTCTGGGAACAGCGTTCGGCGCAGTCTACGATCGGTTGAGGCTTGCTTTGGATTATATTTATAACGCTGAGTTCACTAGGGAGGAAACCTTGAAAACAATGAACTTTTTATAGTGCTGCGCCAATCAAAACTATGCAGTTGTATGGGATCAGGGGTAAAGTAGTGATCTAAGGTACACAAGGAGGAATATTTCCAAAAGCTAAGCATTGAGGGGAAACTCGACATTGTACGCAACATGGGTCCATTGAAGAACCCTAATTTTGCTGGCAAGCAATCAAGCAACCGTTGTTGTTTACCTTTTTACACCCTGGGCAAAAGAACCGGTTTGGGTTTCATCCAGATCGGCAAGTGCACGGAGGTCAAAAGTAGTTCTAAACGAGTGCACTTTCAGCGTTTGTTGTCCTTGGGTCGGAATCAAAGCGTGGCATTTCCGACCGCACCGGCTGAAAGGAACTCTTTCGGTATAATGGCCTGGTGTTGAGTTGCTACCGCTCACCAGCTCAAACGTCTCGTAAGTAGCGCTTCGAAAGGAATTGCTTCAACAACGCACAATTTACTGCTCAAAATAACCATTGAAGGAAATCTTGATCGCTCTGCAGCGAAACGAGCAGCCCGCAGGATGACTTGCGTGACAGCACACTAAATTTTATTTTACCGTCAAGTATCGGCTTTTCAATGTTTGTTCTCTTGATGAGCTGATACTTTATTTTTCAGACATAAGCGAATGTTGGCTCCTTTCGAAACTAAACTTTATGTCGAAAATGGCTTGAAGGTAGGGAGATTCCTAAAAAGTATTGTGAATTGTGCGAAGTCATGTTTGAGCTTTTTGTTTTCACAATGCAAGTGCCAAAGGAAGAAAAAATAATTGTATCTGTGCATTTGAGAATGAACCTGCCAGACCACCCGGAAAATGTTTCTTGACGTTGAAAAGCAATTAGTAGGCCAGGCGTGTACAGTAGAATAAGTTTTGTTCTCTAAACAATGTACAATGCAACCCGCAGCGTAAAATGGCTACTTCATGGAACACTCCTACTGAGAGTAAACATCAGGTACTTAGGCTTTCGCTTTGTCTATCAACACACAAAAAGATATCTGCACGCATTTGCCAGGGCAGACAACTGCTGCCGCATTGGCGTTGGAACTGCCAACCAGACCAGAAAAAGCTGACCTGGTAGACTAAAAGCCATTAGAGAGTGTAAAACAGAAGCGAAGTGACAAGCGACCTAGCAAAAAAATAACAGCTACAGCAACTCATTAGCCGTCGCGAAGCACTCGTGCTCAGCGGACGTAATAAGCGGTTGGCGCCGGTTGAGGCGAGTGAAGATGACGTTTACGCTTCCAATTAGTTCATTACACGGCCGCCCACAAGGTGCGAAAAGACTATTTTACCGTTGACCCGCTTTTAAAGTGTTGCCCTGCCTACTGAAGCCTTGAAGTGAACCGCAAACAAAACTTGAGCGAAATGTGCGCGACGTGGGCAAGTAGCGAAAAATTCCTCACAGCACCAAATATTCAATCGACATTACCCCATTCGGCGGTGACCTATAATGTCGCCGACGGATTTTGGCTGCTGCGAATAGTGGAGGCCTGTCGAAGAACGGTAAGTTGACACCCTAACAGAAGCGATGCATTTTGCGATAAGGGCGCCTATAAAACGACAGCAATTTACAGGAATTGTTTTAGCACATTAGCTAGGCGGTGACCATTTTAATATTCCAATGAAATCGCCGTTTTTGGAGTCTCACGCGTATATCTGAACCATATCTTCGTGACGCGGCAACAGACTTGCAGTTCACATTACCTCCGATTGCTATCAACCGCTGTCTGCAACATTTGAAACCGACGAACTGCCGACTTGGAGCAGTTATTGTGGTTATCGCCAGCAGCGATCAGTAACAATATACGGGATTAAGTGGAGAAGGTTGAACGCTTTGATTGTATATTCCTGCTGTGCTTTAAGGCAAACAAAAATCAATATTTTACATAGTCCGGCTTGCCATCAGAAAACGTGCGACCGATAAGACAAAGCCTGGCAATTTCAATTTTTCCGATGAGACAAACCTGTGAAATTCCACTTTCTTCGAGGAAGCGGAGGCCGCTGGTGGTCCTGCGTTTTCGCTGCCGGTAATTGGAAGCGACAACGCAAAAGAACCATTACAGCTTGCTTTGGTCGAACTGAGTCAAGAGCTTGCAAGGCCATTTTTCCAGAGATGGAAATCTATGCTGGTTGACGAAAACGAATAGAAGTTAGCTGCGCATCGAACATGCCGTAGATGGGTGACTTACACCGGGACAGGTTTGCCGGAAAGGCGCCTATTGCTAAATATCAAGTAGCTTCGGTATTACGTTGAAATTACAACGGTCTCAAGTTAGGCGCCAACAAGATGTTCCACGCTGTTTGCGTTGCAGCTTACAACGGGTTGAGAGGGCTTTGCGACAGATCTTTAAAGAATCTGATTTCTAGCTGAAGAAGAAGCCTTTCGAAAATGAGGCTGCTTCAACAAATGTAGGATTTAAGATTGATCTCTTTCGGGTGCTCCCACGTTAACCTAAAATGCAGAAATTGTTATCCGTACAGTTTCAAACAAACTTTTGAAACTTCACCGGGCATTCAAACCTGCGCTATGACGTTATGTTTGCTATTCCCATTGTGACAAAAACAAGACTGTTTTAGTAGCACGAAATGGTATACTTTCTGCTAGAGTCATGTGAGGGAGCTACAACGCTTTGCGTCTTTAAGCCATAGCGTTTTGTTTATATCAGTCATTTCATTTCCGTTTCTAACTATACCATCAACGCTTTCGCTATGTTTTGCATTGTGATATCTACACAAAAGTTTCCTTTACACATTTCCAATCTCCAAGTGCACCATTAAAAGTTACTTCTGGTTATGCAAACTGGAAAAGAATTCCGCTGCCGAGAAATGTTTTTCAAAGGCGAATGGAACTAAGAGCTCCTAGTTGCTTTTCTTTCACAACTTCTTCAAGTTTTACGGTTGTACGGAATTTTGAAGGGATTTTAAGAAATGCTAGTGCGAGTTGAAACAAATACGTGACCGCATGTGCGTCCTCACATCCATTCCTCCAAGACAGGGGTTCCCAACTGAGTGGCGCGTCGTTTGGACAGAGCAACGACGTCGCAAACTTACATCCATTTTGCATCTAAAGAAGCTTTCAGGATTTTAATTCCAATTGCTACTTCGTACTTGTGCGAAGCTGGCTTTTCCGCTATTGCGGTAATGAAACAAAGTATCGCTCGAAGATAAGCGTCGAAAGAGAAATGCGCTCATCCGTTTCAAACATTGCACCGCATTTTGTTTCACAAGCAAGATCATGACTTACAATCGGTGAATATATTTTTATATGGTGCCGGTGCGTCATTTAATTTTATGCATAGGATTATTGCACCTGGAGTTCATACAAGTTGGGAACCACTGCTCTTAGACTTCGTTTCGTCAAAGCTGCCATGAAAGAATCATGCTAGACTTCGACATAAGCAGCGCATTGCTACCTCGTGAAATACAAATCGACAAGTGTGTATAACGCGGTGATATTGACCGAAGTCCGTTTTCACGTTTCTCTATCGTCATCTAGCGGTTTGTTTCGAACATTTTTTAATTACTGTGCGGCATGCGTGTCGATTCTGATTCCCTGCAGTTTTATAGTGAAACAGTATTGTACAAACTTTGGTTTGTCATTGAATCTTGACCGCTGAGCAAGCGGTTCAGAATCTGTGGTGCAAACATTGTTTGTAACCACAGTAGTCAAACAATGGTTTTCCATCTATGGCAGTGACAAACAATTTATTCTACTCAATTCTTTAAAGATTCCTCGGCGATTTATAAAGAATGTAGCCATCACGGATAAGGATATTCATCTGTCTGTCCTTTGAAGTATCTCTAAACAACGTGTAACATTCTCGACAGACAAACGTGGAGTCAGGTATGTTGAAACGTCAGCAAATTTGACAATTTTATTTATTCTGAAAAATAGGATGTGGCGCACTGTGGGAAATATGTTTTCCAAGTGCCTACAGTTTGCTGATAATATGTGCAGGTTTGTTTCCAGCATTAGTGGTCATGAACACCATCTGAACATTCGTTGTGACTATACTGCTGAACATAAAATTGTTTTAACTACAAACAGGCAGATGGTACAGTTTTTACTCCTTCGAAAAAGTATAAACAGCATCCAGCACCACGTATTTTTTAAATGGTGTGCGTGTTGACTTCTTCTAGCAAGTCGAATACCTTGGTGTGCATTTTAATGGTTCACAAAAAGATGACAGCGACATTCAAAGAAGAGTGAAATGTGTTGATCGTACAGCGAACAAGTTCAGAGGCACTCCGTTTAGTGCTAAACTGCAGAAAACTAATACATTGCATCGTGCCTGCCTATGTATGTTCTGGAGCAAGTACACACAGTGTGGTAGTAACCGAATGAGCATAGCATGTAGCAACACACAGTGGTGTAAATGACAGGGGGTGAGCCTCCCCCTTGGCAAGCTAAATGTAAAAAACGGGCCCCCACTTAGCTTACATTTTGATATTTAGTATTTTTGGTTTTCAGTAGGTTGTTCTTTTTTGGCGTTCTTCGGGGTGTTTTCGTTTTTTTAACTAGTATAGATATCCAAATTCGAATTATCTATCATTTCTTAACTTTTTTCTGAATGTTGGCTAGTGACACCCGCACGGTGGCCCGTGGGCCGCTTTCAGCTAAGTTTCCCCCTGGCTCCAACCTCTAGTTACGCCACTGGCAAGTTTGTGTTACATCCGCAAACGTGAAAGTCCTCGTGGCCATCAATACGTTTCGTTAACGCGTTGATATTGGTGCTCACGAACACTTGCACGCAACAATGGTTTTGTAACGCATTTAGCATGAGGCTGACACAGAACCGTAGCCAGAAAGTCTTCAATAGTGGGACTTTACGTTTGTGCAGGGGGGCTTGACATTGAAAAATTGATAAAAACTCAACCGATTTATAGCGTTTCAAATTTAAATTTGGACGGCTTGTGCTTTGTTTAGTGCAGGCGTGGCCAATTAGCGGCCATGTGGCCCGCCACAGCGTTTTCAGTGGCCCGCGGAAGCATTCAGGAAAAATCATCAAGTCCGAAATTTCCTCAACTTATTACAGCAAATGTTAGTGTTCAGGCTAACTTGAACCGAAACTTGCTTCTATTTCTACTAGAGCAGCGTTTCACACTCTGAGACCGCGAAGTTTTTTAGAGTACGCAAAGATTTCAATGTATCGTGAAATCTGGAAATCGCAATGAATATACTTCTCGGATCAGATTGTTCATTGCGTATACCATAACTTGCTACGTGCAATTTACTGCATTGGAGCTGCCAATTCAAATATCACAATATGTTTCAAAATATAATTGTCAACGTATGGAACCGAAGTCGCAACCCGAAGAGCAGATAGCCCACGTCTTTCTGTTGTCAGACCACCGTTGTACAGTCCAATCTGTTAGTTCTATCATACACAATTTAGCACGTCTCTTGTCGAAATCCGAGGTGAAGTAAACCACAAGCGGTAAACCACAAGCGGTAAGAAATGCAAGTATTTTGAAGAGTATATTTGGAATTTGGTTTTACCTCTATAGTTGGAAACAGCACAGTGAAGCCATTGCGTGTTTTGTGCAACGTTGTTCTCGGTGCTGATGCTGAGTTTGTGAAACCTTCGAAGTTCATACAGCATTTAAACCCAAAGCCCTCCAATACCTCACAAAGAATTTATTCTAGTTTCAAACCAGTTGATGTCTAATAAACCTATCAGCAGTTTATTGTTGTGAAGTCGCAGTCCACATTCAGGAAGAAACGCACTGCAGTGGTGTAAAGGCTCTCAGTGGTAAGTACTGTATATGAAATCATCGAAATTGATATGGCATTTAGAGGCAAAGCATCTCAATCATGTTTTAGAATTCTTCCGGCGCCATGAAGCGAGTTTGAAACATCAGCGACTTATCTTGCCGGAAGTTTTCACCAAGAACACAGGCATCTTATGACGTCGCACTTGAAATTGCCAAGCAAGTACAACCCAAATGATTGGAGAAACGCTTGTGAAACCCTGTTGGTTGAAAACAGCAAAATTTCTTCTTGGAGAAGCTTGTGCGGCAAAAATGAGTGAGACGAATATCTTTTTCCGGCGATACTATTCAGAGGCGCATTTCAGATATGTTGGAAGGTGTGAAAGACCAGATGAGAAATGAAAACATCTCCAATATTTTTCTTTTCAAGTGGATGAGTCAGCAGATGTTACTTCATGTGCTCAGTTGCTTGTTTTCGTGAGATTTATTCATTCAGGAGACATTGAAGAGGAGCTCCTGTTTCGTAAGGAACTGCAAACTGCAACAAGGGCAGATGTTCTGGAGCAGTAAAAACTTTTTTGATTCTGCAGAATTGCAGCGGAAATATGTTTGTGGCGTTGGTAATGATGGAGCTCCTGCAATGGTGGAATCACGTTCCGGCTTTCAAAAAAAGTTCACGAACTTGCTTCTAAAGCACAAGGTACACACTTGTATCATACACAGATGTGCACTTGCTTGCAGAACTTTATCTACTCCTCTGAAAAACGTCATGGATTCCACGATAAAATTATAATCGAATGTGGCTTCGTTTTCAAAAAACCACAACCGTTTTCACACTTTGTGTAGACTGAGTAGGTCAAAGTCAAACATTTGTTTAGAGGACATGTGTAACTTTCGCATTTCATAGCATTTAATGACATAAAATCCATACATTTTTCAAAGTCGTTGAGGGCCTTTTTCCCTTAAATTATACGTCAACCAGACGCTCAATAATTAATTGGATAAGATCCACGTCTTATATGCGCGCAAGTTTTGTAGAACAACTTCGGGAGTCGTTGTCTCAAAGCAGTGGTTTTCAACATTTTTCATGCAGCGACCCATTTTGCATCCCAGTTTAACCTAACGAACCCTTTCCGAAAATTTTGAGTCCGGCATGTGTAATGCAGTTTTGTTTGCACTGTAGAAAACCACAATGGCAAATGTTGAAGAAAGACTGATATATTAAATTCATGTACATGGCAACATCAGTGTGAGAGAGCCGTGCCCTATACAAATCACTCCACAGCACAACTAAATGAAAACTAGAATAACTCCCAAGTTAGCTACCGCATTCAGATATCTAATTTACACACACAGCACATTCTTACCGCATAGGTGTAGGAGCAGGCAAATTTTTGGTGGTGCGAAGGATTTTTGGCCAAATTTCCTCAAACTTGCCCGAAAAAATTTTGGGCAACTTTTATATTTTCTCCAAACAAAAGAAGACCTTTTTTGAGATTAACCTCCAAAAAAAGGGCTTGCACACACGTTGGGCGCCATTTTTTCGAAATTCTGCACACGTTGGGCGCTTTTTTTCAAATCAAGCAACATCGAGCGCTGCATTTGCCCGTATTTTCAGCAAGTTTGCCCAGATTTTCAGGGATTTAGCAAAGGTTTTCACAGATTTTGCCCACATTTCCATGTTTTTTGCCCAGATTTTCAGGGATTTTGCCCGGATTTTTGACAAATGATAACTTATGGGGGTGCGCCTACACCCCCGCCTCCTGCACCACTGTTCTTACGTCACAAATTTGTTCGTGCGTTGCCAAACGCAACAGTACGGTAACGGTCATAATCACATTCAAAATTTTGTAATGGTCATAATCACACTTAACCCTGCTCAGGTAACCTCTGCCCAATTTGGGCAAACGGTTCTTCTACTTAAATTAAAAATTAGTTAACGTTCACGTAGAAAGCTGGTTCTTTCAGTA
>JGI24159J19872_10001562_pt1 | contig 25574 bp, 18 predicted proteins | sample Ectturendosymbi4_FD_19872 | JGI IMG/M metagenome (IMG submission 19872)
CTAAAGCTAAGTAGCGGTGAGGTACTTAAACAAGAAAAGTTGTAATCGAGTAAAGGTTTTCACGATGAGACTTTTACTATCAAATGTTTTGCTCAGGGGCGGATCCAGGGGGTCATTGGGGCAATCGCCCCTCCTAAATCCTACAAAAGAAACTTTATTCGACATGATTTATTACAAATCTGGAAACAGCATTCGCGATATAAGACCATTTTGCTGTTCAGTGATTTGTCACAGGATTGTTGCGAGGTATACTTCATCTCTCCTTTAGTAGCAAACCCGTAATGAGACTTGACTACCAAATATTATTGAATTCGTTCTCCCTAACCTTACTGGCTGGATCCGTCCCTGGTTGTGCTGGTTAGGCACCAGTAGCAATTGCTTCATCATAAGTATTTGATCAGTGATATTTTTGTTGGACAGTTAAATTGAAAACAAGCCAAACATACGTGTATCAAATGTGTGAGAGATTGGTGAAAATTTATTTACATCCAGATTATCCTCTATGCTTGATACAGACGTCAAGGCACTTATTGATGATAATTAGCTATTGGCGCCCAACACGGCCATTCATACAAGAAGTACACATGTCTTAATCAAAAGAATATTTCCTTCTTCATGTACATCTGCACAACCTGGCGGGTAATCGCTAAGTCCTAATTTCTTTCCTCTGCCTCTCTTTCTTTGTATCAAACTGACCATACGCTGTATCACTTTTTATTGGAATTGTAATAAGTGATTAAGAGGCCAATGCAATGCTCCCACTCAAACGCACAAGTCAATAGTAAATGCCAAAACCGTAGCTTTGCAACTTGCGTCAATTATCATTCCTTCAAAAGTTTATGAATGAGACGTGTGCGATGATTAGTGCTGATGGGCGGCCACCCTTACCCGGAGGCACTGGCTGCGGCATTTAGTTGATGCGCGAGCTTTTCTCGTTGCGCTCGCAAGTCCCAGTACCAGGCCGTGGTCTAGTGGTAAGTGCGTCCGCTACGGTGCTGGTAGGTCGAGAGTTCGACCGGGTCTTACCAAGACCTTGTAAATTGGTACTGCAGCCTTCTTACCGGGCGTGCGGTGTGCGGAAGAGCTGCAGGAAACACACCCCGAAGACATAGCTCAGTCGTGGCGCTACAAGACCATTGTAGTTATAAAGCCCCAACAGCAAACCACCATATCAAACAAAATCGCAAGCTCCAAATCCTTTCATTCTGTTATGTGCTTGGCAGCGACTTGGTGTCATGCAGTTTCGGTGTAATATAGTTTCGTTGAGCTGTGACTAGTCGACTTTCAAGATCGCTTAAACTTTATTAAAGAATATGAGTTGTGATTGCAGTTCAGTTCAATTAAACGATCTTGATATGTCTCGAAAAAAATGGCGAGTTTTATGAATGAGCTACCTAATCCGCCAAGGTTTGATGGAGACCCGAATTCCCCTAAAGCGGCAAAGTTTTTAAAGCACTGGTGGAAGGTTTTTACAGATTTCCTTGAAATGTGCGAACATGTTGCCACGGCCCAAGACCAAGGTGCACCAAATAGGCTACAGGTGCTTGTTGAATATGTCAGTGCTGAGGTCTACGAAATTATAGATGACTGCACTACGTATGACGAAGCCATTTCACGGCTCAAGAGAGCGTACATCAAATCGCCAAATAGCAGTTTTGCGAGGCACGGGTTGGCGACCAGGAAACAGAAGCCAGAGGAATGCTTGCGAACGTTTATGCAAGCATTACTCGTTTTAAGCAAAGACTGTAACTTCAGGGATTTGACAGCCGAGGAATACAAGAACGAACTGGTTCGAGACACTTTCATAGGCGGTTTATCGTCGCATGATATTCGTCACCGCTTGCTGGAAAACAATGAGTTATCTCTGGATCGGGCTTTCGATATTGCCAATTCCTAGAATTTGACGATAGAACATTCTACCGGTTATTTTCCGCGCGAAAACGTGTCTGCGGCTGCGATGAATCCGTCAGTCGACATTTCGCGACGAGCAACGAACGTTGGTCCGTCCGACATTGATGTATCATCTAACACCTGTTCTGCCGTTTCTAAGACAAGAAAGTGCTATTTTTGTGGCAGGGACTATGATATACGTCATCGATGTCCTCCTCGTGACGCGGTTTGGCATTCTTGCGGTAAGAAGGGACATTTCTCAGGAGTTTGCCGATCGAGGCTATTGCAGCTCCTAAGCTGGTGAGTCAGTCATCTGCAGTTTCGTTAGCAAGCTCTCCGTCCTTGTGCATGATGTCTGCGGCTTGCCCCGGAAGCCTGCTGAAAGCGTCGTTGCCCGTGATGCTGAAAGGTAAAACGTTGACTGCCTCGGTCGATTCTGGGAGCTCGGAAAGCTATATTAGTTCTTCCATGAGTACAAAACTTGATTTGAACGTTTACCCTTCATCGCACGAAGTCCAAATGGCATTGTCCTCAGTGAGAGTTAAATCATTTGGTTTCCGTTTGGTCGATATTACCATGTAAGACACGGATTACGCATCGACCTGACTTAACGTTCTCGAAACTCTCTTCTCTGACAGTATTCTAGGTCTTGATTTCCCAAGCCAGCATCAACAACTAATATTTTAATTCTGTGGAACCTCTCCCAATCTGGTGGTTTCGAATGAGCGAACATGCGCGGTCGCTGCGGCTGTTGTTGAAGAAGTACGTTTATTTGCTAACTTGTCTCCCATGACAAGCCTATTGCTACCAAGTCTCGGCGATTTAGCTACGAAGATGAAGTATTCATACGGGATGCTGTTAAAGCTGCTAAATGATGGCGTTGTCCGACCCAGTGCATCTCCGTGGCGAGCTCAGGTACATGCTGTTAAAGACGAAGAGAATCGAAATACTACACGTAACTGGATGCATACCCGCTCCCTCGCATTGACGACATGGTTAACAACTTAGCAAAATATAGTGTGCTTTCCACTTTCGACTTAAGAACGGCTTCTCGCCAAATCAGCATAACCGATTCTAAATGTAAACACACTGCCTTCGAAGCTAACAGCGGTCTATATAAATTCACATATATTCCGTCTGATGTTAAGAACGGTGTTGCTGCTTTTCAAAGAACCATAGAGCAATTTATAGAAAAATTTACGAGATACCTTTGCATACTTGGATAATGTGACTGTGGCCGGGCAAAGCCAAGAAGAGCACAACCACAATGTAACAACGTTCCTCGAAGAAATCCGTCGCAGAAAGTGTACGCTTAGTGAGGACAAAACCATTGCTACCAAATTCGAACATTCAAATTTTTGGGTAGGTTGTTGGAAACGGGATTGCCAAGTCTGACCCAGAACTCTTGCGTGNCTTGAAAGAGTTCCCACCTGTTTTAAGTCGCTTCGCCGTGTTCTTGGAATGCTTGCCTACTATGCGAAGTGGATTANACGGTTTGCCGATGAGGTCCGGCCTCTTGCTAAGGCTGATAAGTTTCCGTTAGCGGGTGGTTCGTTGGCTGCATTCGAATTGCTGAAAACTGAGCTTGAACATGTTTCTCTCAACTCGCTTGATGATTCGTTGCCGCATGTTGAATGCAACGCTTCTGATGTCGCTGTTTCAGCCACCCTAAACCAGAGGGGACGTCCCGTCGTTTTTATGTCCCGTACGCTTAATGGCAGCGAGTTGCATTATCCTGCATGTGAGAAGGAGGCCATGGCTATAATTGAGGCTATCAGGACGTGGTCACATTTACTTTCGAGACGAACATTTTCCTTAATAACAGATCAACGCTCTGTAGCAATCATGCTTGATAATTGCCATCGCTCGAAAATTAAAACTGACAAAATCCAAAAATGGCGGGTAGAACTAGCTGCCTTTTCTTACGAGGTGAAATACCGCCCGGGACAGCAAAACGTCGCTCCGGATAAATTGATGAGAGCGTATTGTTCTACCGTAAGTGCGGTATGTTCATTAGAAGAATCACACAGAGATTTGTGCCACCCTGGAATAACCAGATTGCTGCATTTCGTACGAACGAAAAACTTGCCCTTTTCGAACACCGACGTGCGCAAAGTTGTGTCGAACTGCAAAACATCGCGGAAATGAAACCGCGTTATTACCGCAGTGGTCCAGTAACGTCGATCAAGCCATTAGAACCCATGGAACGTATCAGCTTAGATTTCACAGGACTACTTCCGTCGACAAGCGGTAACAGTTACCTGTTGATTGCAATTGGTGAATACTCCCGATTCCCTTTCGCCTTCCCGTGTGAGGATATGACAGCGGCAACAGTCATACGCTGTCTCAGTAAACTCTTTGCCTTGTGTGGAACAGCAGGATTTGTTCATTCCGACAATGGGCCAGCTTTTTGTGTCTGGCTATTTCAAGAAGTACTTGCTTCAGACGGGCATTGCATCAAGCTCCAGTAGTATTTATCATCCGCCTGGGAATGGATAGGCCGAGAAAACTGTTGGCGCTTTATGAAAAGCAGTGCAGTTAGCATTGAAAAACCATGAGTCGCCTCTGTCGCGCTGGGAAGTTGTTTTGGAGAATGTGCTGCATTCTGTGCGGTTGTTATTATGCACTGCTACGAACACTACCCCTCATGAACCTTTCTTTAACTTCCAGCGCAGGTCTAGTTCGGGCGAATCCCTGCCGTCGTGGCTGACTGACGGCCGAAAAGCTTATCTTAAACGATTTTCTAGGGCGAATAAGACCGAACCCCTGGTTGAGGAGGTTGAACTTGTTAGTGTGAAACCTATGTTTGCTTGAGTGCGCTGTCCCGGCGGTCGTGAAGTCAGTGTTAATATGCGTGATTTGGCGCCTTGTCCCGGCGATGTCGCCTTACGGCCAACACAGGGGCAACGTTCATCACCTGTGTCGTTGAATGTACGTGGGGATAATGCGGACGACTCTGCTTCCCGCGTAAATCTTGATGTGTGTGGTACGAACGAGCAGCAGAGCGACTCACCTGTAAATGAAAGTGACTTGTCACTTTCTAAGCACGATTTCATTTCACGACGTTCGGCGAGAAGTAACAAGAATGTACCACAGTTACGATATGTGCCTTCGTGATTATGGTGCATTGTGCCGTACTTACTGTCATGTTTTGTTATGCTTTATGCCCCTGTCGTAGTTATTTTCTCATCACTTGCAGTTACGTTTCTTGTAGACGGGGAGGAATACGGTGATTTGTGCTAATGAGTGGCCACGCTTACCCGGAGGCACTGCTTGTGGAGTTTGGTTGATGCGTGAGCTTTCATCGTTGCCCTCGCAAGTCCCTTGAAATGCTTTCATTCTGTAACGGCTGCAAAGCGCCACAAAAAACAAAACCAATCAATTAATCATTCTGTAACGTGCTCGGCAGCGACTTAATGTCATGCAGTTTCTGCAGTTTTGGTGTAATGCAGTTTCGTTGAGCTGTGACTAGTCGACTTTCAATATCGTTTAAATTTTATAAAGTCTACGAGTTTTGATTGCAGTTCAGTTCAACCTGCACAATAATGTGGTTTTACTGCAGGTTTTATTACCTTGACGGGTACTGGTACGTAGTTAGCCCATATGCTGCACAAGAAATTAGTTGCTGGGGAGTTTCTTTTGACAATGTGGTTTTTAGAGATGCACATTATCTTTAGAGAGCAGGCGTGAGCCTCCAGCATTCTGCGACACAGCACAGTAAACCGCTGACTATCTGAGACGCACGTGATTCGCACATCCGAAACTTTGAGGCGTAGAGTGGAATTTGCGAAGGTGTCTATAATGAAAAAGGTTCTGGAAGCCAATCTGTATGTTCACAAAACAAGCAAAAACTCTGACACTTGAGGTCACAGCTGTTGAATGGTTACATGACATTGCTCCAATTGCACTGCGTCACAATCAAGCTTGCAAAGGACGAAGAATTCTTCGCAAGACCACAAAGAAACAAGGAATTAATGGTACAAGATTGCAAACTGTGCCTTCTTCGTCCAATTGATTTTCTAAAATTCTGATTTTTATCTGCAGTTGCAAGACGAGAGCTTTCAAGCATCTGAGTATTCAGTTTCCAAATCGGATTATGTTATGATTATTACTTACGAACAAAATTATTGTGCAATGGCGAAAAGAGAGATATCACCAGCACAAGCTGAAGAGGAGTCTTTGCAAAGATTTTACAGTTTGCTATCACGATACAGAGTATGAAGCCGAGAAATTCGTATGATTTTGAATGTCGAGCTGCAGCTCTGTAAAACGAGACCCCATTTATCCCATTTGCTTTGTGCTTTGTGCACGTGACCGGAATGCTCCAAGAAATGCTAGTGATGCGAGTACTGCTTGCTGCAAGGAAAAGGAAACAACCTATAGGGCTCCCAAGCGCCAAGTGACGTGTAGACAATCCCAGCCTGGCTTGGTCGCACTTTGATATGGAGCTTGCAGATCTACACATCGGTGTAGGAGCAGGCAAATGTTTGGGGGTGCGAAGAATTTTTGCCCGAATTCTCCCAAACTTGCCCGAAATAAACTCCACTTAAATCAAAGTATGTTGGGCGCCATTTTTGCTCATACTTTGAGGGATTTTGTGAAGGTTTTTAGAGATTTTGGCCGGATTTTAAGGGATTTTAGCCGGATTTTCACTAAATCAAAACTTTTGGGGGTGTTCTTGAACCCTCTGCACCCCCGCCTCCTACATCAGTGGATCTACAGATCTACTGTATCAGAGGGTTCTGATAAAGATATGAGGTGTTTCGAGATTTCTTAGATCTGCTTCCCCCGCAATTGTCCCATGAGTAAACGCACGTTCAGAAACAAAGAAATAAATAGCGTTTCTCTTCGAAAGAAATTCCAAATTGTTCTACTTCTTTCTCTAAATCAGCATTTTACTGCTTGTGCTCAAATATTTCGTGACTTTCATGGCCGTAGCCACGAAACAGTCAAACACTGATCAAAAAGAAAGTTAAAAACAATGAATTACGTATGGCTGTGCAAGCACTCATACATTGCCTTCGAACTTCTATTGACGAATTGCTCGGCTTTAAAAAAGTGTGTTGAGGACAAGATTGAAAAGAAATGTCAAATATATGAGGAATGTTGGGCTCTGGTATACATTAATATAAAGTACTGATGGCACTTACTTGGAAAGCTTTCGCTTTGATAAAGTGTTTTGTTCATTCTAATTTCCATCATTCAGTTTTTCTCTTAGGCTTATTCATAAACTAGTGGTTCCCAACCGGGGGTCCATGGACCCCCAGCATCCACAGACAAATTCTGTGGGTCATGAGCTTTGTATGTAAAAGATTAAATCATCTAGTACTACAAAATAGATAGAGGAAATTAGTATTGACAAAACGAAAACACCAACAAAATCAGAAGTTGTGAATATTCCCACAAAAAGCTCCACGCAGTCAAAGACAAAAAATAGGTGTTAGGCCTATAGTTGTGGGAACAGTCAGCTGGACTCTAGCTGCAACTGATCACCATGATTAACTCAACTCATCAGCGTAGCTTACATAGCAATCAGAAGTGAGATTAATTTAAACACTGGGCTAATCAGCTATTTTTACCCATAAAAAACAAATTTAAAACTAACCCTGACTAAACCATATTTTTAACCCCTATCACTAACTCTGGTTCTCACCTCAACCTGTCAACTCTTAACTCCTACACTGACTAAAAACTTGTGAGGTGATCACGGAGCCGGAGTGGCAGAGTAGACTCCGGCTGGAGTCCATGTTTTTTGCCAAAGCCAGAGCAGGACCGGGAGTCAAAATTATGAAGAAACACCGGACTCAGAGCGTAAGCAGGAGTGAAATTTTCAGATTTTACAGGATCCGGATAATAGATTTTATTGAAATTTTCCCTGACATGCTAATTATTAGTTTGACGTCATGACGCTTTTCTCTTGGTTAAACTGGACAGTGAACGATTCAACACAGGCTGCTGAGAATAAGAGATGGTGGCAAAATGACGTGCTCTGTTCTGACTGGTGCATAGCCAAACTCAACTGCTGTATCACAGGAATATGTTTTTTTAGTTTTTGTAATTACGTCGGTTACTAAAATGTTTATGTTGTGTGAAGTGTTCTTTATGATTACTGCCTTGTCGTTCTGTTGTTCAATTACGCGTGCGTTGTGAATGCCTTCAGCGCATACCTTTCGTTTCGCGGTTGTTGCCTTCGTGTTCGATGGTCATACGCAGTTAACACGGTGCTGGTAGGACAAGTGTTCAACTCTCAGCCGGGTCTTACCAAGACCTTGTAAATTGGTACGGCAGTTTTCTTACCAGGTGCATGGTATGCATAAGAGCTCAGGGAACACATCCACAACACAAAATTAAGCCGAGTCAAATGAAACTACACGCTGTACCAACTCAGTCGTGGCGCTACAACACCACTGTAGTTATAAAGCGCTATCACAGAACACCACATAAATAAAATTCGCAGTTAACACGACATGGTGTTAGAAGTGGGATCCACGTCAGGCACGCCTTAGTATTTTTGGTTCGCTTTCTGTAAGGTGGAAGCAAATGGCGACTTTCCTGGTAGTGCCACCGGAGCAATTCAACTTTTCTCGGCCGGAAAGCCAGCCACAATGGTTTCAGCGTTTCGAACGATTTCGCGTTGCCTCTGGAGTGGCGAAGGAGCAGCCTTTTCAGATTAATACGTTAATACACACTATGGTCCCCAAGCGTAGGACGTCTTGAGTGCGTTGAACTTGAGTGACGACGAAAAAAAGGTTTACGCAACAGTCGCTGCTTGTTTAGAAGAGCACTTCGTGGTTCGACGAAATGTAATTTTTGAGCGGGCTCAATTCAATAAGCGAGATCAGAGCGAGGAAGAAACGGCAGACGCGTACATCACCAATATAGTATGACGGGCCACTTGCATTTCGGTGAACTGCATGATGAACTCCTCAGAGATCGAATTGTGGTCAGTATCAAACACAAAAATCTCTCAGATAAATCGCAAATAGATCCTGAACTAACGTTGAAAAAGGCTGTGGACCTGGTTCGGCAAAGAGAAGTTATGAAGCGCCAGCAGATAACTTTAAACAACGTCACAACCGCTCTTGACATAGACGGGGCAGTGGTGCCAGAATCTCAAAGAGACGAAAGAAACACGAAAGAATGCCAACGGTGTGGTCGACTTCATGCAACGACAGGAAAGCGTCCCGCTCTCGGCGCCAAATGTTTCCGTTGCTCTGGTGTACGGCATTTTGCTCGGTGTTGTTTCACCGGGCGTGTTTCGGAGAAACCTCGGCGTAAGGAGGTGAACGTTGTTAACATGACTGCTTTTGATGAGGAGGAAGTTTCATACCTCGGCGAAGTTGCAAGTACGAACGTTAGTAACTAGGCAGTGATACTGGGTGTGGAAAAAAACGCGTGTCCATTTTAAAGTCGACATTGGTGCCGATGTGACTCTTCTCGTAATTTCGATATTTTTAAACTTTCCATTGTCACATTGACGCCTCCCGATCGTCGCCTTGAAGGTCCAGATGGAAGTGCACTAAACGTTGTTGGGAAATTTGATTGCTTACAATCATATAAAGGTGTGACTTCCTTGCAGACAATCTACGTTATTCGCCCGGGTGGCCTGCATTGCTTGGTAGGCCAGCCATTGAAGCACTAAATATCATTGGTACAATAAGGGAGGTAAATACCGCTGATGCTATTAAGTACCGTAATTTATTTCCGAGTTTAATCGGAAAACTTGGCTTAGTAGAAAGTGAATGCACTATACGGTTACGAGAAGACGCTGTTCCATTTCAAGTTGCAGTACCCCGTAGAGTAGCTCTTCCCTTCTTTCAAAGGTCAAAGCAGAACTGGATCAGATGCTCCAAGACGGCGTTGTTTCGGAGGTAAAGCAACCTTCTGACTGGTGTGTTGGCATGGTGGTGGTGCCTAAACGTAATTCTAAAATTCTACTATGCGTAGATTACATAAAACTGAACGTTTGAGTAAAACGTGAAAAGCACCCACTGCCACATGTAGATCAAGTTCTTGGTCAATTGTGTGGCGCCAAGTATTTCTCAAAGCTTGATGCTAAGAGTGGCTTCTGGAAAATTTGACTATCAAGAGACTCACGTTTGTTGACTTCGTTTATTACACCGTTTGGTGGTTTCTGTTTTAAACATTTGCTTTTCGGCATTTGTCGCGCTCCCGAGCTTTTTAGGGTAGGATGTCGCAAATTCTGTCTGGCTTATCTGGTGTTGTTTGCGAAATGGATGACGTGCTCGTTTTCGGTTCGTCAGAGCAGGAATATGATGAACGCCTGTGAAAAATTTTGCGCATTAAGAAGAAATGTGGTCTAACGTTGAACGACAAGTGCGACTTTGGTAAACGTTCCGTGAAGTTTTTGGGTCATGTCATAGAAGAGAAAGGCGTTCGAACAGATCCCCGTAAAGTCAATGCCATCGTGAACATGCCTGACCCCAAAAGCGTAACTGATGTGAGGCGCTTCCTTGGCATGGCAAACCAACTGGGTAAATTCTCTCCTCAGTTGGCCGTCCTGTCTACTCCTCTGCGTGATCTCCTGCGCAAAGATGTAATGTTCGTTTGGAGACACAAACACGAGGCTTTTCACGCGTTGAAACGTCTATGTAGCTCAACGGAAAGTCTGTGTTTTTATGACTTTCGCAAAGAAACTATTGTTTCTGCAGATGCTTCGTCTTACGGACTAGGAAGTGTCCTGCTGCAAAAGCAAGGCTCAGGCGAGTGGAAACCTGTTACTTTTTGCCTCACGCTCGCTCAACGACACAGAAAAGCGCTATATGCGCAAATTGAAAAGAAAGCTTTAGCTGCAAGGTAGGCTGGTGAGCGGTTTTCCGACTATTTAGTGGGTCGCAATTTCAGATTCAATCTGATCATAAACCGCTTGTTTCAGTGCTGGGTTCAAGAGAACTGTTGGAACTCCCACCTCGAACTCAGCCATATCGCTTGAGATTGATACGATTTTGTTTTAAGATTGTGCATGTACCCGACAAAGCCTTAGTGATAGCTGATGCTCTCTCACGCGCTGAGGAAGAGAAAGCTGAACTTGCAGATCACTTTTTATGCATGGAACTCAATGCTTTGCCGGCTACACAAAAACGTTTCGCTGAAATAAAAGCTATGCTAGCCGAATATCCTGTATCTGTTACAATAGCGAACTNCGTAACAAGAGGCTGGCCGCAGAAGTCAAAGTTATCGCCGCCAACAAAACCATTTTTTCCCTTTAGAGAGGAGTTATCAGTTCATGACGGATTGCTTCTACTGGGAAGCAAACCCGTTTTGCCCCCTTTTGGAAAAGGGCTCTACAAAATTTTGTAGAAAATCTGAAGTTGGCAGCTTATTTCCGATTAAAAACGCCTTGGGAAACTGACGCACAAAGAAATGCAGGACGATAAGGCAAACACAAGATACCACTCCACACACACCTTCACAAGTAAAACACGGGGAGAAAAAGAATTGAGTTTGAACTTTGAAGTATGCTAATAGTACTGTTTGTCAGTCTGTTTGGCGGCCGCTATGTCCGATCATAACGTGCTGTCGTAACATTAGATCAAGGGTTCTCAACCTTTTTGCGATCTCGTACCACTTAGGCACCCCGTATTGTCAACGCGTACCACTTTTTCCAGAACAACTAATTTAATCCAATCTTTGTTTATTCAGAAGAATCATACACATTTAAATTAAAATAACTACAAAAGACCACAACTAATTTAATGAGAATTTGGTGTTTGTTTACCTTCTACCAATTGGCCGATGAGTGGTGTAAATTTTCTAACAGCGCAGCGAAAGTCATCATGTTACGAGACATTAAGCAAGCAGGCTACAAGAAAATTTATTTATTTAGATACGTAAGCTAGAAATCTGTAAGAATTCGTAAGCTAGAAAAATCCGATACGTAAGCTAGAAATCTGTGAATCCAAGTTTTTGTGAGCAAATAGAAGTTATTCGCGTACTACCTGGAAGATCTTCGCGTATCACTAGTGGTAAGCGTACCACAGGTTGGGAATCCCTGCATTAGATAGAATTGGGAAGTGCGAACATTCCGGTTCCTGCACAATGTGGCGTTCTTTGTGAGCGTCTGCTTCGCTTGCACACACGCTGGTCGGAGGGGCGTTGCCGTCTTCAGGCAGAACGACAAGCATTTGACGGTTTCTTCTCAAAACTCCTTGGGGCCTTTCAACAAGGTAGGACCTGGGCGTGTCAGCGTGAATTATCACCACCCCATAACTGCTCGAGTGATTGTCTTTAATCGACACTGGAGTTCCTTTGGTCAAATCGGACAGTGCTTGTGCTCGATGGCGTCGGTTGTAATGATCGATTTGCCTCATCTGGCTTCATCACGCTTTTTCACAAGTTCGAAATCTGGCCATGTCGGAACAAGCTCTGTTGGATCGCTGGCAGAGACGTCCTCCGCTTTCTACCAAGCATCAGTTCAGACGGACTAAAACCATTTCGAAACGGAGTAGAGCGATAAGCTAACATGGAAAGATAGGGATCCGTTGCTTACCCGAGCATGACCTTTACAGTTTGTACTGCACGCTCCGACTTCCCATTGCTCTAAGGATAACGTGGGCTGAACGTCACGTGGATGATCGAAAGCTCATTCACGAAACGCGCAAATTCCGAAGACTTGTATTGGAAACCATTATCAGAAATAAAACGTCTAGCATTCCAAAAGGGGAGACAATAGACTTGATATGATTGATTAAAGTTTGCTGCAGTCGTAGAACGTATTGACGCAACTTCGATCCAACACAAGAAATAATCAACAACAACCATATACTGTTTNTTGTTAAGCACAAACAAATCGGAACCGACCGTTTCCCAGNGTCGTGAAAGCCGGGTAATGGGCAAAAGAGGCTCTCACTCACTGACCGTGCGTTCCGCGCAAAGCAAGCAGTTTGTCACCATTTCCTCCACCTCCATGCTGAGATGAGGCAACCAGACAACCGCCCTGGTCAGGTATCGACATTTGACTATTCCTAAATGACCTTGATGAATTTTTCCAGAATATCAAGTCGCATCGAGGGGGTTATGATGAGCCTGCTGCCCCGTAGAAGTCAGCCATCATGACCTGATCACTCGTCTCGAAGTTTACCTCTGCGCTTGTTTTGTAAGCTGCATCTTGTTTTGGGAGCAGTATTCACAATTTCGAATTTTTAGTGAAAGTACAAGACAACAGTGTAGCCTATGTATCTCTAAAATGAAACAACTGGAGTGCGGGTTCAGTCAAGCGAAAAGAAATGCGGTTTGTTTGAGAGTGTTCCTAAACATATTATTAATATCTTGCAAATTAATAATATAGGAGATATAAGTTTAAATTAACTGTGTGAAAAAAGTAGTAAGAAGTGTTTCAAATTTAGCCTATGGGTCTTCATTAGTGGATGTTAATAACTAAAATGATAGCAGCTTGTTTACTTGTGTTATGATTAATAGCCTACTCCGGTGAAAGAGTTGAACGAAACTTCGTTTAGGTGAGAACATCATATGATTTTGTTTCTTGGTTTCAAGTTTTCAGAGTGTAATCAGGAGTAAGAGTATAAATTTTTAATGAGCTACGGAGCAGGATCAGGAGTCAAAAATTGACTCCTGTCACCTCTGGACCATACCCTGCAAGCTGACTGAGCTAATGACGCCTGATGAGAAGACGAGCTTTAGAAACACTTTTGTCAAATTCAATGTTGAAAAAGAAAAAGTTAGCTCGATTTCGTCTGGAAAAACTCTTTTTTTCATACACTGGAAAATACCATAAAATTTAGCCTGGTTTTCGTCTAGTTCCAAACTTCTCTTTTGTCGCCAAGTCGATTCAAATTTAACCTGATTTTCAAAATCCGGTGGCCCATTTCACCATTTGCCAATACTGTTGCTGACTATTTCAATGCTTGGTGAGTGAACAAATTTTCACATTTTTCCACCAAATGCCATTTATATGCAATTATCCCGCCCTTAGCAGCACTTGTTGTAACACAAAATTCCATTCGTAATACAGTTTGATTGTTATGCAATATCAAGTTGTCACGTAGTAAGTTTCATGAAACATACATCATTTTTGGCAACCAAAGCGGATAATAACCTTTTCTAGTAGAGACCATTTGTACGTAACTATAAACTGGTTTTATTAAAGGGGTCTATAGCCTTCAGCCAAATCGTCAAACAATCCATGACACTGAAAAGGTTGGGAATCACTGTCATAAACATTTTTCACTCCTGGTCTTCCTGAACTTACAATTGTTTTATGAGCACACATGCAAAGAAAAGTGACCTCATTCACCGTTAAGCAGCTCAAATTTAATTAGAGACTGGTAGATAGTTTAATCAACCTGAACCCTTTTTGAAAGAGCTCAGCAATACTGAAAGATCACCGGACTTGATAAAATCATTCCGACTAGGAAAACTAACTCAACAAAGTTTTCACGGATATAAACAGGTCCAAGTTGCTGAGATCCACGGTTTTAACAATATCAGCAACTGCATAAGCTTATTTAAGCAGATTTGGCCACATCTGCAGTACTCTATCTATTCCACATTAAAATAGAGAAGTATTTTTGCAGCAAAAATGTCTTAAATCTTAGTCGCAAGAACGTATTCATTGTAACAAAAGATGTGTTTGCAGACTTGAGTAAGCGCAGTTGACAAACAAAAGACATTTTCGTCGGTTGAATTCACCTCCAAATGCCTTTTGCTTACTGTATATATCACTGCCAGGGAAATTAGCCATAAAAGTTGCTGAACACCAACCTCATAAGCGGGTATCTTTCTCCGCAAACAGCTGCGAAGTCGTCGTTGTCGTAAGCCCAAACCATTGCTCCACCAAGTCCGCGGTCTTTAAGGTAATTGATCTGCGCATAAGAATTAATAATGAAAGCGCCACAGTTGACATGCAATAACCTAGTCAGCGCAAGACGCAAGTTTTGGCAACAATTTCAAATAGCGCTTTAAATATCTGTCATCGTTGGCCCCACTTCTGATGCTACTATAAATGTGTAATGTATAAAGGATTCGGTTTTTCATTTTAGTACGGAATAGTCACCACAGTTTGTGGCAACAAACTTGCATAAATATCTTAAAATCAAAAATTTTTAATGAAAAGCGATAGTTAACAAATTTTTCATAAATCTAATGTTTTTCAAATTTTTATTATGGCATAATATTTGCAAGCCATTCCTTCTCGAAACTTTTTTGTGTGAATGCCATTTCTAGCCATCGTTTTCCAATTGAAATAATCAGGTAAAAATAGTTCAAAAAAAGATTTACGATATCTAAGGTTATCAGTTAGACCGAGTAATAATTGAACCACACACTGAACGTTTGGTCTCAGTTTTCCATGCAATAATTAAACGGTGTTCTGCTCCTATTGCAAGTTTTGATTTAACATTCCAAACCTTTTATTCCAGTTTTATCTTACTTAATAGGATAAGGCAGATCAACATAACACGTAAAAAAACGTTGAATTTTTTGTTTTTGTTACTTTTCGCATGATTTATCTCCAAAATTTTATTAGATTTTGAGCTGAGAGGTTATTCGTGTTCCTATGCCAACTTGAATAATANNAGGTAAAAAGTGCTGTGATCTGCGTCACGAAAATTTGAGCCATGTCTTGACATCAATCCATGCCAACGGTATTCATCTGCTTACCAGAAATCTACTCGGAGCAGATTAATTCATTTGCGAATTTTAAGAGGTACAAATTTTAAACTAAATGTAACTTTCAAAATTTTTTAAAATGTTTTTTAAACAAAAAATTTGATTGCAAACATTTAATAAAACAATAAAAAGCTTGATGTAATTGGAAAAACTAGTGAAACGTTTAAACATTTTATGAAATGTTTGAAGAGTATGTCCAGTAAAATTTTGAAATTTATCCTAATGAAGGATTAGCAAGGTAAAAACGACAAATGAGTTCTTGTACACTTTAAAACCAACGTTTGCAACCTAATTTATGTAGAAATATAATTACCTGCAACTTTGATCCACAACATATCTTGATGTCGAAATCATCCAAATGAAATTAAAATCAAAATGTTGAGCAAAGTGGTTTGCGTAATTGCTAATATAAAGGTACTGCAACTTCTCACCATTTTTCATAAAAATCTCTTGTTTCATTGTTTATTTTTCATTCCAATCTCCTGACTTTTACAGTTTTTTACCTGCTGAATCCCTGAAATTTATACTATGAATTACATGTATACTACAATATAAATTGCATTTACCGTTTTCAACTTAATTCACAACTGTGTTACACAGCTATGGCAAACCTTCCCAGTGAGGTGGTTGTGGGTTATCCGCAAACATTCTTTGAATTGGATGCATTGTCAACAGAGTGATTTTCGAAAAAGAAAGCTAGCAGACTCAAACGGTTTTGCTCAGCTTACCCACCTTTGTTATGATGGAACCTTTGTCATCATATGATATCCACTGGTCACCGCTCTTAATTGCAGGAGCCATGACGTCATCGTTCCAGATTCTAGTTGCTCCAGCATTAACTAAGGGGCATATCTACGCAGATAAAATGATACAGTTAGGCTGTAAGCAAAGGTTCATTAGACGTTGTGAGTATTTCCTGAGTTGTACACAGAGCTTTACACTACGAGGTCATCCCTTTGTGGTCTGCAATATATCCCCGCCTCGGCCCCAAAGGTCTGCTTTGTCTGTCGCGGCCTGTCACGATCCGTCGCGATGGATCGCATTTGCAGTTGGTTAGAGTCTTTCCTTTGACCATCCGTACCTTTTGAGGTACTAATGTTACAACAAAACTTAAAATATGCAAAATGTTCTACTTTTTGCAAGCTTTTTGAATATATAAAAATATTTTGCGTTTTCGTCTCCTTTCATGAGGCGCATGACAAAATCTACACCACACTCAGAAATTCTCTTACTTTTGTAAGCATCAAAACCTTTGCAAAGGAAAAATAATTTCTTTTGATAAGCTTAAGCAATTCTTTTAACTATACACATGTACATTTACACATTGCATAAGGAAAGATAAACACAACTTCGAACAGAATCACCAATTTCCAAAAGAAAAACAAGACATTAAAAGTGCATGTATTCTGTCATGACCGTAAAAGTGTAGCAACAAAACGATCTCTAGCTTTGCAGCCAGCTTTTTGAGGAAAGTAAAAGTGTAGGTTTCATTTCCTTGTACCTTTTAACAGTGCGGTATTTTTTGCAACAATCATCGAAACGCAGTCCTCGTTTATTACAGTTCTCACAGTACAAAGAAGTTGTTTTGCAATGTTACTTACTGTTGCAAACCCTGCCGATTTTGTTGAGGCCACTAGGAAATTCAGCAATAAAATGAGGTTTGTGGTTGAGCCTGTGTGCTGTATCCACTGTACTATACTTAGCTGGCCAAGTCTGTTTGTATATTGTGCAGAGTGCACGCAACATCTTTCTAATATATGTAGGTCAAAGAGTTGGGGTTATACCATGAAATCATATTTCAGATATTTCCTGCTATCAGCGAAAACGCCCTGACAGCTTTCCAGCACATTCACTCATTGAATTGCCAAGGCTGAACTCTAGTGCACTCCCACAACTCATGCATGAAACCACAAAAGACCTGAGAAAACTTCAGACGCAACCATCATCAGCAGGGCTTCCATTCTGTAATTTCTAAAAAACCCAGATTGTTCATGAAAAAAAAACCATTTATCTACCAAAAAAACAGAAGTGCAAAAAGACATATAAATACAACACATGATGCAAAACGGTGATTAAAATACTGACTTACTCATAGTTCCTCTTCTAAATTTTTGTCTGCAGCGTTAAAATTAACATTCGGATCACTATTCTCTGTTGCTGAAGACATTTTATGTTAAAACTAATAAAGCTGATGACATACTCCGTTGTTGACATCTCTCACTTTTCAAACTTAAATGTACAATTACTGTTTTGCTGGCTTCTTGACAATGTTTGTTTTGCCTTTTCCCTAATAATTTTGGTTTTAGCGAGTTTGTTTTTATTTTAACATGATTAACAAGTAAAATTTTTCTTTCTAGTGATGCAGTAGAATGTGGCAAACCGCAAATCTGGTCATTAAATCATAAAGTATTCCAAAGTCTAAGTTATCTAAGCCATCTTTGATGTAACACAGATAATACCAGAAATCAGGGACATGTAGATTTATTGGACAAGTACACAGGTTTAAACTATTGATATAGACTCCAGCCTGTTTTTTTTCATTTTTGCTGAGACATTTTGGTGATTTGTCTCATATTAGTTTTAAAATTTGCCGTAACCACACTCACTAGTTTATATTTTAGGACATCAAGTTCGAATTGACTTAATTTTGTTTTTCATTAAAAAATACAGTCTATGACAGAAAAATGAAGGAAAATAACCTAGCCCAGGCCCGTAGCCAGGTTTTAAGATTTTGGGGGGCACAGTACATTTTTAGGGGGCAATATTTTTGTTTTATTTTGTCAATTTTCAACTATTAACTGGGCAGCATATTGCCATATGTCTGTTTCCAGTCTGATCACATAAGATTTCTGATAGTACCGTTATGCTGTGTGTCGGGGGAGCCAAGCAGGGGAGGACGACTCCAGCGCCTCTCTCAAAAAAACAATGACTTTTTCCAGAAAAAAAGTATCCACATAAAACTAAGAATATTTGTTTAGTTATGCGCTTTTCTCTGGAAACAACAAAGAAAACCAACATGAAAAAATAATTCGCCTATGCTTCAATATATTTTTCTGACTGCGTACCAGTACTTGGAGCCAGTTTGTCGCCTTTGATTCAATAAAAACTTTGTTTGATGTTTGCCTAATGCGCTGTTAACTTATTTGAAAAACATAACAAAATTTTGGCATAAACAACAAAACTGAACCAATTTTTTCGTATCAGCATTTAGAGTGAACACACTGGTACGAAAGAAACTCCGTCTAATTCCTCAAAAGAGCCACAACAATGCACGAGATTATATACAGCATAATAAATACATGCATTCTTATGGTCACTGAAACAATCAATGAATCGTTCCCATTAACAGCTGGAAGTCGAACCATGTCAGGGATGTAGTTCTAATAAAAAAGATGAGGGAACGCATCCAAAAAATAGCCATTTTGAAACAGCTTCAAACTCATTTTAACAAAACGTGAAAAAAGTGTGGGAACGCCGTTTCCACGCGTTCCCGCCCCACTACACCCGTGAACCATGTAGCCTACTCTAGCATGTAGACGATCTACCTTTTATCAACACCCGCAGTTTTTTAAACGTCTTTTGGTACAACGAAAAACGAAAGCATGACAGAACCAAGAAAAGAAATTTTAGCATAAACTGTCACATAAGCGGCAGTTCTGATACCTGCTACATAGCATAATAGATGAATAATATGCATGGAGGCACTAGCAGTGTCAAGAGAATACTTTAAACATGTAGTCGTCGAGTTTGGTCGAAAATTCAGAAACGATGTCTTCATTTGCCACAGCAGCTATTTTTTTTCAAAGCGTAACAAGACCAGCTGACATTTATGCGGTCGCAGGGGCGTAACGAGGGGGGGCACAATTCCCCGGGCGCCGAATCACTACGGGGGCGCTGAATTACTACGGGGAGCGCCGAATGACTGCGGGGGCGTCAAAAAGTCCAACTAATGTCACACGTATTTCCTTCAATACAGTACATTTGCTTCCTAAAGGCCTCAAATTCGAACATGGTGGCGCCAAACTTCCTTCTTGCCCTGGGCGCTGTCTAACCTCGTTACGCCCCTGTACCCTTATGTGCCATGCACCTGCTATAAGGTGTGAGTATCCTCACCACACTGGAGAATCTTGCTTCGCATATGGCAGTCGAAACTGCTACAGTTAAGCCCACGCTCAGCAGCACCGTATATGATGGGAGAAGCTGCTTTATACTTCCAAAACCATTTCAAAAACTGGTCCAAATTCATACGGGTGCTTTCATTCAAAGCACATCAGGAAGCTTTGATGAGACAATGCTTTTCACAATAGTAGTTTCAGCATCGGGAAGATCTTCACTGATACTTTTGGTAGTTGAATTGACTAAAGCACAAAGAGGTTGTAATTCTTCCTTGTCGAGAAAGCAATTCTATGCTGGTAAACGAGCACACAAAGATTTGATCAGAGACATATTAAATTCCAAAAACCAGTGGCTGAATTCGCTCCGAATAGTATCAACGATTTCAAAGCAAGATGCTTTCAAATTCAAACTCTCACTTTCATTGTGAATTCCGATGTGTTTTGTTATGAATGACGTCCTCTCTGAATCGAGATGAAACTTACTTTTTTCGCTTGTTCAGGAAGTGATGTAGTTTCGCTTATTTAGAAGGTGGGATAACTGTAGATTGATTGCACCACACACTAAGTACGGAATATGCGCTAGCTGCATTTTATGCTGATTTACGCTAGTCAGTGCTACATTGATCTATGCACATGCTGAAGCATTTCTATGTCAGACACAGAATTCCCTAACCTTTTTTGATCAACTTCTAAGTCGCATACATTATCTTTCTGGGTTTGGTTTGACTATTACAAGAAGTTCTGTTTGACTACAAGCATAGCCTCACACCAGTCCAATGTTCCCTCTAAGATGCGCAACTGCGCAGTACCACCAATTCATTTGCCCAGTGAAATCTGATTCTTGTACACTTGCAACATTCCGAAACGTTGGAAAGCAAGAAAACAAGAAGCTATTTGAAATAAATGTGTAGGCCCTACTTTGTTCGTATTTTAATAAGATTTTACGCTTATCCTAAATTCTAATAATTCACGAAATTTGTGATTCATTTAGAATTCTGGCAATTCAGCCAGAGTTTCCAGAATTTTCTTATAGAGAATGCTGGCTAAGACTTTATGTTATAGCATTACCATAGCCAGCTTGCTAGTGCCATGGAGTTGTTCGCGCTAACAGAGAGACTGCAGAAACGGTTTCAAAAGACTGTCTCCAGTGACTGCGACGTCACAAATCTAAATTGTTACCAATGTGGACATTCCTTAATACAATTTATTTTGAAACAATGGGGTTACCTTTTAACGAAACGTGTGGTGATGTTGCGAGTTGGCGTAACGATCAAACAGACTGAAAACAAGCATTTGCAAAAGTTATAAATTTTTCGGGTTTGAATCATTTGGGGGGGCACTGCCCCCGAATGCCCCCCGTGGCTACGGACCTGACCTAGCCTCCAGCTGATCTTCAGGCACAAGGTGGGTAAAATGTAAGGCCACATTTGCTATTCAACTTGGATCTCTTGTGAGATCTTGAGCTGCAAAGTAATATAGAATCCCTAATCTGGCAGCAAATCCTTACTCCAATGCAAATTGTTCTTTAAGTTGCACGAGTAGGGCAACCAAGGTATTTGAACATTCTGTGGTAAACATTGTTTCACCAATTTTTTCAGCTGGCGTCTGGGATAACAACTATTCACCCAAATGCAAACCTTCCACTTGTTTAACCGTTAGTTATTCATTCATGTTACTACTGTTATAGGCTACGCGCAACTGCATGGCTGACTGTACTGGATGGTAAGCAACCTATAGTATTTGATAATGATATTGATACGGATGTGAAACCGACTGAAGTCGTTTTCAAGTATTTTTTCACATGATTATCGCAGCATGCGAACATTCGCATTGTAACGATCGGAAGATATGTTTATTATACTATTAGATTTACTGTGACTGATTGCCAAATTATTATCTCAAAATAAAAACAGATTTCACCGCATGTTTCATAATTAAACCTAGACACCCAGACAGACTCAAAAAAAAACAGATCTGGGTGAAAAAAAACAGCAGTGGGAGCTCTGATCGTCAGAACCAGACTCTCTAAAGGAGAAAAAGGGTCTGCTCTNGAGATGTCAACTGCGCTGTGACCGCGTCAAGCGTGGTGCGGTTGTGGAAAATTTTACCGCGTACCGGCCGCGCCGCGTGGCTTTTTTAAATTTTAAGCCGCACCAGCGCCGCGTACCGCGTTGACGTTCATCTAATGATGAATCTTTGCAATACACAGAGACTTCTCGGAAGTTATTGTCTTAGATCACAACAGTTGTTTTTCGTGTTTAGACTACAGCTTTTACCTGCGTTTCAGCGATGCCTTTGCGCCAAGATTCGTAGGCAGAATATTGCTGTTATTTTACATGCAGGTGGCGTGCTACAGTCACCGCTCTGATGCACTGGCATGCAAATTGCTGATCCAGAACTGTGCATAACTAACTGGTCGGCATCCAACTAGGAAAATGCTTTCAGGGCTGCAAGTCAAAACATTTTCAAGATTTGTAGGTAGTGTCTGTTTTGCTTCATGAGGCAAATGGTATATATATATGGTGGCTGTGCTGGGACTATAAATTTGCTTTTAGTTGAAGACGATTGCTTGATGCGGCCACATGACAAATAGGTAGGGCTACCTTACCGTCCTTATTTCTAAGACTTGTCCTTATTTTGCAGTACTACGTCTTAGAAAACATTACTGTCCTTTTTCATCAACACTAAAAAAGCCTTCAAAAAACTATACATGTTTTATTTCGAGACATTTCGGATTATTCTTAATCCATCTTCAGTCAAAAAATGTCTTTACTGTCCTTATTTCTAAGAAATGTCCTTATTTGTGACCTGCGTCCTTATTTCTTAAGTATAACAATTTTAGATAAGCAATATCTAATAGACATGCAGACCATTACTATCTCATCGTAAACATTTTGTAATCAAGGTTTTGGTGGCGTCATAAACGTAGTATAATCTTGTAGCACAGAGACAACGCACTATCAGGCATTGTGAACGATGCAAGCTGCTGACCTCTGGTTAAGATTCTTAGGAAAGCTGGTTTTGTGCCGTGTTTCCCCGAAAATAAGACGGGGTTTATTTTAATTTTCACTCCGAAATTTACCACGGCTCATTTTCGGGGGATGTCTTATTTTGATATATCTAAAAATGAAGTTACAATGTAAAAATTAAGAGATTTGTAAATAAACAGAAATTACGAAAAACTGTCTACATTTACTTATCATTAACATGTTTTTTATTCAGAAACTCGTTAACAACCATTTATTGGCTGATAGTAGGGAAAGTTTTGTCGTCACCAGGTCAACTAGGGCTTATTTTATAGGTGGGCTTATATTAAAATCATCCTCAAAAATCACGCTAGGTCTTATTATCGGGTAGGTCTTATTATCGGGGAAACACGGTAGCGAAGGTTTAACACTTAATTGATTCAAAAAATAAGCAAGCGAAAAATACAGTTTCCGTAACGATTACAAGGAAGTCGAGAATAAAACATTGCTGAAGCAAATGGTTCCTGTAGATAAATAGGCAAATATATGATCTGATGTTAGTCGTGCAAAAAGAATCAATTGTTTTCTTTTTAGGTAAAAAAAAAATTTCCTCAGCCGTCCTTATTTGTGGTTCTAAATAGGTGGTATCCCTGCAAATAGGATATGCAAAGAGGCAACGGGTTAGGGTTTAATAGTAATATGGCATAAGGATTTTGAGGTTCAGGTCAGGTTTTAAGGATAGGGTTTGTGGTTAAGGTTTTAGCCTACATTTCATGCAACACAGACAAGAAGATGCTAACAATCTGCCAGCCCTAAAGACATGACAAAATTAGTCCATTGAACTCTGACGTCAGTCAACTAAGCAAGTCATATGTTTTGAACTTGACATAAAATGTGACTACTTCAACCGATCAAGTTCCGCTAAAGGCAAAATAGCTCCAGCAGTGCTATTACTAACGAGGCAAAATAAACACTATGCGGCAAAATAGACACTGCCAAATTTATTGGCAAATCTTATACCCAGAGAAAAATGTTATGAGGAAAACAGTGCTTCAGGTAAGAGGGTGTAAATAGCAATTACTGTTGGGGGATAAAACTTTGGGTTAGCGGTGCAGTGCGAACTCGGACAAGGAAAAGTACAATAAACGCGGTCGCGGTGCGGACAGCTGACAGAAGTTGCTGATGCCGTACGGGCAGCGGACACAAATTTTCTGTCCGTGCCACCTATAGTCTGCTCCTCTCGTTCACTCCAGAGAAACTGGACTTGGTAATGGTATGGATGGCAGCTTGAAACATCCTATCACCACTCAGGTGGTGGTGGCCCAAATTACATGAATTTAATTATCATCAGTTTGGCGGCGGAGGTCCAGTAAGGGTAAAAATAGGTTTGAAGAGAGTAGGAGAAATTCCACACAGGTTGTCAACAAGGCGTCTAAACGATATGTAAAGAACAAACTTTGGCTTTTAAAAATAATGTTGACTAGTCTTTTAAAAAAAGTGAAAAAAAAACATAGTTTTTCACAACAACGCTTCGAGCGGTCTGTTTGCTGAAGTAGAAAAGGTCAACTGTCAATTAAAACGAAATCAGAGTTACGAAAATAAATTAACTCAAAGCTGATAACATACATTTTAAATAATGCCTTTTTTAAATCAACAGTGTTTTCTAAGGAATTTTCAAACGTCGTCGTTTGAACAGAAAACAGTATTCGATTTCACAATTGTTGATTTATGCTGCAGCGTGCAAACAGTAGAGTAAGCTTGTCTTATAAAGACAGAATGCTTTGATATAAACTAAAAACTGGTTGTGATAGTCATCCAAAATCTGCTGCTGTCTTTGTAATACAAACTCAGCTATCCATAACACTGTGACAGATGTTACATCAATGCTAGTAAAATTGTGTGCGGTGCACAACTGCAGTTTGGCTGTAAAGCAGGTTAATCGGCTCCAATAACGCATATGCCAGGCGTGCAACCAGTGGGGGAACATTTGGGGCCTTTTCCCCAAAATGAAAAACTTTCAACGAAGAAAGATGAAATTTTGTATTCTAACAATTTTTAAGAAAAGTCTTATTTGAATTTTTCCTTGTCCTACTGGTTAATTATCTCCTTACAAGATTTATCTTGAGACATGCCATCTGATCGAAAATTTCGTAAATGATTGGCACTTAACCACAAATATGCTGAAATTGTCAAAACATGGGAGATAGTTCAAAATGTTTGTATTTGCAAGGCATTTCTTATCTTTTTGTTCGTGTACCACTCTGAAAATTTTCAGAAATGCAATGTGTGTGCGCGCTTTGATTTCATTTCTTGCTTGTCTTCTGAGGAAGAGAGTTTGCATGCGCTCTCGAAACATAAACAATTAACACTGCGTTGTTATCACACCAGTGAATCAAAGTTTGCAGCCAGTAGGCTATACCTGGTCACAGAAACAGCATACTATGTTCACATTGTGTTAGCTTTACGTTAGCCTGGGATTACTGTAGGCTGCTATTTAAGAATTTTTGCATTTTATGTTCAGTGTTTATAACCGTTCTTGGAGTTTCACAACTAGGCTCTAAAAATGCAAGGGGAAGTTGAAATTTCACAAGGGTCTCAATTTTATTAGGTGTTGTTTAGGTAGTCCTGGAAAAAGTGGCTGGCGAGGCCCACCCACATCTGGTGGCGAGCGTGGTCCAACCATTCGTAATAAATTCAAATTGCATTCCTGCCTGCATTCCTTGGCAGACGAAGCCTCGTATCTACGATTAAAACAATAGCATCAGTGATCTACGGTATATTCGTACTTGGATTTCGGCCTAAAAAACAGCAGTCTTCGGTTGCGTTGCCAAAGCCCTAGCTCCTTCATCGATTGCGCTAGAGAGCTGTTCAAGAGCTCAAACGGATCGACCAGTCTAGTAGATTGCACTCGAAAAAAAATTTTTTGGTTGGGGGGTGCGGATTTTTTGTGACTGAC